>SXGS01685637.1_pt1 | contig 15622 bp, 12 predicted proteins | sample 3174681 | NCBI WGS metagenome assembly SXGS01 (sample SAMN11356861, study PRJNA531348) | freshwater metagenome | isolation source: freshwater sample F1-80 | place: China: Fuxian Lake, Yuxi | collected 2017-12-25 | reverse complement strand
TTGGTGAACATGGCGGCAAGTGTAGCAAAAGCGCCATCAGAAATCAACCGTAATTGCCAATACTTAAATCCAACGATATTGCCACTACATAAAAACTCAAATGACAGCGCTAAGTGCTTGATTTTGTTAGGGTCGAGGGGTCAAAAACTGGGGAAAACGGGATTTGGTGTCGAACTCGGGAGGTAAGCACCCGCGAGCCCCAGCGCTGGGAGCCCTTGCTCAAACACGCCGGCGCCATTTTTCTGGGCGCCTACACCAGCGAAAGCTTGGGCGACTACTGCGCTGGGCCCAACCATGTGCTACCCACCAGCGGTACCGCCCGCTTCAGCTCACCGCTGGGCGTGTACGACTTCCAAAAACGCAGCAGCCTGATCGAGGTCAGCCAGGCGGGTGCCCAGGTGCTGGGCCCGATTGCCGCCGAGCTGGCTTACGGCGAGGGGCTGCAGGCCCATGCGCGGGCGGCTGAGATGCGCTTGCTCAGGCCTTGAGGGCGAACACTTCGATGGTGGTCTGAGTCCCCCTCAGTGACAGCGAACCCAACGATACCGTCCGGTGTTGGCACAGCAGACCATTTGCAACCGGCCCGATTAACAGGCTGTTGGGGTAATCTTTAGCGGCGGCTTCCAGACGTGACGCGAAATTAATGCAGTCACCCACAGCCGTGTAGGTACTTCGAAAAGTTGTACCCAAATCACCGACCAGTGCTTGGCCACTCTCAATGCCGATGCGTACTCGCAAGGGCGGCAGCTTTTTGAGCGCCCTGGCCTGGTTGAATTGAGCTACCTCTTCGATGACCTCTAACGCTGCGCTCACCGCGCGGTCCGATTGATCCGGGCAAGCCAATGGCGCGCCCCAGAAAGCTACCAAGCCATCGCCACTGTATTTGTCAAGGGTTCCGCGCCACCCCAGTACGGGCCGCGTCAAACAGCCCAGGAAATCCTTGGTCAGATCCGCCGCCTCATTGAGCGATAAAGACGATGTGGTCTGTGTGTAAGCCTCCATGTCGGCGATCAGCACGGTCACATCACAAAGCTTTGGCTTCAGGCTGTGAGCGAGCCCCAAACGCACAATTTCATCCAGCACGGGTTGGGCTACATAGTGAGAAAAAGTGGCCAGCAGGCGTTTTGATTCACGTTGGGCCTGCCACCACTCATAGGGAACAGCCGTAATGAATAGCAAAGCGTAGGCCCAAAGCGGTGCCGTCACCGACCACTCAGCCTGTCGCGTTACCCCGAAAAACGCCAAAATCAGCCATCCCAGCGCTAAGCCCAACAGCAGGGCAATCCCGCGCCATGCGGACAGTTTGGCGATACCGAAAAGTGCCAGCGCAAGACTGAGCGTGGTCCAGGCAATCATGCCTGCGCGTCCGGACCACGACGGCCCTGTTTTCCCCTCCGCAAGATCGAGCATGCCAGACACACTGGCTGCGTGCACCATGAAGCCTGAGCTAAGAGGCGACAAAGGGGTGCTCACCCGGTCGCCCAAGCCCAGAGCAGATGAACCTACCAGCACATGACGCCCGGCAATCAGTGACCTCGGTGCAGTCTCATCAAGCACATCCGCGGCAGAAATGACGGTGTAGGACTCCGGCGCATATCGGTAAGGGACGCGCCACTCCCCGTGCCTGTTGACCGACAGTTCAGTCGCGCTTGGGCCCTGTATGCCGCCTGCCTGGGGCAAACCCTGGGCACAGGCCAGCAGCGCCTCGGCGAAGCTGGGGTAGAGTTGACCGCCAAATCTTATGTAAGCCGGGGTGTGGCGGAGTACGCCATCGGCGTCCGGTTGGTAACCAATATTGCCAACGCAGCGTGCGTTGGAAAGCCCCGAGTGGTTGGCAATGTAGCCGTACGCTGCGACGCTCGGTGCACCCGGGACCAGGTTTTTACCCCCTGCTACTTGTCCCTGCTCGACTGCGCTGTCTCGTTGCGTGAAATCAAAAATCTGTGCCAATGCCAGCGGCCCATTCATTGCCAATGTGCGCAACCTCGCCTCACCCGGCCCATCAGTGCTCTCAGGGAAAACAATATCAAAGCCAACACTGCGCGCCCCATAAACTCCGAGCAATATTTCTGCTAGGTCGGCCAACCTGGCTCGCGGCCAGGGCCACAGCCCAACTCGCTGCAATGCTTGTTCATTGATGTCGACCACCGTTAGGCGATTCTCGGGGCTGGTATCAACCACGCGTACCAAAAACTGGTCTCGCAAGCCCTCATCCAGACGTGTTCCGAATTCAGAGCGGTACCATTCGGCCCCGATGGTCAGCATCAACGCGGCCAATCCAAACCCCAGACGGGCCAGCCATTTGTTGTTCCAGTCGCTAAGCATCGACGCCAGCCATGAATAGCTATGCACGCAAGCGTGCTTTGTGCGTCAACATGTCAGCGCGCTGAGCATTGGCTCCGATCAGTTTTTCATAGAGATTTTTGTAGGCCTGTCCTACAACAGCAGGCGTGAAATACCGTTGCCAACGTGCCCGTGCGCCTTGTCCGAGTTTCAGGCTCAGCGCATCATCAGCCATCAATCGGTTGATGGCCTGTGCCAATGAGGCCGGATCGCTAGGCGGCACTACCAATCCGGTTTCAAGATGCAGATTGATCGTTGTGGTGCCCGTGGCGATTTCGCAGCAAATCAACGGCTTGGACGCACGCGCGCCTTCTAAAAGTGTCATGCCGAAGGCCTCGGAGCGCAGGTGGGACGGTAATACGACGGCCCGGCACAGTGAAAACAAGGCGTTTTTGTCGGCATCCGGCAACGCTCCAACAAAGTGAATGTTTTTTAACCCCATCCGTTGAACTGCCTGGCGCAATCTGCTCCCTTCCGGACCCTCGCCCAGGATGACGATATCTGCCTTGGTGTGCCGGGCTGCTTCGAGCAAGATGCTCAAGCCTTTGTAGTACCGCAGCACCCCTACAAACAACAGGAATCGATTACCCAGCCGCGCCTGCCAGTGTCGGAGCAAGTCCGGGTCACTCGTCGGCGCATCCTCAAGGCAGTGAGGAATCACGTCCAGCTTATCCTGATACTGCTTCAGAATGTCGCTGCTGCTCGCGTAATTGGCAGATGAGGCAACGATGCTGTCCGCATGCCCGAGCAGCTTTTTGCGCAACGGTGCATACAGGTGTCCTAAACCCTTCTGCCTGACGATGTCTGACACATAGGTAACCACCACCGCTTGCCCGCGCCTTCTAATAAAGGGCAGCATCAGGTCTGCGAAGGGCCATGGGAAATGGATCTGAAGGATGTCGCACTGGTCTGCCGCCTCTCGGCAGCGTAAAAAAGAATCTCTCCCGCCGACATCACAAGAGGCGACTTCCAACCAGGTCCGTGACCGAATTAGCCTACCTTCTGGCAAGACCATCTCCGGTGGTGTTGGATTACGGGCCAGTGTAAAAATGGTGTTGTCAATGTCCAGGTCTCGCGTCGCCAATGCCAGCTGGCGGATGGCCTCCTGCCCACCGCCCTGTGTCTCAGGAAAATAGGTGCGGTAAATGTGGAGGACCTGCAGCTTAGCCAACGCGTACTCCTCTGCCGGCAATTGCAGCTTCGTAAACGGCCAAGGTCTCATCGGCGCAACGCGCCCAACTGAAGGTGTGTGCCCGAGCCAAGCCTAGCCCGCCCAATGTTGCGGCAGCGACGCGGTCCTCCAGCAATTGCTGTAGCCGATCGGTCAGACCCTCAACATCGTCTGGGTCAAGCATCACCCCGGCATCGCCCACCACTTCAGGCAAAGATGTGGTGTTGGAAGTGATTACCGGCACACCCGATGCCATGGCCTCCAATACGGGCAGGCCAAAGCCCTCATAGCGGGATGGAAAACAAAAAACCGCTGCTCCGGCAAACAAGGGCGGTATCTGGGCGTCGGGCACATAGCCCAGGAGCCTGATCTCTTGCCGCTTCAACATATCTTCTGCCGACTTGAGTAATTGCCCTGTCAGCCAACCGCGCATGCCCGCTACGATCAGCGGATAAATCGCTCGGAGTCTGGCAGGCAACCGGCCGTAAGCTGCAAACAGCGTCCCCAGGTTCTTGCGGGGCTCCAGCGTTCCCACGCTCAGAATATATTGCCCGGGCGCTAGCCCCAGCCCCGCCAATGTGGGAACAAGCGCCGCAGCGTCACGAGGCCGAAAACGCGCATCAACCGCAAGATAGGTTGTCGTGATGCGCGATGGCTCAATACTGAACCAGCGTTGCAGCGCATCTCCGGATGCCTTCGAAATCACAATGATCTGGTCCGCTCTTTGCAACGACTCAGGCAAATGCTTTTCCATCAGCCGCACGCGGTCCTGCGGATGGGTTTGTGGATGATCGAAGCATGACATGTCGCAGACAGTCAAAACCAGCGGACCAGCGTAGGGCAGGGCGAGGTAGTTGGGCTCGTGGTAAAGGTCGGTCTTTGCCTGCCAGCGACTGTGGTGTGCGAACATTAGTTTCTCTGCCACCAGGCGCAGGCCGCGAGGATTGGGAACCAGGCGCTGCAGCCAGCGGTAACCGCGCTGCCTTTTGGCGCTTTCGCTCTCTGGCGGCAGGGTCACCCGATCGGTGCAGCTCAAGCCCGAATACAAACGCAGCTCGGTTTTGCCAGTTTCCTGCAAGGCCATGAACAGGTGCCGGATGTACTGCCCGATACCCGTCAAGGTTGTCAGCAGTGGTGTCGCGTTGACCAGCACCCTCATAAGACATGCCAGGCAGCAAGCACCGAAAGACCGAACCCCAGGCCAGCTAAGCTGCCAATCAGGTTGCCCGCCATGTCATATAAACAAAAGCCGCTGCCAAATCGCGAATCCCAGCACTCTTTTGCCAGCCCAATAAGAAATACGGCGGCAAAAGCCTTTTCCGGGAGCCATAACACAAGGGCAGCCAGAGTCAGGAAAAAACTCCAGACCATGTGTTTGACCTTGTCTTCCTCACGCAACTTGGCTGACAAAATGAGAAAAAAACCACCAAATAACCGGTTCATGAACTTCTAATAAACCTCAAGGAAGAAAATGTGATCCGGAAGACCTGAGAACTCATGCACGGAGTTCACCATCCGAGCTCACTGCCTGCCGCAGACGGTCAGGCAAACGTATGATCAGACGCCGCAAATCCTTCTCGACCACGCCGTTTTGAATCAAAATATGAAGAGCCCGAGAAACCGTCTCCCGACTGGTGTTGACCATGATGGCAATTTCCTGCTGGGTTGGCATATTGTCGATGACCACCAAGCCACCGGGTGCCACCTTCGAAAATTGGTTCAACAGGGCAAAGATCCGCTGGGGGGCGCTGGGCATGCCAAGAATGGTGCGATAGTTGGCAGCCATGCGAACGGTCGCAGCCATGCGCTTGAGCAAGCGCTCCGCAACCAGCGGGCAATGGTAGATCAGGTGGAGGGCTTGGCTGCGCGGCAGAGATGCCACCAATGACCTTTCGCATGCCACAACCGAAGCGGACCGTGGCAAGCCATCAATGATTGACAACTCGCCAAAGTAGTCCCCAGCGCCCAGAAAATTGAGCCCAATTTCCTTACCATCTACAGTCAAATCCACCACCTGCAATCGGCCCGAAAGGGTAAAAAGCAAATGCTCGCCGGTGCCTCCCTTATCCAGAACACGGCCACCCCTGGCGAATTCGCTGATCCGCAAAAAAGACGCCACCATGTTCAGCGTCTCCTGGCCCACCCCCGCAAGCAAGGGAATTCTGTCCAAATGGACTGTGACGCTTGGCCCGGCTGATTCTGTAGTGCGCACAGTCACTTCCGGCTCAGAAGCGCCATGTCGGCTTCCACCATGATCTGGCACAGTTGTTGTAGCTTGGTCGTGGCTTGCCACCCTAACTGCAACCTTGCTTTGGAGGCATCCCCTAGCGCGAGGCCGGCCTCTAAAGGACGGTAAAAGCCGGGGTTGACACTGACCACGATTTGCCCGATTTTCAAGTTGGAAGACAGGTCTGGAAAACCTTCTAAAAAATCAGCGACCACCGCAATCTCTTGTTCGCCGCACCCTTGGAAAGCTAGCCTGATGCCTGCGCTTGCAAATGCCAGGCGCACAAAATCTCGCACTGATTGGCTGTTTTGCGTGGCAAGGACAAAGGTATCCGCTTGTTTGGCCTGCAAAATTCGCCACATTCCTTCTACATAGTCTACAGCAAAGCCCCAGTCTCGCCTGGCCTCCAGATTACCCAGTTCCAGCACCAGCTCCTGCCCCTTCGCGATGCAGGCCGCTGCTCTCGTGATCTTGCGTGTCACAAAGCGCTGGTCACGCAGGGGGCTTTCATGGTTAAACAAAATCCCTACGGACCCAAAGACATTAAAGCTCTCGCGGTAACTGACGGTCGTCCAGTAGGTACTTAGCTTGGCAAGACCATAAGGGCTGCGGGGGTGCAGCGCGGTCAGCTCGTTGCACATTGCTGAATCCTTGTGGGAAAACATTTCCGACGTACCGGCCTCAAAAAACCGCGTTGTCGGCGTGACCTTCCGAATGGCCTCCAGCAGATTCAGGGTGGCTTGCTGAATGCCGTTCACCGTGGCATGCGGCTCTTCAAAACTTTTGGCCACCGAACTTTGGGCCGCCAGGTGATAAACCTCCTGCGGCTGCAGTCGGTCCATCAGGGCCAGGCAGTCCGCCAGGCTGGTCAGGTCATGCTGCAGCAAATGCAAATGCGGGTGATTGCGCAGGCCCAAGCTGTCAAGCCGCCACAAATCGGTGCTGCCATCCGGCCGCAGGGTACCGTGCACTTGGTAGCCCTTATCCAGCAGCAAACGCGCCAGATAGGCGCCATCCTGCCCAGCCAAGCCAGTGATCACTGCGGTCTTAATGGTCGGTGGGATGCTATCGTTCATTTAAATCAATTCAAGTCAAGTCTCGTTAGCAGCAGGTCTGTGCTTTGCCGCCAGGTCAACCAGGGCATCTCAGCAGATGTCGGCGCCTGTCCGGATTCTGACACCCTCAGCCAGTCCATGACTGCATCCGCCAGATCCTCGGGCGCCAGACCTTCAAAGAAAAGGGCATGGCCACCTGCGACTTCCCGGAATATGGGGATATCCCTTGCCAGGATCGGCATCTTCCTTTGGGCGGCCTCAATCAGGGGCAAGCCAAAGCCCTCGCCTTCCGAGGAAGCAATCAGGCACGTGCTGGCAGCGTAAGCGTGCTCAAGGTATTCGTCACTGGCATCCTCCAGCCAGAGCAAGCGTTTGCCTAGCTCGGCATGGCTGCGCAGGCATGCCATCGTCTGCGGTATGCCGCTGCGCGCATTGTCGGGCACACCGCGCCAGCCTTCCCGGCCGACCACCACAAGATTGACATCCTGCCCCGCCTGCCAAAGCCGGCTAAAGGCCTCGATGGTCTGCAAATGACCCTTGCGCGGCTCAATGGTGCCAACCATCAGGAAACTGGGCCGCGCTTTGATTTGAGCCAGCACGGTTTCGGCGTTCTCAGGTAACCCCTTGGACGGGACCGAGTTTTCGATGTCCGCGCCCAGATGAAACCAGTCAATGCGGATCGGTCGTGCGCGGTTCACGTCTGCGCTCGATACCCATGCCGTTAAATCAGCAGCGACCGCCCTTGAGATGCAAATCGCACCGTCAGCCACCCGCACCACCGTCTTGATCCAGTCTAAAAATCCGAACTGATCCGGAGGGAAAAACTCGGGGCGCTGTATCGGCAATAAATCATAAACACAAAAATACACGCCGATACCGTCCCGCTTCAAAGCCGAGAAAACCCCTGCCTTTTCTGCTTCCACCGCGTAGGCAGACGTAAAGTCTGCTACCAGTACCATGTCTCCAGCCCAGCGATCAACCGGCTCGTCTGGCAGCAACTCAGGTGAGAGGCCCATCGCCCGGGCAGTCCATGCCCGCGCGTAGCGGTAGTGCCAGGCGCCACCCTGCTCGGTCAGGTAGACCGGCTCCACCCGAAAACCCTCCGGCGGTTGGTTGATCAGCTCCTTCACCAGAGCCCGCACCACTCGCTGTATGCCTGTCTGCAAGTCGTGACGAGCGGTGGCCGATATGTCTACCAACAACTGCCGGTGCGCCCTCGCACAAGACCGGGTCTGAACAATCGCCCGGGCCAGGCTCAGGCATTCCGAGTCAGACGGTGCCGGACCCTCAAGGCGCGCCAAGGCCTGCACCAGTCCCCCCCCGCTGGTCTCCGCCGACCCGTAAGCCTGTTCAATGGCTGCCACGTACTGCTTGGCGCAGGTCTCGGGGGAATGGGCTGAACCAAGGACCTCGCGCGCCCGCTCACCCAATGTGCGCCGCTGCTCCGGGGCCAGCCACAGGGTTGTCATGGCGTCCGCCAGTGCCTGGTCGTCAAAAACCTCGGGCAGCAGCCATACCGAATCTGCTGGCAACTCGGCAAAAGCGCCGTGGGCGTTCACCAGCGTGGGCAAGCAGTAATTCATGCAATCCAGCACAGCGGCAGACGTTTCCCCGCGGGAGTTGGCCCGCAATTGAACTGCCAGATCGGCCCCCGCCAGATAGCTGTGAAATACGTCGGCATCAGCCCAGCCGGTGATGCTGATGCGATCACCCATCTCGCTCGACGATATCTTGGCTTCGATTGCGGCGCCGTAATCGCCGGCATGCGCCTCACCCACAAAAACCAGACGGCACCTTGGGTCCTGAGCCAGTGGCGACAGCAACCAGGCCTCAAGCAGGCGCTCGTTGAGCTTGGTTGCGCCCATCAGCCCAAAACTGCACACCACAAAGTCATCGGGCGCCAACGCCAGTTGCTGCCTTGCCTGTTGCCTATTGCCGCCCTGCGGCACTGCGCGCGGTAGCGCCACCACCTGCCAGCGTCGGGCAAGCTCGCGGCCGCACCATGTTTGGGCCAATTGCCGCGCATGTTCCGAATGAACAATCACCCCCAGCGACTGCTGCACAACGCCCAGGTTGGCGGGGTACTGGGTAATCACAGCCGCCCCGTTTTTTTCGGCTGCCCATACACCGAGAGCCGCATAGCCATGCGACTCGTACAGGGCGCGGAACAAGCCATCTGACACCACGCCGTGTACCGCAAGGTAATTGTAGATATCGCCCAAAAAGAAATCATGCAGAACAACCACGCCAGGCACTCGCGCCAGCAACTCAAACATGTGCCGGTGGTAGCTGGAGTTGCCAAAGTGGTACATCACCCTGTCATAGCTCTGGGCATGGTCAAGCAGCCATTGCACATTGCGCACGCCACAGTGGGCGCTCACCCAAGGCGCGGCAAGACGCGCCTGATCGATGATCACGTCAACATCGTAAAACTGTGCCAATGCCGGCAACAACTGTGCGCTGTAGTCGGCGATGCCGCTGCGCTCTGGCGGCAATGGCGAAACAAATGCCAGCTTCATGCGCAGACCTAACTGTCGCGCTGGCGGCAAAGGGCCGGCTGCCCACCACGCCTCGCAACGCCGTATCTGTTGCACCGCTAGCGCGTCAATGTCATCATCTGTAGACAAAGCGACGGTCCATGTGGTCGGTGCCCCAGCGTTGGGCTGGCCATCGGCGGGCGCATCAGCCGGCAGGGCCAAGGTCCCAGGCGACGGCACCGGCATCAGCACCAGCCCAACATTCAGGTCGGCCAGCAAGCCCCGTCTGAGCAAGGCGGCAGCGGAACTGACCCAACGATCATGCTGTTGATCACCGCGCCCGTCGTCCGCAGTCCGCGCTGGCCAGTGCCAGCTGCGGACCCCCCAAGCGGGCAGGGTGCCCGTCATCATGGACCGCAAGGCCGTCACCGAGGCCGGGTCTTCATCACTGACGACCACAAAAAACGTGTGCTCTCTGCCGGCATTCACCATGGCCTGAGCCAAGCGCACGCAAGGGTTCAGGTCAGTTGTCTGGATGCCGGCCAAACCCGTTCGGCTCAGGTCAATCGCTATGCGCATCAGCGGCGGCCCCGTTGCTGCACCTGTACCGCGGCTTTCATCTGGTCATGGATGGCACGGACCCTCGGCGACTCTGTATCTATGCGCGGTGGCTCCGGCACTGGCCCTGTCACGGGTAAAGCCGCCGGCCCGGACTCCTCCGGTCTGCTGCCGCGCAGCCGGCTGCTCAGAGCCCGCAGCGGCGCTGTGACCCGCCAGGACGTGCTGTCCATCAGACTATTGACCCGCTGTTGTGCTTGAGCCAGCCTCGCCTCCGCCAGACTGAGCGCCTGCTCGGCGGCGCTGGCCCTCGCCTCGGCGTAGGTGGACCGCGCCTCGGCGTAGGTGGCGCGCTCTTCGGCCCGTGTGGCGCGCTCCTCGGCCCGGGTCACGCGGTCCTCAGCCTTGCCCTGGCGCGCCTGGGACTGGGCCGCCCGCTCCTCTGCGTTCTGCGCTCGCAACTCCGCGCTGCCTGTGCGTGCGTTGGCCTGGCCGGCTCGCTCGTCCGCCTCGGTGGCGCGTGCCATGATGGTTTGCGCCCAAATGCTCGATTCGATGTCGGGCGCCTTCACAAACTCGTCAAAAAAGTTGGGTGGGTACTTGAAGTGGGGCCGCAGCTCGACCTGTTCGGCTGCCAAGTAAAAACGGTTGAGGCCATCAGCATAGGCCAATGCGTAATCGGACTGCAGCAACCATGGCTCCCACGTTTCATGCACCTCCTCGGTGCTGTGTGGTCGGGTCGCCTCCACCACCACAATCCACGGCCTGAAGCGCCTGAAGTCCATGCCCTGCAAAACGGCAGCCTCAAACCCCTCCACATCCACCTTCAAAAAATGAACCTCACCCGCGGCATGCGCCAAACAAACCGCACTCAAGGTGGTCATCGGGGTGCGTACATAGCGGCCCTTGCGCCCCTGTCGGATGTGTTGGTCAATCACCTCGCGATCTGCCGTGGCCCAGCCGCGCACCTCGCACTCCCAGATGTCGACCTCGCCAACGCTGGCGCCCACCGCCGTGCACAGGTTGATGTCGCGAGGCCGATCCCGCTGCAGGGCGGCCACGTGACTGTTCAAGGGTTCAATATTGATGCCGTGCCAACCCTGTTCGTAAAACAGCCGGGTGACGGAGTCGACGCTCGGGTCATTGGCACCCACATCAATGTAGAAACCAGCCTCCACCTGCTTGAGCGCACGCCACAGCATGACATCTTCAAAATTTTGCGCGTAGGAAATGATCATTCGACACCACCTTTGGACAAATATTGACGGGTTGCTATCACCACATCCGGCATCCCCAGCGTTTCAAACAGGGTGATGTCGCGGGCCCTCTCATCAGCAAGCAGGTGCTGCGGGTCAAGCACGGACTGATTCACATAATGGGCGTTGGCCCAATACAGTTGACCGCCAAAAACCGGTCTGCTAACACGTTGCGCATCATCATAAAAAACAGCATCCTCGGTGCCCAGCAAGGCCGGCGCACCGTCGCTCGAGTAGTGAACCTGGTTACTCAACTTCCACAAGACAAAGCCCTGGCTGCGCAGGTACAAGTCCACTTCCGCAAACAAGGCCTGCCCCCGGTAAATCGGATTGAACTCGACCTCCACCTCCAGACAGCGCGCAGTTTGCACAAGTCGACGGCCCCCTTTGAGGATCTCCAACTCCGTGCCCTGCGTGTCAACCTTGATGTAGTCTGCCCCATGCACACCGTGCTGCTCCGCCCAGCCATCCAGGGTGGTGGTCGCAACCTCCATGGTCGAGACCTGTCGTGCGCAGGCCAGGGCCGGGTAACGCTCCGTCAGGGCCGGGTCTGGCGGCAGCAGGGAACTGCAGGCGGGCTCCTGCGTCAAGTGCAAGGTGTGTGGCCCCGCTGTGCCGGCCAGACCGATGGGCACCAAGGTGACGGTTTGGTTGGCGTAAAGCTCGCGCAGCCGTGCACACTCCTGCTCATCCGGGTCAAACCCGTACACCTGAAACCGCCGGTCTGGGCCGACAAATTTTTCTGCGAAACCCCAACGGCACCCGACGTCCACAACCACCAGGGGCCGATCCGGCGTCCCACCAGCTTGCGTAGCTCGCCGTGCGTTACCGGTACCAGCCGCGTCCCGTCGTATCTGGAAGCACATCTCATTCCAACTAGAGCCGACAAACTCGTACTTGTCACGGTTGAGTACTTCAAACACCAGGCCGCCGTCAACCCAATGGTAATTTTTTTCGATGTGCGAGTGGTTTCGAACCAGTGAGGCATGCACCGAATAGCTGCCCACCCCCAGGTTTGCATCAAACAGCACCTCGAACTCGAGCTGTTCACCCCGTTTGACCCCGTGCAGAATCTGGTGCGTGTGGTAAGTGTTGGTGCCAAACATCATCTGGCCCAACCGGTCCTTGATGCCGCAGCCCAGCACCAGGCTGTCCAAGTCGTCATGGACCGCGACGCTCAGGGCCAGCTTGACGGCTTGACCCACAAATGCCACGGCCAGGGGCTCGCCCTGCACATCGGTGAGCCGGATCGCCTCAATGGTTGCCTCCAGTGTGCCCGACACCGTCTTGACCTGCCCCTGCGGCTGCTGCGACTGGTGCAACTGTTGCCCCTGGTGGGCGGCCAGCAAGGCGTTGTAGTAGTCCATCACGGCCTCTGGCGCGCCCTCCATGGCCACCCGGCCATGCTCAAGCAACACCGCCCGATCGCAGATCGACTGAATGGCCTGTTTGTCGTGGCTCACAATCAGCAGCGTCGTGCCCTCTCGCTGGAAAGCCCGAATCCGCTCAAAGCTCTTGTGCTGGAAATAGGCATCACCCACCGACAGTGCCTCATCCACAATCAGGACATCCGGACGGCGTGCCGTTGCCACGCTAAAGGCCAGCCGCATCTGCATGCCGCTGCTGTACACCCGAACCGCCTGGTCCATGTAGTCGCCAATCTCGGCAAATGCTTCGATCGACGGCATCAGCATCGCGATGTCGTCCAAGTCATAGCCCAGCAGCTGGCCCGCCATCACCACATTTTGCCGGCCGGTGAAATCCGGATGAAAACCGATACCAAGCTCCAGCAGGGCAGCCACCCGACCCGTGATGCGGATGCTGCCGGACGTAGGCTGTGTGGTGCCGGTGATCATCTTCAGAAGCGTGCTCTTGCCCGCGCCGTTCAGACCGATCACCCCCACCGCCTCGCCCGGCCGCACAGTAAAGCTGATGTCCTGCAACACCCATTTTTGCTGGTGCCGGCTTTGGCGTCCGAGGCTCAGCCACTCCAGCAGGCGCGCCCAGCGTGTCGGGTACTGTTTAAAGGCCTTGCTGACATGGCTGACAACAATAGTCCCCATCAGAGCTCGTCCACCATGTCGCCCGCATGCTTGCGAAACAGCTGCATGCCCACCACACACAACACCAGCGCCAATACGCCGGGGTACACCAGGCTGCCCCATTCTGGCCAGTCGCCATTCATCAGGCTCACCTGAAAGCCTGTCATCAGGGCCGCCATCGGGTTAAGGACGAGCAGATCTTGTGCCTGCGCCGGCAGTATGCTGGCCGGGTAAACAATGGGCGTCAACCAGAACCAAAACTGCAAGAAGATGCCAAAAAACTGCCCGACATCCCGAAAAAACACATTCAGGACCCCCAGGGTGATGCCCAACCCAACCGCCAGACCCACCAGGATCAGCAGCAAGGGCAACACTGCCAGAAATGTCCATCCCGGGAAATTACCGGAAAAAATCAGAAACAAGGTGAACAGCCCGAAGATGATCGCGAAATTGACCAGCGCACTTGCCACCAGCACCACTGGCAGGCACAGCCTGGGGAAGCTCACTTTCTTCAGCAGTCCGGCGTTTTCCAAAAATGTATTCTGGGCCCGGCTGGTGATCTCGCTGAACAGGCCCCAGGTGAGAATGCCGGCACACAGGTAAATACTGTAAGCAAACGCCTGGCCGTTACCGGGCAGGCGGGTGTTCATCACCTGCGCAAAGATCAGTGTGTACACCACGATCATCGCCAGCGGATTCACCACCGCCCACGACGGCCCAAGCAGAGAGTTTCGGTACTTCACCTGAAACTCCCACTTCACACTTTCCTTGATGAAGCCCCGGTAGCTCCACAGCCCACGCAACATGCTCATGGCCTGGCCACCATCATGTCAGGCAAGGCACCGGGCAGGGCACCGTGCCCCGCGTGGAAAACCAGAACAAACCCTCGGCCACCAGGTCCAGCACCCAACCATCAAGCGCTGCACCATCTGGCACAGTGAAGGCCAGTGTCAAAATTGCAGCCTGTCCGGGCTGGATGGCCCGAGGCAAGGGCAAGCGCTCCAGGCTCTCGACATAATCGGGCGCGCCGGGCGTGCCGCGCCGCAACGCAAGCCGCACATGCCCGGCCAGTGACACGCGGCCCTCAAGCAAGGTCTGGCCAAGGTTTTGCAGGTACACCACCAACTCCGCAGACCGGCTGGCCGGGTCGATGCCGCCTTGCCGCAGCCGCAGCCGCAGCTCGGTTCGGGCTTCCGGATCAGCGCAGCCGGGCCATTGCTGGGTGTCCCGGTTCGGCCTGCGCGCCGTCAGGTGGTTGGCACTTGCCAGGGAGCTGCTGGCCAGATTTCGGGCGGGCTGCGCCAATTCTTCTGCAGTAAAAAAACCATTCACGCCCCCGTAGCGACGTATTTCCACGAAGCCGGCGGTCTCGAGCACCTCATCCAGGTAGGCTTGCGTGAACGGATTCTCCAGCGTCCCAAAACTGGCCATTTCGGTGATTAGCGCCTGCTCCATGGCCCGGGCCCCAGGCTGCCACGCGCCCTCTACCACCCCGACGCAGCCCCCGGGCTTTAGAAAACGCAGGCACTTCTCCATCGCCAGGCGTTCATCCACCACATGGTGCAACACATCAAAAAACAAAATGCCGTCGAAACTCTCATCTTGAAACGCCACCTCTTCCAGCGTCGCCTGGTGGAATCGAACCTTGGGTGGCGCCGCATGGCGGTAATGAAAAGCAAGGGAAGAGCAGCGCTCTTCGGCAATCCCAATCAAATCAGCCGCCGGCTCCAGCGCGTCAACCGTAAAGCCCAGCATCAGCAAAATCTCGGTCACCCAGCCTGGCCCGCTGCCGATCTCCAGTACCCGGCCCCCGGCCGGCACCGCCATCACCTGCAAAATATTGAGCAAGTCAAACATCAGCCGGAAATACTGCGGGTGCCCACTGTTCGGATCAAAAGGCTTCGAGTGCAGCCACAACACATCACCCGCCTGCAGCTTGGCGACATAGGTTTGCGCTGCTGCGATCGCACTTTGGTAGGCCATGGGGTTGGCGCTCAAAAAGCGTTGCGGCCTCGCCTGGTTTGTGTCGGCGGCAATCGGCTTGGTTTGGCCTGCCTGCGCAATCTGATCGGCTGAAGCTAGTCTAATCATGCTGGTTCAAGGTGGCATACCCATGGCGTTTAACTAACGCATCCCGCTCTGCGCTTTGCAAGTCTGCCGCCACCATTTCCTGCACCAGCTCATCAAAGCTGATCTTGGGCGTCCAACCCAGCTTGAGCCTGGCCTTGCTGGCGTCGCCCAACAAAGTCTCAACTTCGGTCGGCCGGAAATAACGGGGGTCTACCGCCACAATGCATTTGCCCGCAGCATCGTAGCCTTTCGATTCCACGCCCTCGCCGCGCCACTGCATGCGCATGCCAAGGGCCTCGGCCGAGGCTTTTACAAAATCGCGCACGCTGTATTGCACGCCGGTGGCAATCACATAGTCTTCCGGCCTGTCTTGTTGCAGCATCAGCCACTGCATCTCCACGTAGTCCTTGGCATGGCCCCAGT
>SXGS01433474.1_pt1 | contig 15623 bp, 12 predicted proteins | sample 3174681 | NCBI WGS metagenome assembly SXGS01 (sample SAMN11356861, study PRJNA531348) | freshwater metagenome | isolation source: freshwater sample F1-80 | place: China: Fuxian Lake, Yuxi | collected 2017-12-25 | reverse complement strand
GTTCGGCGTGCTGCAGCGCTTGCGGGCGCGCGAGAAGGCGGCGCGGCCGCATCTTCTGGCGCTGTCGGCGACGCCCATCCCGCGTTCGCTCGCATTGGCGCTGTTCGGCGACCTCGCGCTGACCCGTCTCGTCGGACGGCCGTCGGGAAGTACCGCCCCGCGCGCGATCGTCGGTCCGGCGGACGCGGCGTTCGCCGCACTCCTCGCCGCCGTGGCCCGCGGCGAGCGCGCATTCGTGGTGTATCCGACGATTAAGGGCGAGTCCGCCCCGGCGGTCGAGCGCGAGGGCCGGCGGCTCGTACGGTCGGGCGGCGCGCTGGCGGGGATCCGCACGGTCTTCCTCCACGGTGCGCAGAAGTCGGAGGAGCGGGACCTCGCCTTCGCGGCCTTCCGCGACGGTCGGGCGGACGTGCTCGTCTGCACGTCGATCGTCGAGGTCGGCGTCGACGTCCCGGAGGCCTCGACGATGGTGGTCGTCGGCGCCGACCGCTTCGGGCTCGCCTCGCTGCACCAACTGCGCGGTCGCGTCGGGCGAGGCTCGGCGGAAGGCGTCGTCTATCTGGTCCTGGGCGGGGGCCCCGAGGAGCCGTCGCCGAAAGCCAAAGCCGATGCCTCGGCCCGGCTGGTCCTGCTCGAGCGGGAGACCGACGGTTTGAAACTCGCCGAGGCGGACCTGTTTCTTCGCGGCCCCGGCGATTTCTGCGGCGTGCGCCAGCACGGACACGGCGGCGCGTTGCCGCTCGCCGAGGGGCGGGACCGCGGGTTCCTCGACGCCGCCGCCGACTTGGCCAAGCGGATGGTCGCGGACGGCTATGATCCGGCCGTCGATCCTTACTATCCGCGGCTTTCCGCGGCGCTCGGCGGCGTCCGTTTCGAACCGCCCGACGCCGTCTGACGAACGCGCGGGTCAGGGTCGCCGGAGACGACGGTGCGCACGAGGCTATTGCAGTTGCTCGGGGTGATGATGTCGTGCGGAGGCTGCGCCGATCCGGAGTCGGTTCAGATGTTCACCGCGGAACAAGCCGTGGATGCGGCGAAAGCGTTTCAGGCGGCGTTGGCCGGCAATGACGACGCGGCCTTGGTCGGCCTATGTCGTACGCCGTTCCGCTTTCAGACCAGAACGTGGGACGACACGGCCGAACTTGCTGCGAACCTGAAGAAGGAGACGGGCCGCGTCCGACACCTTCATGCGAAAAACGACCGCTACGAAGCATTGTCGCGGTTCGATCTCAAAGAAGGCCGCTGGCCGCGCCAAGAGACCGTCGCAGAAGGGAGCCGCGCCGTGCGCATCGAGAAACTCGGCTTGCGCGAGAGCGGCTGGCTCGTGCGCGTCCATGCGGACGACAAACCCGGCTACCGGCTGACCTTCAACACCGAAGGCGGATCGAGGTTGGTCGTGACGGGCGTCGAGTTTTGAGCCCCGTCGTTCGGATCGTGCGCGGGCTCCGGCGCCGTGCGGTCGTCGGCATCGCCGTCTTCTCCTTGGCCGCGTGGTCGGTCGGCGCCCAAGACTCCGCGCCGACGTCGCGTCCGCGCGTGCTCTTCTTTTCGCATTCCGCCGGGTTCCGGCACGAGGTCGTGACGCGAACGATGCCTGATCGTCTGTCGCTCGCGGAGGAGGCGGCGATCGGCGCCTACAGCGCGCGCTATGCGTTGACGGCGACGCAAGACTGCGCGGCGCTCGCTCCCGAGAAGCTCGCCGGTTACGCCGCGGTCGTCTTCTACACGACGGGAGAGTTGCCCGTACCTCCCGAGCACCGGGACGGCCTGCTGGCGTACGTGCGGCGCGGCGGCGGTTTCGTAGGGATCCATCCCGCGACCGACACGTTCTACAAGTATCCGGCGTGGGTCGACTTTCTCGGCGGTTGGTTCGACGGCCATCCCTGGCACGAGAAGGTCGGCGTCTTGACGGTCCGCCCCGACCATCCCGCGGCGAAGGGACTCGACTCGCGTTTCGAACTCGTCGACGAGATCTACCAGTTCCGCAACTTCCGACCGGAGTCCTTGCACGTCGTCCTCCGGCTCGATCCGGCGTCGGTCGAGATCGGCAAGGGCAAGCGCAGCGACCGCGACTACGCGCTCGCTTGGGCCAAGCCGTTCGGACGAGGCCGCGTGTTCTACACGGCGCTCGGGCATCGACCTGAAGTCTGGCGCGACGCGAGGTTTCTAAACCACCTCGGCGGCGGTCTGGATTGGGCCGCGGGCAGGACCGCTTGGACGCCCGGCCCGCCGTCCGACGCCGAATCGTTTCCGACGGGCGCGCTTCCGGCGTCGCCGTTCTCGTTCCACGCGCAACTTCGCGAATTGGACGAGTCTTCGGCTGCGGCGATCGTGTTCGGCCCCGGGCTTAAACTCCGGGCCGCCGACGTCGGACGTGCGGCGCGCAAGGCCTTGGCGGAAGGCGAGCCCGCTCCGATCTCCGTCCGGCTCGACGTGCACGTGACGCCCGCCGTCGACGGGGCGAAGGCCGCGCTGCGGATCTGGATCGACGGCGCGCCCGCCGTCGGGTTGGACGGCGCGAGCGCAGGCGAAGACGCGGCGACGGGACTCGCGATGACCGTACCCGACGCCTTCCGAGGCGCTTACGTCGTCAAGCGACGCTAAGCGCCTCCGCGGATCAACCCGCGGGGACTTCGTCCTCTTCGGCTTCGCGCACGGGCTCCGGCGCCGGAGCCGGAGCGCGCTCGAGCAGGCGTCCTTCGGTCTCGAAAATGAGCGCGTGCTGTTTGACCCGCACCTTGACCGACATGCCTTCGCGGATGGTCCGCTCCAGCATCAAGTCGGTGAGCGGCGTCTCGACGTGCTTCTTGATCGTGCGCTTCAGCTCGCGCGCGCCGCACTCGCGCCGCCAACCGAGCTCGACGACGTGCCGTTTGACCTCGGATGAGAACTTCACGGTCACGCCCGCCCGCTCCGCGATGCGGGCGAGATCCTGCAGCATGAGGTCGGCGATCCGCGTCGACTCGTTCTTCGAAAGCGTGTTGAACACCACGACTTCGTCGATGCGGTTCAAGAACTCCGGACGGAAGCACTTCTTCAGCGCCTCGTTGATCTCTTCTCGCATCTGCTCGAACGGGACGAGGGCGCGCTCCTCGGAATCGAATCCGATCGCGCCGCGACGCTGATCGGCCTCCCGCACGCCGAGGTTGCTCGTCATCAGCACGAGCGCGTTCTTGAAGCTGACCTTGAATCCCTTCGAGTCGGTCACCGTGCCCTCGTCGAGGAGTTGCAGCAGGATGTTGTGCATCTTGGCGTGCGCCTTCTCGATCTCGTCGAAGAGGACGACGAACTCGCCCATCTCCTTCGCGGCCTCGGTCAGATATCCGCCTTCGTTATGTCCGATGTAGCCGGGCGGCGCACCGATCAACTTGGCGTATTCATGAGGAAGCGCGTACTCGGAGCAGTCGACGCGGATCAGCCGGGCCTGCGACCCGTAGACGTACTCCGTGACCGCCTTCGCGAGCTCGGTTTTGCCGACGCCGACGTGCCCGACGAAGAGGAACGCACCGACCGGGCGGCGCGGATCGCGCAATCCGACGCCGGCTTTCTTCACGGCGCGGCTGACGACGTCGATCGCGTGGTCTTGGCCGATGACGCGGTGCTTAAGCTCGCGATCCATGACGAGAAGCCGCTCGAGCTGCTCTTCGTCCTTCTTCTTGTGCGCGCCGTCGCCGCCGCCCGCCTTGACGCCGTCGCCGGTCATGGGCACCGCGACTTGATGGATTTCCAGGCCGGGGTTCACTTCGACGACCAGCAGGTAGAGGAGTTCGACCAGATCTTGTCCGCCGTGGCGGGCGCGCTCGATGCGTCCTTCGAGACCGGTGTTGAATTCGAACACGCACGAACGAACGACCTCGCGTTGATACGCGGCCTTGTTCGAGGCCATCGCCCCCTCGACGACGCGTTTGACGTCGTCGTCGGCGCAAGTGCGGATCTTCACGAATTCGTCCAGGGCTTCGCAGTACTTAAGGACGAGATTGACCTCTACGCGCAGCATGCATAGCCCTCCGGCCCGGACGTGGGCCGCCCCGGCGCCGCGATCCCCCCGGATCCCGACGCCGACACCTCTCTTTCGTCCGGCTGCGCCTCGACTGACGCGTTCCGCGACGAATCACCGTCGCATTATTCGACGGTCTGTAGCGGAGACTTAACCTTCCTGCATGAGCCGATCGCAGAAGAAAGAGCCGTCCCGCTGCAGGAATGGCCGTTCCTTCCAAGGACGGTTTGATCTTTGCGAGCGGTTCTCCGTACACTGTCGCACCGCCTTCACCGAGGACAGCGCACCCCGAACCCCCCCATGATCGAACCGGGATCCCAGGCCGACGTCCGCTTCGCCGCTCGTCTCGTCATCGAGGGCGTCGTTCCGGAGGACCGTGTGCGCGCCGCCCTCGCCAAGCAAAAAGAACTTGCCGAACGGGGCAAGCCGCTCGCGATCGCGGACATGGTCGTCCGACTCCGTTGGATGACCGCCGCCGAGTCTGCATTGCTGACGGATCCGGACCATCCGCCTTCCGATCTCCTGCCGGGCCTCGAACTCGGACCCCGCATCGGAGAGGGCGGCATGAGCCGCGTCTACCGCGGCGTCGATCTCTCGACCCGCACGCCGTTGGCCGTAAAAATCTTGTCTCCGCGCCTTCGTCGAGAGGAGACCGCGCGCGCACGGTTCCGCGCCGAGGGGGAGCTTCTCTGCCGCCTCGAGCACGAGCATCTCGTGAAGGGCTTCTACTTCCACGAGCACGACGGTCTCGATTACCTTGCGATGGAGCTCGTCGAAGGCACGACCGCGCTGGAGCGCTTGGACGGCGCGGGCGTCTTGTCCGAGGACGCCGCTTTGGACGTCGTCCTAAAGACCGCGAAGGCGCTCGATTACATGGCGTCCGAGGGCCTCGTCCACCGCGACGTCAAGCCGGGCAACGTGCTCCTCGGAGCCTCGGGCGAAGTCAAGCTTTGCGATCTCGGCCTCACGGCTCTGGCCGAGGCCGTCTCGGAAGGCGGCGACGTCACCTGCGGCACGGTGCAGTATCTCGCGCCCGAGCAGGCCGCGGGCGCCGCCGGCCTCGACGCGCGCGCGGACATCTACGCGCTCGGCGTCACCCTCTTTCAATTGGTGCTCGGCAAACTGCCTTTCGACGGCGTTGCGGACGAGGAGTCCATGCGCCGCCGCATGACGGAAGAACTGCGCGCAAAGGAACTCAAAGGCCTTCGCGTCTCACAGCATTTGCACTATTTCATCCACAAGATGACGGCGCGCGAACGCGAGGTCCGCTACGCGTCTCACGCGGAACTCATTTCGGACATCGAAGAATCGACCGCCGGACGCGATCGCCTCGCGTCGCCTAAGGTCGATCGCCGCCCGACCCCCGCCTCCGGCCGCGTCAACGTCGCGGGCGCTGCGGCCGCTCCGGGCGCTATGCGCCGTCCGCTTTTCCGCCGCTCGCCGTAATGCTTCGTCGGTCGTCCGTCCTGCTCGCATTCATCGTGCTCTTGGCGGTCCTTGCGCCGGCTCAAGAGACCCGCCCGGCGGCGGACACGCGCCCGGATCCGAACGACGCCCCGGCGCTGACCGAGCAGGCGCTGAAGGAGGCCGAGGCCGGGCGTTTCGACGCCGCGGTGGAGCTCTTGGAGCGGGCGCTGAAGCGCAGGCCCGAAGAGCGCGTCGTCACGATCAATCTTTCTCGCATGCTCGGCCGACGGGCGACTGCGGCGGCGAGGAAGGACCGGTTCGTCGATGCGTTCGCCGACCTCGAACGCGCGATCGCTTTGGCTCCGGAAGAACGCTATCTCCGCGCCGTCCGTGCCGATCTTCGTCGCGAACAGGGCGAAGTCTTTCGCGCCGAATCGGAGACGCTGGCGGTGCTGGCTGAGGAGCCGGGTTCGGCGATTGCGTTCGAAGTGCTCGCCCGCTGCAAGTACGACGACGACGATCTCCGCGCGGCGCTCGAAGCGCTGGATGCCGCCGAAAAGCTCGATCCCTCCCGCGCTCCGGCCCTGAAGGCGTTTCGGACGAAGCTCGAACGCGAGTTCGAAGCCGAGAAGGAGTTCGACCGCGTCGAGCGCGGCACCTTCCTCGTGAAGTTCGACGGCCGCGATTTTCGCAGTTCGGCGGAGGCGGTGCTCGACCTGCTCGAATCCGCGGAACGGCGTGCGCGCGACTTCCTAGGGCATGTTCCGCGGCGCCGGACCTCCGTCGTGCTTTACACGCGGAAGGACTTCTCGGCGGTGACCGGTGCGCACGCTTGGACGGGCGGACTGTTCGACGGCAAGATCCGCCTTCCGGTCAGGAACTTCGCGGAAACCCGCGCCGACGTCGCTCGAACCCTCGTCCACGAGTTCATGCATCTCGTGGTCCGGGATCTCACGCGCCGCTGTCCGACGTGGTTGAACGAAGGTTTGGCGCAGCTCGCGGAAGGGCGTTCGGCGGAGGACGCTCGGCGGCGGCTCCGCGGCAAAGACTTAAAGCGCATCGCCGCTTTGCCGGACGATTGGTTCGGGGTCGCGGATGCGGGCGCCGTCTCGGTCTACTACGCCATGGGACTTTCGTTCACCGCGTGGCTGATGGCCGACCGCGGCCCCGCGGCGATGCGCGATCTCCTCGGAAAACTCGACGGGCGCATGCCGTTTGCGACGACGTTCGAGGAGGTCTACGGCCGTCCGCTCGCCGAGATCGAGGACTCCTGGCTCGAAACGCTGCGCTGAAACCGCGATCTAGGCCGATTCCGGAGAGTGGGCGGACGAGCGGGGACGCCTCTGCGTGTTTCCGGTATCTTGAGGGCCGGACCCTATTCCATGCGTCGCCGTGAACTCGTCGTCGGTTCGATCGTCGCCTCCTTGTTGTTGTTCGGCGTGCTGTTCCTCGGTCCTCCGGACGAACCGCCGCGCCGAGACGGACCGCCGTCGTCGATCGGAGCGACCGATCGCGAATCGGAACGTCCCGCGCGCCAGAAGCCCGTCGATCCGCGAAGACCGACCGAACGTAAGTCGCCGACACCGGAGGCCCCGCGCCCCGACCTGAACGCCGGCGCGGCCGTGTCGCGACCGGTCCCGGAAGCGACGTTTCTTTCGCTCCGCGTCGTCGACGCGGGAGGCCAAGCGCAACCGGGGATACCGATCGACGTCTTCGCATCGGATCCGACGACCGGCCCGGCCCGCCGGCTCGCCTCCGGAGTCGTCTCCGATGCGCTAGGCCTCGCCCGATGGTCGTGGCCCGCCGATCCGAGCGTGCGGGAAGGATTCGTCCTTCCCGGCGTGCTCACGGCCGTACCTCAAGCGGTCGCGGTGCGGCGAGACGTCGTCGATCCGGTCGTCTTGGTGCTGCCCGATTTCGGCGGCGTCGAGATCGGCTTCGTCGATGAGAGCGGCGCTCCTTATCAGGGAACCGTCGACGTCCGCTTGCTCTTGGCGGAGAACGACCCGCCGGTCGATCCTTCGTTGCGCGAGCGTTGCGTCGCCCGCACGACGGGCGGGCTCGCGCGTTTCGATCGCGTCGAGGCGGGCACGCTGCTCGTCGTCGAGGGCGCGGCCGCCGAAGAAGGTCTGCGCATCGCGCCGCTCGTCGCCGAGGGGCCGTCCTCGGCGGGCGCGAAGATCGGGCTTACGCTTCGCGCGGTCTCGCGCGATGCGGCGCCCGCCGGAGTGTCCGTCTTCGGACCCGAACTCGGGCCTCCGGGTCTGAAACCCGACCTGCCCACGGAAGAAGAAGGATCCCTCATCCTTCGACCGGATCCTCGCGATGCCGTGCCCGCGTGGCCGCTCGTCTTGGAGATCGTCTGCGGACCCAAGTCCGGAGGAGGCGCCGGCGTTTCGGCGCGGGTCGACGAGAAGTCCGCCGCGCGCATGAATCTCCCCCCGGGGCGGTTCACCGCGCGCTTCCGACTCTGGCGCGCCACGGCTTCCGGCTGGTTGGTGACGGAAGTCGGCGGGCGAAAACCCGCGGACCTCATGGTGGAGCAGGGCGAGGAGCGGGACTTGAAGATCGCGGTCGACCGGACGGCCTTAGAGACGGCCGCCGGACTCCTCTGGGGCTATTGAAACCCCGGCGAGCGGATCAGAGGATCCGCAGCGCCTGAGGGGCGGTCAGTCCGAACGTCGGACCGAGCTGCAGCGCTTGCACGTAGAACGTGAGCCCGGCCACGTTGGCGGGGATCGGTACGTTTCCGGTCGCCGCGGTGCCGTTCGCGTCGGAGAGGCCCGTCAAGAGCAGCGCGTCGAACGGCGCCTGCAACGTCAACGGCAGCAGGGCGTCGGACTGGTTGATATAGAGCCAGTTGTAGCCGCCGCTCCCTAAATACGTTCCGAATCCCGGCTGCACCGTCAGTCCGAGTACGAAGGCCGCGACCTTGCCCGCGCCGCCGTCGAGATTGCGGGCGATGAAGGAGACGTTCGTGCCGGCCGTATTCTGCGGGATGAGGGCCGTCGAGCCTAAGCCCGGGACGACGATGGAACTCCACGGCGTCGAGTCCATCGTAAGCGCGGAACCGGTCGGCAACGGCGCCAATGCGATCGCCAAGGCGTCCATGTAGACCGCCGCCGGAGCTCCGGAGAGGTTCGTGGCGAACTGCCCGACGCCGCCCGTCCCTTGCACGAGCGCCCACACGTTCGGATTGGCCGCGCCCGCGATCGGCGACGTGCAGACGACGTTCTCGTCTCCAGAGAAATGGAAAACGAGATGCGGTCGGTTGCCGCTGTTCCAAACGTTCAGCGGATCGTTCGGATTGTTGGGCGACGTCGTGCCGGGTTGGAGATCGAAGTCGCGGATCTCGACTACGTTTCCATAGTTGCTGAAAAGCGTGTTCGCGAGCGGCTGAAAATCAACGGCGCGATAGACGAGCAACGCCGGTATCGTGCCGAAGGGCGGACGGATGCAGAAGATGTCCGAGCCCGCGATCGTTTGCGTAGAGACGGTCCCGAACAACGGATGAATGATGTTGTTGCCCGAACCGACGATGCCGGTGGCGGGGTTGTTCTTGAACGACACGAGCACCGAGCCGTCCGCCATCTCCGTGTAACCGTCGACGTTCAACTGGTAGCCGGCCGGCGTCGTGTAGCCGAGCGCGGAGATGAACGACGAGCGGGGGATGGTGACTTGGTAGTTCCCGTTCGACGTCAGGCGGAAGATGTCGCCGTTAGAGATGACCGTGCCGCCCGCGGCGTTCACCAAGTCGTATTCGAACGAGAAGCGGAAGTCGAAGGGCTTCGGCTGGAAGGCGGTGTTGTTCCAGACGACGTGCAGCGCGTCGATGTTCACCCAATCGAAAGGTTTGCCGTCGCCGTTCCGGTCGCCGAGGATCGTTCCCAAAGTTTCGGCGGAGTAGAGCGAGCGCGCGCCGAGCGGCCAAGCCTGCGAGTAGCAGAGGACTTCGCCGGTCGAGAGCGTCGTGTTGCCCGGACAACCGACCGCGGACACTCCTGCGGGTTGGAACGCATCCAACGACTGGAAGATCACCCCGCCTGCGAACTGGGCGGGTAAAGCGGCGGCAAGCACGAACGCGAGAGCCAACGTACGGTTTAAGGAGCGAGTCATGGGCGCGACCAACTTACGACTTGGGCCTTGCGGCGCGAAGACGGGGCGATGTTTCGGTGAGTTTCATTGCCGCCCGCAACGATTCAGGGGTGAAGCGTCGCGGACGCGAGCGAAAGACGCGCTACATGGCGAGGATCCGTTTGAGAAACCGCGCGGCGCGTTCGGCGGGCGCCGCCAACGACGTGCCGGCGTAGTCCTTCGCCATTTGCCGCGCCTCCTCCAATGCCGCTTTCCCCTGGTCATCGGTCGAGGGCGGCGTCGCGAGTTCGCGGAGGCGGCGCTGTGCGGCTAATCGCTTCTCGCCGTTCGGCGCCGCTTTGATCGCGGCCGCCGCGGCCTCGAGCCGGGCTTTCGCTTCGGGCTTTGCGGCGACATGAGGCAGCAGCGCCGCCAAGGCTTCGTTCGCGCCGAAAAGGTCGTCCGCTTTGACGGCCGCCTCGACACCCTTGAGCCGGAGGGCGAACAGTTCTTGCAACGCCGTCGCGGCGTCGGCGCGGGCTTCGACCTCCGGCGCGAGTTTTTGCAACGCGGCTTCGGCGGCGGTGAAATCGCCTTTGACGAGCGCATCGCGGACCGTGGCGACAGAGTCCGGAAGTTCGCAGAGGGGCTTTTTGAGGGCGCCCGCGAGCCGCGTCTTGATCATGTCCTCCGTGATCTCGTCGGACGGACCGCTGAAGATCACCTCGCCCGTCGGGGCGACGAGGATTGCGTGCGGCAGTCCGTAGATGTCGAACGGGCCCGCCAAGGAGTACGAAGAGTCGTCGGCGTACGGATACTTGACGCCGCGCCTACGGACCCATTCCGTCGTCTGTTCTTTGAAGCCGCCGGTCACGCCGACGACCGAAAGACCCCGCCGCCCGTACGTCGCTTGCAACGCATTGAGCCGCGGAACCTCTTCGCCGCAGGGCGGTCACCAATACATGAAGTATTCGAGGAGGACGAGTCTGCCGGCATAGCCGTCGAGCGTGCCCGCCGCAGTGCCGACGAAATTCGTGAACTTCGCCGGCGGCAGGAGTCCGCCGATCATTTGCGCGGGGGCGGCGGCGCTTGCGAGCGCCAAAACGAGAGCCAAGTGCTTCATGGTGTTCTCACGAGACCGGCCGCTTGCGCTTCGCCGTTCGCGGAGCGCACGCGGAATTCCAAAAGGAGCGGAGCCGTTTCGGCGGACGCGGCCGGGGAGGACGCGGTCGCCGCGGGGCGCGCCGGCGCCGCTCGCCGTTCGACGACGACGCGCAGCACGGCCGTCGCGCCCGGATCGAGCCTGCTCACGCGATCGATTCCGTGTACGGAGACGTCGCGGACGGCAAACGGCAGGACGGAGAGGACGAAGGCCGGCGTCGCGCCGTCGTTGACGACGACGACCTCTGCGAGCAATGATTCGCCCGGGGCGATCGTCAAGGACTCGGGGACGCGGAGGGAGAGCTTCGCCTCGGCTTTGATCTGCCCCGCCGGAGGCGGAGCGGGATCGACCGTTCGCGGGTCGGCGGCGAAGCGACCGCCGTCGTCCGCACGAACGAGGGTCGCGGTTCGTCCGTCGTCGGGCCGGCTTTCCCGGACGGACCAAGCACCGCCGCCGTGAATCGCGAACTCGTAGACGCGCGTCGTCGCAGCGCCGGTCGCGGAGGCCGAGCGTCGAACGACCCGCACCACGCCGGAATTCTCAGCGAACAACGCCGCGCGTTCCGCCGCCGGCCCGCCTTCGTCGAAGGCGTAGACCGGGAACCGCGGACAGGCCGATCGGCCGAAGCGTTCGACCAATAGGCGCGCATCGGGCGTCGGCGCCGCCGTCGGCACGACCGGCAGAGGGACGTCGTCTTCGGCGCGGAGGCCGGATGAGACCTCGAACCCCGTTCGGCCGCCCGCGGCGTCGGCGACGACGACGAGCGCTCCGTCCGCTGCGAATGCGACGGTTTCAGGCGGCGTAGGCGTCGGCCAATGGGCGAGGAGGCGCGGACCGTCCAAGTCGAAGAGCCGGACTCCGTCGTCGTAGGCGGCGGCGAAGAAGACGCCGTCCGGCGCCATCGCGACGTCGCGAACGTGCGGCGCTCCGCCGATCGTGCGCAACGGACGGAACGACTCGGCGGAAAAGAGGCGGACGGTCCCGTCCTGACCCGCGGTCGCGACCGAGCGGCCGTCGGGATCGTAGGCGGCCGAATAAATCGTCAGCGGCCCGGCGCGTACGCGGGCGATGAGTTCGCCCTTCGCTGCGGACCAGACGCAGACATGTCCGTCGGCGGCCGTCGAAAGGAGCCGTGCGCCGTCCGGCGACCAAGCGACGCCTTCGACGCTGCCTTCGTGTCCGCGCAGAACGTGCAGGGCTTCGCCGGTCTCCGCATCCCAGATCGCGACCAAGGCCGACAGCGCGCCGGCGGCGATCTTCTTGCCGTCCGGGCTGAACGCGCATGCGTGCCAGTGTCCGAAGAACCCGTCGACGGGCGGCTTCAGTCGTAAGGGCGCGGCGAACGTCTGCCGACCGTCGGCCGCGAACCTCCGCACCATGACGGTGTTGTCGGCGCCGGCGCTGACGAGTCGATCGCCTGCTGCGTCGAAGGCCAGCCCTTTGACTTCGAGCCGATGGCCGCCGTCGAGTTCGTAGCAATCGGCGTCATCGGCGGGACCGACGACGCGGACTCGTCCGTCGCCGCACCCGAGGAAGACGTCGTGAGTGCCCGGTCGAAAAGCCATGGCTCCGATTTTGACGTCGAGGCGGCGTGCGCGGAGCGAGGACGAAGCGGCCGACTCCTTCCGCGGAAAAATGAAAACCAAACCTTCGGCCGTGGCGGCCGCGGCCATGGCGCCGTCCGACGAAACGGCGACGCCGACGATCGATCCCGCGAGCGGCGTCGCTCGGGCGAACGAACCGCGCAGAGGTTCCCGCCCGTGTTCGATCAACCGTTGATCGACGCCGGCGCTCAAGATTGCGCCGTCCGGAGTAAAGACCGCGGCGCGGACGTCTTGGTCGTGCGTCGGGACCGGCTGGAGATCCGGGGTTCCCGGGGGAATCAGCGGGGTGAGCCGCGCGACGCCGTCGGCGCCGGTCGTCAGGATCGCTTCACCGTCCCCTGTGGTGACGAACCAGCAGCCGATCACCGTCGCTTGATGGGCGACTTCGTCCGTTTCGACGACCGGGCCGCGGCTGTCGATCCGCCACGACACGAGGCGACCGTCGACGTCTCCTGCGGCGACCCGCGTCACGGCGCCGTCGGCGCGGACGGCCGTCGCACGGATCCAATTGCGGTTGCCGGAGAGTCCCGAGGCGAAGCCGATCGGCGACCAAGTTCCGAAAGCGGGATCCCGGCGCAGCACGCGGACGGCGCGATCGCGTCCGGCGGTTGCGAAGACGTCTCCGTCGCGAGCTGCCGCCGTCACGAGATCGCGGTGCGGCCCGAGCGAGGCGACGGTCTGTCCCGCGGCGTCTTTGAGCACCGCCGTCCGGGGATCCGGGAACGACAGCGCGAGGTCCCCGTAGTCGCCGGCGGGAGGGCCGGCCTCCGGGTCCAAGGACCTTTGGAATGCAGCACTGACGGCGGCCTCAAGCCGAACGGCCTCGGGGCCGGGCTTCAGGCCCTTCTGCATCAATGCGGCGACGAGACGGGAGGCGTCCGCGGCGCCGGGTTCGTCGCCGTAGGTAAGGACGGCTTCAGGAAGCCGAAAAGCCGCAGGTTCGGCTTGGAATTCCGAGTACGCAGGTTGAAACGGAGCGGATTGCGCGGCACCTGCGGCAGCGAGCACCGCCGATATCGCCATGACCCAAGCCGACCTTCGCAAACGCGTCGGCCGGCGCTCGCGGGGCTCCGCCGGCGGTCGGGAATGATTCCGATCCGATTCCAAAGTGGGGGTCCGTCCGGCGCGAGACGTCGAGCGGCCGAATCCAGCCGATCGGCGCGGGTTCATGAGCGAGGGATGCGGAGTCTATGCGGGGAGCAGGGGGCCGGTCAAAGGATTAGTCCTCCGGAAGTCGATCTGTCGGGGGTATCCTTGTGCGCGACGCCCTCGTCCGGAGATCCCCATGACCCGTCTTTCTGCTTGCACGGCCGGTTTCGTCGTCTTGATGTTCGGCGGCGCCGCCATGGCGCAGACCGGCGCGGCGCTCAAGTCCGAAATCCAGCATGAACTCGGACGGCCGTTGGCCGCGGACACGGCAGGCCTCGAGGCGCAGGTTCAACGCCTGAAGGCGTTGCTGCAAAAAACCTCCGGATTGGCCGGAGGTCCGACGGCGGAGAGTGTTCCGGCGGGCGTGACCCCCGAGGCCGCGCCGAAGGCCGCCACGAGCCCTTTGCCGACGATTTTCGGGGCCGGCGGGACGGAATCGCGTCCTGCCGGATCCGCCGCGTCCTCACCGACCGCCGCCGCTGAGCGCCTGAAACCGGTTGCGCGCATGCGGCAATTGCTCAATGTCAACGTCGAAGGCGGCGGCGATCCGACGCGTCCGAACCTTCCGAACGCCAAGGGGCTCATCTATCAGCCGACCATCGCCGTCGGCGGCGATCAGGCGGGCCACAAACCGGCGGACGCCCGTGCGCACATGTCGGTCGCGGCGCCCAAGAGGCAACCGACCAAGAACGCCACCGGACTCATTCGCACGTTCCCGCAAGGCGGTCGCAATAGCCTGTACGGCGGCGCGGGCGGCGGTGCGGGCGGCGGCGATCCGCGGTTTTCCGGGGGAAGCTTCGGCGGCGGCTTCGGCGGAGCCTACGGCGACCGCTAAGTCTCGGACGCCGTTCGGCGCTACAACGCCTGCGTGATCGACCTCACGCTGAGCGGCGGCCGTCCGGACATCGTCGAAACCTTGCGCGGCGGCCTCGTGCGCGTGCACAGCCGGCGAGGCGTCCGTCTGACGGAACGCCTCCTGATCGAGGCGTTGCCTAAAGAGGCGCCCGTCCGACTCCTGTCCGGTTTCGATGCCGAGGGTGTCGTGGCGCTCGCCGCCGCCTCTCTTTGGCCCGAGACGGACGTCGTCTGGCGTCATTTCGACGCCTACGTCGCCGCCAAGGTGAAATCGAACCTCCAGCGGCATGATTGCGGCCGGTCCATCGATGCCGCCGCCGCCCCGGATCTTCCGGGATTCGTCGGGCGCGGCGGCGAGCAGGAAGAGCCGTTCGACGTCGTCGCAGTGCCGCTCGGCAAAGGGACGGAATCGCTGCTCGTGAGGGAGTTCGCCGAAGAGGCCCACGATGTTCTCCGCGTCGGCGGGGTCGCGCTTTTCGGAACGGACCAAGACGCCACGCCCCTTCGAGACGTGGCTAAGGCCGTTTTCGGGAAGGCCGATGCGATGCGCGACCCCGCGGGCGGGGCCGTCGTCCGAGCGGTCCGAACGAAGGAGAAGACGGCTTGGAAGGAACACGCGCACGTGCTGCGGGTTCCCTTCGAGGGCCGGGTGCTCGAACTCGAGTCCCGCCCCGGGACGTTCAGCTATGGCCGACTGGATCGCGGAACGAAGGCGCTCATGGGCACCCTTCCCGGATCGATCCCGCGCGGGGCGCGGGTCGTCGATCTCGGGTGCGGACACGGCGCGCTCGGGCTTTGCGCCTTGGTCGCCGCCCCCGAAGGGCGGGCGCTGCTCGTCGATTCGAACGCCCGCGCGATCGACTTGGCCGTGCGCAACGCCGCCCGCAACGGGCTCTCCGATCGGGCGGAAGCGGTCGTTCGGTCCGATTTCGAGCGGTTGCCGCAGGGCGCCTTCGATCTGGCGCTCGCGAATCCGCCGTATTTCGGCGACTTCCGGATCGCGGAGTCCTTCGTCGGCGCAGCCTACGGTTGCCTCGTCAAGGGGGGCGAACTGCGGCTCGTGGCGATGGCCGCCGAAGAACATGCGGCGATCGTCCGGCGTAGTTTTCAGCAGGTCCGCATCGAAGAAATCGGAGAGTACGGAGTCGTGCGGGCCGTCGTTCTATAGTTACGGCATGTCGCAGCCCTCGCTTCGGTCTTTGCTCGCTCTCGGACTGCTCCTCGCTTTCGCCGCAGGCTGCGGCGATGCCGCGCCGGTCGAGAAGCCCTCGCCGGTCAAGCCCGCGCCCCCCGCGGCCAAGTGCCCCGTGTGCGGCGATCCGATCGCCGCCGAACGGGCCGTCCCGGCCGTGGTCGGAGGGGCGACGTCGATCAC
>SXGS01741515.1_pt1 | contig 15626 bp, 12 predicted proteins | sample 3174681 | NCBI WGS metagenome assembly SXGS01 (sample SAMN11356861, study PRJNA531348) | freshwater metagenome | isolation source: freshwater sample F1-80 | place: China: Fuxian Lake, Yuxi | collected 2017-12-25 | reverse complement strand
GATGGTCTCAGTTGCATGCTCGACATCATCCGGTCCACAAGACGGCGCTCGCTCGCCGCATGCACCATGCCCTTGACGCGGTGCTGGTCGATCCACGCGAGTGAGAGATTCATCGCAACGGAATTCTCAAGGAAAAGGCCGTTGCGGGCGCGATCTTCCGGAACGAGTGACACTCCATCGCGCACGCGTCGCGCAACATCCCCCTGCAAGCGTGCGCCATCGAGATGCACGCTCCCTTGGCTCCGATGAATCCCCGCAATCGCCTCAAGAAGTTCGGTACGACCAGCGCCAATGAGACCCGCGAGACCCACGATCTCGCCTTCACGAATTGTCAATGAGACTGGCCGCGCGTTTCGATGGAGGCTGACAAGGGCTTCCACTCGCACGCGAATCGCCGACCGGTCTCTCGGTGCGCGCGCAGTCGGCCCCGCCGTCACGCGACCAACCATGAGTCGCTCAAGAATCGCCCGGTCGCAATCGACGCGCGCGAGTTCCCCCGTCTGCCGACCATCTCGAAGGACCACCACTCGATCAGCGAGTGCGAGCACTTCATCGAGGTGATGTGACACAAAGAGAATCGCGACCCCGCGTGCGCGCAGTCCCCGCAGCAATTCGAGCAGCCGCTGCGTTTCGTGCGAACTCAGGCTCGAAGTCGGCTCGTCAAGAATGAGAATGCGAGCTTCGGTCGAGAGCGCTTTGGCAATCTCGACAAGCTGGCGTTGGGCGATGGAAAGAGCGCTGCACGCCGTGCGAGGATCGACCGCGAGCCCGACGCGCGCCAGCCAGTGCGCGGCCTCGCGATGCATCCTCGTATGGTCAAGCAAACCAAAACGAGCCGGTTCGCGCCCAAGGAAGATGCATCCCGCCACGTCCAGATTCTCCGCAAGATTGAGCTCCTGATGGACAAGCGCAATACCGGCGCGCGACGCATCTCGCACGCCCTGCAGACGGCGGGGCGCCCATGCCCCCGCTGCATTGACGAAGTCGAGCGCGCCATCACTGTGGTCCACCACACCAGACAAGATCTTCAACAGCGTCGATTTCCCGGCGCCATTCTCACCGACAATCGCGAGTACCTCGCCTCCACGCACCTCGATGTTGATATCCGCGAGAGCAAGGACGCCGTCGTAGCGGTGCCCAACACCCCGCACTCGCAACACCGCGTGCGGCGCGGCGGTCGCTTGCTCGGCATGATGCGAATCACGCATCACGCCTTCGACGCGGCCTTCCCCGCCTCGAGTTTCGCCTTGAGGTCGGTCCAGAACGCATCCACATTGTCCTGCTTGATCACGCGGGCGGGGATGGGCAAGACGCCGCTGGCGGGCACCATGGAAAAGTCGCCTCTCGTGAATGCGTGCAACATCTTGACACTCTCAAATCCGTATCCGTAGGGGTCCTGCACGACAGTCCCGAGCACGATGCCCTTGCGAATGCCCTCAATGACATCGGCCCCCTCATCGAAGGCGGCGATCTTGATCTCGCCTGCTTTTCCAGACTGTTTGAACACTTCGACGGCGAGCGTGGAGTTGTATTCGAACAATCCGGTCACGAGCGCGAGATCAGGATGCTTGATCATCACATCCTCGATGTTCGCCTTCGCTTTCGCCCGATCAAACGAGTCCGTCCATGTGCCCACGATCGTGTATCCGGACTCGGTAATCACTTTGGATGGCTCGTCGTAACGGGTTGGATCGCTGCTTCGTCCGAGCAAACCATCAATGAATCCCTGGCGCCGACGCTTCGCGTTGTCCTGCTCCAATCGACCAATGAAAATCGCGACTTCCCCGCCCTTGCAGCCCTCACGAGCAAGCTCGCCGCACATGCGACCCGCGATGTAATTGTCCATCCCGATGTAGCAGAGCCGAGGCGAACTCGGCGCGTCCGAGTCATTCGTGATGAGCAGCGACTTCTCCGCGACAAATCGCAAGACCTCCACTTGATTCTTGGGATCAATGGGGCTCACGGAGACACCGTCGACGCCGCGGATGATGAGGTCTTCGAGCATCCGCTTCTGGTCACTGAGTCCGCCACCAGGAAACTCCACTGTGACATCGCAGCCAAGCTCACGCCCTGCGGCGATCGCGCCAGCCTTGGCGATCGTCCAGAAGTCCGCGACGCCGTTGGAGACAAACGCGACATGCGCACGCGCCTTCGGCTGCTTCGCATACTCCGCAATGCGCGCCTTCTGTGCGGCAACAAGGTCGCCCTGCACGGCGACGCCCGCGACGCTGAGGATCGAAAGGGCGAGTGCGAGACTAGAGAGAACTGCTTGTTTCATGCGCATTGGAATACTCCTCGAGAATCGTGTCGGCTCCACTCAGCCGACGGTGACGCCGCCATTGATGTGGATGTCGTTACCAGTAATGAAACTTGCCGCGTCGCTCGCGAGGAAGACGCATGCACCGCCAACATCACTCGGCACGCCCCAACGATTCATGGGAATGAGACGACGATACGCGTCCTTCTCATGTTGCGGGTCGTGTTCGTGTCGCTCCACCGGGATCCACCCTGGGGCGAGCATATTGACGGTAATGTCAAACGGCGCCAGTTCCAACGCCATCGAGCGCGACCAGCCGACCTGCGCGCCCTTCGCCGCGACATACGCAGAAAATGGCGCCGTGCCGCGCTTAAAATTCTCAGTCGTGATGTTGATGATCCGCCCGTACCGGCGCGCCTTCATCGACGGCAGGACTGCTCTCGCGAGGAGGTACGGACTCTTCACGAAAAAGTCGAGCATGGACTGGTAGAAGTCCCAGTCATAGTCTTCAATGCGCCGAAGCGGTTGGAGCGGCGTGGCATTGACGACGAGGATGTCGATCGCGCCAAGTTGCTCAACAATCTCCGCGTTCAGGCGATTGACTTCTCCCTCGTCAATCACGCTCGCGCGGAACAGACCACCCGCGTAACCCTGCGCGATGTACTCCTCAAAGGTGCGTTTCGCAAACGCCTCGTCTCGAAGGTAGTTGAACGCCACCTTCGCCCCCGCGGCACCGAGCGCAAAGGCCATCGCCTTTCCAAGACCTTTGCTAGATCCCGTGACGAGCGCAACCTTGCCATCGAGGCGAAAATTCGGGACTTGCATGAGAGTCGCAGTCTACAGCGCATCCCACGGATTGCGGCATCGGGCCATCGATTCAGAGCGGACCTCGCCCGTAACTCAGTCGTCTCCACAGCCACTCAGCAGGACCAATGCGGAAACGCGTGAGCCACAACCACGCGAGGATCACCAACGCCGACCATACGCCGAGACTCACCATCGCAAGTGCCGTGTCGCCGAGCTTCGCGAAGAGCGCCCCGCCCCACCATGAAGCGAGTGCAGTCGCAAGAATTGACTCGCACAGATACACCGTCAGTGCCATGCGGCCGGCCGAGGCGACTGGATGTCGAATCGCATGGGGAACACGCGGCGCATACTCGATCAGCAGTGTTGCGTACCCAATGGGCAGCGCGAGCCCACTTGCGGTCAGTCCGATCATGTGACACGCGCCAGCGAGCGGATCACTCAGTCCGAACAACCAGAACGGGAGCACGCTCAAGATCGCGGCCATCGAACCAAGACTCAAACAAGTCCAACCGAGGCGAACGCGCCGTGCCCGCGCCGCGAGTTCAAACAGCCCGCACCGAAACGCATACGCTCCAAACAGCATGAGTGCGCACGCGTGCCAGCCGTAGCCGAATATCGCGGCACTCAGGCAAACGAGCCAATGCACCATTCGAAATGCGAAAAGATCAAACCATGGGCCCTCTTGATACGCGAGCATTTCCGCTCGCATCCATCGCGGGTCGGCGAAACTGAATTGTCCGCTCCCAAAGACCTCACGCATCGCCTCGATCCCACGCGCGTCCAACCCTCCCTCCACCAAAGGAGTCCGCACCTGCGCCGCCATCCGCCCCACTTGGTCCGCCTCCGCATCACCAATGCTCTCGCTCAAAAAGTTGGGATAGGTCCCAAAGATGTAAACCAAGACGCCGCCGCAGAGCGAAACAACGGCCAACAAACCTGCGAGCACAAAGAACCAGATGAGAATGGTGCGCGGTTTACAAACACAGATCGCGAGCACGAGAAACCCGAAAAGCGCGTAGACAACAAGAATGTCTCCGTACCACACGAGCGTTGCGTGGAGCAGACCGAACGCTAGAAGGACCACAAACCGTCGAGATCCGAACCCCCATCGACTCAATCCTGCTCGCATTGCCTTGTTCGCCTGCGCCGCGATTCCGAATCCAAAGAGCATGCTAAAAAGCGAAATGAACTTGAAGGAGCAGAAGGCCTCGATAATCGACCAAACAACTGCGTCGAGCGTACTGCTTTCCAATCCTGGCACAGCGCAGTTCGGGTCGATCGCCGATGCGAATGGCCAGAAGAAAAAACGCGCATTGACAAGCAGGATGCCGAACAGCGCGAGGCCTCGTGCGAAATCAATGCCTTCGCTGCGCTGTGCAGGCAGAGTCGGAGCGAACGCGGGTGGCGAGGCCGAATCGACCATGTTCGAATGGTACCCGCCGCAATGCGCGCTCGGATTTCACGCAACCCCCACGGCGCGAGTATAGTTTCACCACTGATTGGACCTTGAACACTTCCTGGAGAAAGCATGAGTTCATTCCCACCATCACCGTCTGCGCCCGTGGAAAGTAAGCGCATCCTCTGCGGAGTCCTCGGCATCGTCTTAGGCTGCCTTGCCATTCACCGATTCATCCTCGGAGACACGAGCGGCGCGATCATTCGAATCCTGATTGCCGTCGTGACTTGTGGCGCTGGAGGATTGATCGGATTGATTGAAGGGATCATTTACCTCACGAAATCCGACGCCGATTTCATCGCCACCTATCAAGTCGGCAAGAAAAAGTGGTTCTGAATGAGCGTGATCTCGATTCGACGATCTAGGCCATGATCGCGCGAATCGGATCTGCGCCCTCGACACCGACGAGTTTCTGATCGAGACCCGCGTAGAAATACGCAAGGTGATTCGGGTCTAGTCCAAGACACGCGAGTGCTGTCGCGTGGAGATGCTTCACATGGAATCGCTCGCCGACACCAATCGCGCCGAGCTCGTCGGTTTCGCCAACGCTCGCGCCGCCCTTGATGCCGCCGCCCGCCATCCACATCGTGAATCCATAAGAGTTGTGATCGCGTCCTGTTCCTTGTGCGTACTCCGCCGTTGGCTGGCGACCGAACTCTCCGCCCCAGATCACAATCGTCTCGTCAAGCAGGCCACGACGCTTGAGGTCCTTCAAGAGACCAGCGACTGGCTTGTCCGTTCGCCCGGCGTGAAAGTCGTGATTGGTCTTCAAATCACCGTGCGCATCCCACGACTCGTCGTTGTGTCCGCCACCACTGTAAATCTGCACGAATCGCACCCCGCGCTCGACCAATCGTCGCGCGAGCAAACACTTGTCGCCGAACTCCTTCGTTCGCGGATCATCGCAACCGTAGAGTTCCTTCGTCTCCTTCGTTTCGAGCGACATGTCGACCGCCTCGGGCGCGGTGGACTGCATGCGGTACGCCAACTCGTAGCTCTCAATGCGGCTCTCGAGTTCCGAGTTGCCCGAGCGAAGCAGCGCATGCCGCGAGTTCCACATCCGCAGACGATCGAGCATGGAGCGTTGCAGTGCATCGCTTCGCCCTCCCGGATTCGCAAGATCAAGAATCGGCGGCCCTTCACCGCGCAAGACGGTCCCTTGGTACATCGCCGGCATGTATCCACTCGACCAATTCTTCGCGCCCGAGATCGGACCGCCGGCACTGTCGAGCATCACGACAAATCCGGGGAGGTTCTGATTCACCGTCCCCAGTCCGTAGTTGACCCAACTTCCAATGGCGGGTCCGCCGAGCAACTTGCCGGAATTCATCATGAGCATCGCGGAGCCGTGAATCGGGCTGTCCGCGTACATGCTCTTGATGAATGCGATGTCGTCAACGCAAGTTGAGAGATGTGGAAAGAGCTCGGACACCCACGCGCCCGATGCGCCGTGCTGCCGGAACTTCCACTTGGGTCCGACGACGCGGCCCTCTGCCTTCTCGCCGCCTCTCCCCTTCGTCTTGACGGCGATCGTCTGACCGTCGTACTTGAAGAGATCGGGCTTGTAATCAAAGGTATCGATGTGACTCGGTCCGCCGTAGCAGAAAAAGAAAATCACGGACTTGGCCTTCCCGCGCAGCATGGGCCGCTTCGGTGCAAGTGGTCCCGGAGGTGCGATCGGTGTCACACCATCAAAGGCGAGGGCCTGTCGCTGCAAAAATCCATCCGCACCAAGCAAGCTTGCGAGCGCAAGCGACGTAAAGGATCCGCCCGACTGCCAAAGGAACTCTCGGCGCGTTCGACCACAGAAGTGATTCTCAGGATGGATCTGCGAATCAGGCATCACAGCACCTAGTCAATGTACAGAAACTCATTGAGATTGAGGAACACCAGGCAGAGACTTCCGAGCGCTTCCAAATCAGAACGCGCGCCATCGGTCCGAAGTTCCTCGACAAATGCAACCGCTTCATCAATCTCCGCTTCACTCGGAGCACGACCGCTCGTCAAGAGGCGCGCGCGCGTGATCTGCGCCCGCAGATCGCCCGGAAACTCTCGCTGCAATCGCGAAGCGAACCGTCCTGCTTCTTCGTTCGTCAGCGCTCCATTCAACATCGAGAGCGCCTGCGTCGGCACGACGGTTTGAAACCGAATCGGGCAAGAGGCGTCGAGGTCCTTGAGATCGAACGCCGTGAGAAGCGGATGCTGCAGGGATCGCTTGAGCATGATGTACAGGCTGCGCCGAGTCCAACTCTCCTCCGGCGTCAATGGCCAGACTTCATCCGGTCGGCTCGAAGTCCCCAGCACCTCGGCGGGAAGCGGAGGCCGAATCGATACCCCTCCCACGGTCGGATTCAGCGTGCCATTGACGGAGAGCATCGCGTCCCGCAGTTCCTCGGCGCCAAGTCGGCGCATGCGCATGCGCGTGAGCAATTCGTTGGGCGCGTCTTGCGAAAGAGCCTCGGGATTGGGCACACTCGACATTCGATAACTCGCGCTCGTCATGATGAGTCGGTGCAATGACTTCAAACTTCCGCCCGAAGCGAGCAACTGCGTCGCGAGGTAGTCAAGCAAGGGCGCATTCGTTGGCGGTTCACCAAGTCTGCCAAAGTCGTTTGGTGTCGGACAGATCCCAACGCCGAAGTGGTGCTGCCAAACGCGGTTCACAATCGAGCGCCATGCAAGGGCGTTGTCGCGATCGGTGATCCAGCGCGCGAGTGCCAATCGCCGCCCACTTGACTCCCCCGCCCCGAACTGCTTCGGCGCTTCTGCCAAGACCCGACGCGCAATGAGCGGCACTTGTGGTTCAACCTGCGCACCGAGATTGTGCGGACTGCCACGAAGCATCACATGCGTCGCGCGTGGCTCACTGACCTCGCGCACGGCGAGTACCGTTTCGCCATCCCAATCCGGCGGCTGCAAAGAAGCAAGTTCGTCGTGCAGCGCGATCGCGCGCGCAAGTTCCGTTTGATCAGCGCGATGCTGAACCTGCTCGAGCAATCCCTCGCGCGTCTTGAGTCCGCGCGCCATCGACTCGATCTCCTCACGATCGAGCACTCGATCGTAAAAACGGACTTCGTCTATGTCGCCGCTAAACGCGCCGCCACCAGGCTGCATTGCGCCAATCGAAATGCGCTTGGATGCGGTAAGTCGCTCCGTGTTCCCGCGAGCCTGGTCGACGGAGAACCCATCGATAAAGAGTTCCACATCGCCGGTCGACATCGAACGAGTGAGTGCGACATGATGCCACTCACCGTCGTTGTAACCCGGACCCGAACTCAGAAAGGTTTCGGGTGCACCAACGCCTGCACTCACGAAGCCATTGCTGATCAGCGAAATGCCGAAGTCGCGCACCACGCCCGGGACTTCGCCATCGACGAGACCCTCGCCGCGGAACCACCGACGGTCGGTGTCGTTTCCGCCGCCAAGGTCGGTTGTGCGAAAGAAAAATGCGATCGTAAAGTCATCACTCACCGGCCGATCCATTTCGACGCGATCATCCCCACCATCGAAACGGAGCGCGGTGCCGGCGCGTCCATCCACGCCGAATGTCGCGTCGACCACCGAAGCGTGATGCAGATCGAGGCGCCGCGCATGATCTCGCACCAACGCGTCGCGTGCGTCATCGAGCGGGAAGTACGCGACCAGCCCAGCCAGCGGTGCGCGCGTGAGAAACAACTCGGATGGCTCCGCGCCGGTCGCGGAACTCGATGGCTGCTCTATGGCCTGCAGCGCGGAAGAAACTCTCGCGTAAGCAAGCCGAAACGCCTTCGCCTCATCCTCGGAGGTTGCCTGACCGAAGTCTCGCCGCACCATCCGAAACACATTGTCCGCTTCGATCGAGTTGAATGGCGAACTCTTGTACGGCGCCACACCTGCAAACCATGCGGCGAATTCGTAGTACTCCGATTGCGCGATCGGATCACCCTTGTGGTCGTGGCAACGCGCACACCCAAGGCTGGTGCTCAAGAACGCGCGCGCGGTCGTATCGACAATGCCATCCATGTCGTCCGCAAGGGCCTGGGCGAGGTCAGGCACCTCATCATCCCACACGCCAAGTCGATAGAACCCCGTCGCGACGAGCGAGTTGAAGTCGCGACCCGCGATTTCATCGCCAGCGATCTGCGATTCCACAAACCGCGCGTAGGGCATATCGGCGTTGAATGCATCGACGACAAAGTCTCGATACCTCCATGCGCCAGCCTTCTCGCCATCGCGCTCGAATCCATTCGTCTCGGCGAACCGGACAAGGTCGAGCCAATGCTTTCCCCACTGCTCCCCGTAGTGTGGACTCGCGAGCAATCGGTCGATCAACCGCTCGTACGCATCGACCGAGTCATCGGCCAGAAAGTCCGCGACCTCCTCGGGCGTCGGTGGAAGGCCGAGAAGGTCGAAGGTTGCCCGACGGATCAACGCCGCACGAGACGCTTCTGTTGCTGGCGTGAGATGGGCAGCTTCGATAGGCGCAAGGATGAATCGATCAATGTCGTTGCGACACCAAGCACTTTCAAGAACGCTCGGCGGAGGTGCTACCGAAAGCGGCTTGTACGCCCACCAACTCTCTCGCGATGCTGTCGCCTTTCGTCGCAGTACTTCCGAGTCATCGGATTGCGCGCGGGTGTTGGACGCGTGCGCCACTAACACCAACAAGAGAAACGCGCACCGCGTCACGCGCAGGCGCTTCAGTATTCCGATTGCCTCACGGGAATGACGCATAGAACAACTTGAACATACCGCACGAAACTCGTGCGATACATCAACATCGCACCGAATCTCGCGAGTGCAGCGCAATTCTTGCCTGATCCAGCGGTGATTTTCCGAACGATGACGGATTCTCCGGCGACGCGGCGAACCCTTGCACAAGTGGACCGATACGGACCCTCGTGACCGCGTTTCCTCAACAAGTCGCGCAAAGGTCGTCCGTGCGAATCCATCGAACTCACCTATTCCGTTCCTTACTCGTTTGCGCCGCAGCAATGTTGCCCGCTCGCGCCGCGAGCGCGCAGATCGCCTGCTGGCAGGAAGTGAACGGTGGGAATGGGCATTGGTATTGCCTCATTTCCTTTTTGCCTCAACAGGGATGGCAAGGTCCGCTCAACTACTCCGAGGCAATCGGAGCGCATCTCGTCACCTTCGGGACGCGCGCGGAGCGCGACTTCGTTTACGAGTCAATCGTGACTTCGCCGTGGATCTGGTACTCAAGCTCCGGCCCCTTCATCGGCGCAATCCAAGACCACAACGCGGCAGACTTCGCGGAGCCTGATGGTGGATGGCGCTGGGTCGATGGAACGCCGTGGACATGGGACCCGTGGGAGGGCGGGCCACCGCTCGACGGAACCTGCGAGACGGCGGATCGATGCGTGCTCCGGTTTGCAAATCCAGATTGCGAGTTTGCCGCGTCGAGTTGGTGCTGCGACGCGCCCCTGCTTCCGGTTTGCCCACGCTGCGAGGGTGATCTCTCGCCGCTTTACGCGATCGTGGAATTCGAGATCGACTGCGACGGGAACGGGCTGGTGGACTTCGGCGAGAAACTCGCGAATCCAGCGCTCGACGCGAACAACGACTACATCCTCGATCGCTGCAATTGCAACGGCGATCTCGATCAGAATGGCATGATCGACTCTGGAGACCTCATACTAATGCTCAACGCGTGGGGATCAGCGGCTGCGCCAAGCGCTGGCGACCTTGATGGAGACGGCGTGGTGACCGGCGCCGATGTCGTGATGCTGCTCGACAAATGGGGTGCTTGCCAGTCCTGCCTCGTTTGCTGAAAACAACCGCGCAAAGAGGGCGACTCCGCTCCCGCCGCGTCACGCGCGCCTGATACGCTAGTTGGATCATGATCCCGAACCTGAAACCCGCTGCGAACTGCCTCTGTGCGGTTACTGTCATCGGCCTTGCAACCATCGTCCTTCCCGGCTGCCTCCTCATCGGAGGCTCAAGGACGGTGAAGGAATCTCCGCCCGCTCAATCCGCAACACTCGGCCAGCAGCTGGTTGACCTCGGCGCCGCCCGCGACATGGGCGTCCTCACGCAATCCGAGTTCGAAGCAGAAAAGGCGAAGCTTCTCAGTCCACCTCGCGCCACGACCCAAGGGTACACGAGTAACCAGCACGGCTGTTTGCTTCCACCAGGAACCGAGGCGATGCCCGAGAGCAAGTCGGTGACCGCGGAAATCACCATTACACCTTCAGGCGAGAAGCCAGGCGGGAACTGATGAGCTTTGGCATTCAGGATGATGGTAAGTACTTCGTCGCGCGAGATGGGACAACCTACGGACCGTATCGCGGAGATGCGCTTCCCGCGATGTTCGCCGCGAAGCAAGTACTACCCACAGATCTGATTTCGGAACAAGGAGAGGCGGAGTGGATCACGGTTGCGCAAGCGATCTCGATCCACAATCCCGGACTTGCGCCGCTCCCACCTACCGCGATGAGCACCGCCGGCGGAAGCACAAACGGACTAGGAATCGCGAGCTTCGTGATCGGATGCGCTTCACTGCTCTTGTCACTCGCATGTACTGGAGGCGCGTTTCCCGCTGTGCTAGGGCTCGTCCTCGGGATCGTGGCACTCACGCATCCAGATCGCGGACTTGCGATCGCGGGCATCATCCTCAATGCAGTCACCATCCTTCTTGCCGTACTCTCGTTGCTTGGTGCCGCGCTCTGCTGTATGAGTGCGGCCGCACTTTGATGCGGCATGGTTGTTCGCTCGGGCCCTGTGGTCGCTTCAATGGAATACGCCTCGCCCAATCCGACACCTCCCACGGAAGTGCCCGCTGGATTTCACCCGCACGCGCAGTTCAAGAATGCGCGATCCGTCGAAGATTCTGCGCGGCATCTCGCGGGTTGGTCGCTCGGACTCGGACTCGGCGGACTCGCAACCTGTGGTGCGGCCTCCTTCGTCGCGTTCTGTTTCGGAATCGCGTCGCTGATGAAAAAGCGCACTGCGTTCGGTTGGACAGCAACCGTCGTAAGCGCCGTCTGCACGATGGCCCCAATCGGTGGTTGTATCTGGTGGACAAGTTACACATCAAGCAAGGTGCAGGAGGCAATGCGGAGAATTCAGTTTCCCACCTTGCAAGCAAGCATCGATCTCGTGCAGTGGCATGAAGCACTCGCAGCGGCGAAACTTACAGACAACGCTCCAGCAGTCTGGACGATCGGGATCGTTGCCGAGCGCAACCCAAATCTCGTGCTTCCTCTGATTGATCCATGGGGCAGTCCTTACACGCTCGACACCGCAGGGCTCTTTGAGTTTCGATCGATCGGACCGGACCTCACGCATGGCACTTCGGATGACATGGTGATCGATCAGGAGGGCATTACGCGCACCATCAATGCCAGCGATGAAACCCCCCTCCAGGACACCGTGCCGTACTCCTCAAAGACCGGACTAATGCCCGCGACGGAAGAGGAACTCGCGCTTCTCACAGAGGCGCAGTTAGACGATCGGATCAACCTCGTCATCGAGGAACTCAAAGTCTCAACACAACCGGCGCCGCTGCGCAGAGAGCTCACCTCACTCGCCAAGCAGCGGGCCATGCTCGAACAACCGAGCATCGAGGTACTCGCCAAGCCTGAAGCGCACTCGTTGAGCGGTCGGCCTCTGTTCGCCCCCGCGATCCCCTCAGAGCGAGAGAACATGTTGCTCGCGAATCTGAAGTCCGCTCGCGAGAGTGTGGCGAGGGAGCCTGAGAGCGAAGAGGCATCGATTTGGGTGGGGCGCCGGCTTGCGTATCTCGGTCGATTTCAAGAATCGATCCACTGGTACTCGGACGCGATCAATCATTTCGGATCGACGCCAAAGCTGCTTCGTCACCGCGGGCATCGCTACATCACGGTACGCGAGTTCGACAAGGCCATTCAGGATCTTTCAGATGCGCGGCAGCTCATGCTGACGAGAGAGGATGAGATCGAACCCGACGGCATCCCGACGCCTGCTGGCCCACGATCCACCCTCAAAGGCAACATTGCGTATCACCTCGCGCTCGCAAACTTCTGCAAAGGCGATCTCGACGCCGCTCGCGACGCGTGGCAAGAAGCGATCGACCTCGCGACCAACGATGATTCGCGGGTGGCGGCGCGATACTGGCTTGCGATCACGGAGTTTGAGCGAGGGGACGCCGATGCCGCACGCAGCGCGCTTGAACCGATCACAGTGGCAATGGATGTCCAAGAGAATCAGACCTATCTGAAGTTGATCCTTCTCCTCAAGGGGACGATCACTTCGGAAGCAATCATTGCGAGCGAGGGGGCGCTTGGCATCGAGGTGGATCAAGCAACGCGAGCATTTGGCACGGCGATGTATCTTCGTCATGTTCTGCACCGGGACGAGGGGGCTCGCGCACTATTCAAGACCACAAACGACCTCTCGCAGTGGGCTTCCTTCGCCGTGATTGCGAGCGAAGCGGTGAACGCGCGAACTCCGTGACTGTGATGCGCCCGCCACATCTACGCGGACGTTGCCGCACGCAAGCTTGTTGCAAGTTCGCGATCGTGTTCATGCGAGAGCAGCGCGAGCGCGCTCGCTGCGCCAACGAGGCAGAGAGCCATGTCCCACTGAGTGTCCCAGACATCCCCCTGCATGGCGAGGTAATGACTCGCATCAGCACCAAACACGAGCGCGGCGCCAAACTCAAGGAGTTCAAAGCCCGCCGAAAACGCTAGGGTGAAAGCGAGGATCGTGACATTCCTCCAGCCTCGCCTCGCAATCACCTGCTCGCGAAGAAACAACTCCCGCGCGAGGATCGCCGGCACAAATCCCTGAAGAAAGTGCCCGACTCGGTCGTAATCATTGCGCGGCCGCCCAAGAAACTCTCGTGCCCATTCGCCGAGCGGCACGAATTCGTAGGTGTAACGGGCACCGATGACAAGAAACAGTGCGTGGAGCGCGAGCAAGCCAAAGAGGAGCGGGGTACAGGGTTTGTGTCGCCACCAACCGACCCACCCGATGAGGGCACCAATCACCCAGAAACACTCCAAGATCCAAGTCAACCGATCGCGCGGTTCAATCGCACTCCAAAGCACGGTTCCGGCGATGCACGCGACCGTGATTGAGCGGATCGAAACACGCTGCATCGATGCCACTCAGAACCATTCCCTCTTCCCCTGCTGATAGGTACGAATGAACTCCGGATCGGACTTCGTCAAGTACATGATCCCTTCGATCAGTCCGATGATGTGCATCACGCTCGCGGCCACGCCGCAAGTCACAAGCCCACCGAGTACCGAGACGAGCAACATGATGATGCCTGATGTGGTGTAGCCAAGCACAAACTTGTGAATGCCAAGCGCGCCTAACAAGATTCCGAGGACGCCAGCAAGGACTCGCTTGCTCTCGGTTGGAGGCTGTGCACCGAATGGTGGAGGATCCGACGATGGGAACTGCGTCATAGATGATCTCGCGAGAAGAGTGGTGATGAGCGGTGAGCCGCGATCCTTCGAGATGCTACCCCAGCCCGCGAAGCGTGTGGCATTCAACGAACGATCGGCGGCACGAACCGGAACTCGCGTGCGTCGAACAGGCCCAGGTCACTGAGTTTGAGCGCAGGAATGACGAGGAGGGCCATGAACGAAAGCGTCATGAACGGAGCGCGAAGCTTGGATCCGAGCGCACGCGCCATCTCCGATAGTTCAAGATAGGCCTCCGCGACTTCTTCAACGGGACGATCACTCATCAAGCCTGCGATGGGAAGGGGAAGAAGCTTCGTCTCGCGGTCGTTCACAACGACCAATCCCCCGTGCGCAGCGAAGACTGCATTCACGGCGCGCACGATCGCGTCTCGACTCGTTCCGACTGCGATCACTTGATGCGAGTCGTGCGCGACACTTGTCGCAACCGCGCCCGACAGGAAACCGAACCCGCGCACAAATGCGAGTGCAGGTGGCGCTGCTTGGAATCGATTGCACACGCAGATCAAGAGCGTGTCGGTCGCTGGATCGGGCTCAAGCACTCCCGCAGCCGGCGTCAGACTCTCGCGAATCTCTCGGGTGATGAGTTCACCGTCGATTGCTTCAATCACGCGCACTTCAACGCGCCCACGCATGTCCGCATCTCGCAGCGCAAAGTCACTCGAAGAAAAGACGGCACTCCGAAAACGATTGGGTGTGGCGGGTGCTCGGTACGCGACGAGTGATTGGCCCGCGCGTGCGACCTCGCGCCCGCCGATCCAAGTTTCACGAACCTCAAACGACTTGAGATCCTCCACGATTGCGAAGTCTGCTCGATCGCCCTCGCGCAGCAGGCCGACCTGTAGACGATAGTGCTCGACCGGATTGACGCTCGCAGCGCGAAGCACATCAAAGAGGTCGAGGCCGTGGCTGATGCACCGCGCGACGCTTCGATTAATGTGGCCCAGCGCGAGCATGTCGGGATGCGCGTCGTCGGTTGAAAACATCGCAAGCTGAGGGAACTCGGCGATGATCGGCCAGAGCGCCTCAAGATTGCGCGCCGCGCTTCCCTCGCGGATAAGAATGTGCATCCCCGCGCGAGCCTTTTCCCGCGCCTCTTCCAACGCGAAACACTCGTGATCCGTGCTGATTCCAGCAGCGACGTATCGTTGCGCCTCCGCTCCACGGAGCCCAGGCGCGTGACCATCAACCGGTTTCCCCACTCGCTTTGATGCGGCAATCTTCTCAAGCACCGCCCCATCGCCAGAAAGTACGCCAGGCCAATTCATCATCTCGGCGAGGTAGGACAGCCGAGCATCCGAGAGCAGTCGAGCGACTGCCGTCGCATCAAGGGATGAGCCGGTGGTTTCGAATTGTGTTGCAGGGACACAACTGGGAACCCCAAACGCAATTGGCATGCACGCCGACTCCGCCTCTCGAAGCATGAACTCAATGCCTTCTTCGCCGAGTACATTGGCAATCTCATGTGGATCGCTCACCGTTGCGACGGTGCCATGACGCACCGCTACGCGCGCGAACTCTGCGGGCGCAAGCATGCTGCTCTCAACATGCACATGCGCATCGACGAACCCGCAAATCAGGAATCCGGTGTTGACGACTGCGTCGCTCGCAAGTTCAACGATCGAGGTGATCCGTTGCCCGTCGACCTGCACGCGCGCGGGGTAGATCTTCCGCGCATGCACATCCACGATTCGAT
>SXGS01460755.1_pt1 | contig 15626 bp, 11 predicted proteins | sample 3174681 | NCBI WGS metagenome assembly SXGS01 (sample SAMN11356861, study PRJNA531348) | freshwater metagenome | isolation source: freshwater sample F1-80 | place: China: Fuxian Lake, Yuxi | collected 2017-12-25 | reverse complement strand
GGAGCCGACAATCACATGCGGCTGACCGGAAAACACGAAACGCAGTCCATCGACACCTTCAACTACGGTGTCTCTGACCGCGGCGCGTCCATTCGAATCCCGATCGCCACCGTGACCAGCGGCTGGAAAGGCTGGCTGGAAGATCGCCGCCCAGCCTCAAACGCAGATCCGTACAAGGTTGCTGCGGCGATTATTCGCACGGTCAAGGGCGTCAAAATCTGAGAGGCACCGTCCGGCAGTCAACTGCCCGCCGGAAGCTGATCCCTTCCCGGCTGGATCACAGCGCAGTCACCTCTGGCTGGCGAAGCAATTCGACAGCCAATCCTCCCGGGGCGGTTCGATTTTCCGTCGAACGGCCCTTTTTCTCGATCCGGCTGTTGCGCACGGCGTTTTCCCGGAATTCAGCCTGCCCGGTCATAACCGACTCTCCCGGCCCTTTTCTATCGGAGCCCGGCTCGCCTCGACCTGGCTTGCCCGGCCCCGTGTCATCGGGCCCGGTGTCAACGTGCCCCGGGTGATCCGGCTCCGTCAAGCGCGATTCGCGCTGCCACGCGATCTGGCTGGTATCAGCCGGCGGGGACAATTCCCGCGGGGCCAATTCGCGCGTATCCGGCACCGCTGTGACACGATGATTCGCAAGGACCGCGTCGAGCAGTCGAACATCAGCAAACAACTGATCAGCGAGCGCGTCCTCGCGGATCTTTCGGGTCTCTCGGATCTCTCTGACCTCTGCGTCGAGTGAACCCGGATGCACCGGTACCTGGTTTATGGCGATACTGAAGTCCCGAAAACTGCTCCAGCCTGTGTGGGCACCGCTGCTGTCGAAGGCCCGCACCCAGACGCGGTAATTGCCGGCGGCCAGGGGCGTCGTCGGCTGGTATGACGATGACGTCAGACTGCTGAAATAAATCACTCGACCAAGGCCGTCGCGGCTGTCGACCCACAGCTCGAAGCGAGTTGCACCGGCCACGGCGGTCCAGGTGAATTCAGGAGTGGGTGTCGCCGAAAGACCGGTCGGTGCCGTTAGTCGGGATGCTCGCTGGTGTTCGAAGGCAAAGGTTGTGCTCCAGCGGTAATTTGTCCCGGCGGCGTCGCGCGCGCGAACCCAGGCTCGGTAAGACCCGCTGCCCAGTTCCGGCATCTCCAGACTGGTCCCAGCAACACTGGTATTTCGCAACACCATTGAGGCTGCCGTGGACAGGTTATCGACCCAGACGTCATAGAGCGCAGCTCCCGGTACGGCCTGCCAGGAAAGCACAGGAACGCTGGAAAACAGGCCGCTGGAGATTGTGAGCGAGGCGGGAGACAGATCGACAGTCTGTACAGCGCGTGCGCTCCAGCTGCCATATTCACCGCTGCTGCCGCGGGCACGTACCCAGATGGCATACTGTCCGATGGGAAAATTGCTCAGGGCGAGCGAAGTTCCGACCACGGCCGAGTTCCGAACATACTGGCTTGTGCCGGTGGACAGAGAATCGATCCAGACGTCGTAGCTCGCGGCACCGGGCACCTCCGACCACAGCAGCAGGAATCCGGACGTATTGTGAACAGCTCCCGAGCCAGCCACCACCGGCGGTGTGGTGACGCGCCAGTCCTGAGGCACGCTCCATCTGCTGGTCAGACCCGCAGAAGTCACGCCACGCACCCACACACGGTACGTCGCCAGCGGCAGATCCGCGGCCGGCGTGAATGATGTCGCCGTCAGGCCCGCCTGATTGATGACTTCGCTTGCGCCGGTCGAGACGTTATTCACCCACACCTGATACGATGCGGCGTTGCTGACCGCCGTCCAGGTGATGACCGGCCGCCCGCTGCCGACGGCATGCGGACCGACCGGGAGAAGCGGACGCGTGGTGTCGACCGTCGTGACCAGGGCGGAGGCACTCGGGTAACTGGCGGCAGCAGCGGTGATAGTCGAGACCTGACTGCCTTCGATGATCCCGTCATTCATGGCGGAAACGGTGAACGTTGCCGAGACCTGACCAGCGGGTATCGTCACCGACGCGGGGAGCGATGTCTCGCTCGCGTCCGATGTTGTCAGAGAAAACGTGACCGCACTGCCGGAGTCCCCTGTCCGCGTGAGTGTGAACAGCGACGTGGTGACGGCGCCGACCTCTTCTATCTCCGCAACATCCCGCGTCAGCGCCAGCCCGATCGTGGTGACCGACCCGGTTTCGAAATCCAGCTTGACATTGGCAGATGCCACGACGACGGAATCAACTGCAATCCTCTGAATTCCGCCAGTCTGGTATCGCGCCGTGACTGTGTAGGCGCCGGACGGCACGATGATTCCGTAACCGCCGGAAACTCCGATTGTCTCCGAATATTCCGTCCCGGTCGACGTATTCCGGGCCGTAATCGTTCCCGCACGAATCGCTTCACCAATGGAATAGAAATCATTGTTGTCGGAATCGGTGTAGACCACGCCGGTGATCAGGGGATTCACATTCCGGATTCCGAAATTCTCCGTCACCATGGATGCGTTGTAGTTGGTGCCGCTGCTGCGAAAGACACCAAAGCGAAGACCGATCCCGACCTCCTCATAAGGAATGTGCAGCATGTTCTGGCGATGACCGGCACTGCGAAACAGCGATTCGTGACGGGCCGGCACTTCAGCCGCCTGATCCAGCGAGCCCGTGGTTCCTCCCCATGCGATGTTCTCCCCGACATTCGAGGACGGATATCCGGCGGTCGTCGCGCGACCGGCGGGCGAAGTCCCGGACAGGCTGGTGTGACTGAAATAGTCCTGATCCAGCATGTCCTGAGAATGCAGTCGGGATGCATTGATCAGGCTCTGATGCGGCGCCAGCGGCTGCTTCGGCTCCGTGGAAATCGTCCCGGCCGGAAGCCCGGCATTCAGCGCGATCCCATACCGCGATGCCTCGGCCGCCGGGTTCGCCAGCGCCCGATTGATGAACTCCAGCATCAGCTGCTCGTGGTCGGTCAGGCTGACCGGGGTCAGCACGACACGAGACTCCAGCACTTCGTCCCCCGCCAGCCCGCACCGGCGCCGCGTTGCTCGACGACGGCATCGACGATGCCCCCACAGCGGCATGATCGCGACCCTGAGAGACGTCCATTGCAGAATTGAAACCATGCATCGCGCCCTTCAGAGAGACCGGGATCGGCCATTCCACTGCCACGGCGTCACGACCTTCAAAATGAGCGTACCCCATGATATCGGCATGACCCGCCAAATTTCAGAATTCCCATGCTGTCGGATCCCGAAATCCAGGATGCACTGTTTCTGCCGCCGATCCGGGTGCTGAGGCACAGAATTTGCTACGGGATTTGCTGTCAGGAGCGTCCAGGGCGAGTGCCGCGGCTCGGGCTGCTGAAGCGGCAGTTGCTGCGGAATTGCATCCGCATGTACGATTCCTGCGTTTCTTCAGCCTGATTGCCGGCTTGCCCGGCTTTTCATCTCAGGACCGTCCGCCGAACGGCCACTTTCCATGACGCTGTACAGCCCCCGGACAGATCCCAGGTATCAGCGGGAGGAGATCCTGCGTGTCGAGGACGTGCTGGCCGCAGCTGACACGGCCGAGCGATTTCCTGATCCCGACCGGCGGCGGCAGTTGCATCCCGGCGGAGAATCAGGATACTCCGCGGATTCAGTGAACGCGGAATGATCGTCCGTTCGACGCCGCCGAAGATTTGCCGCCGCATCATCAGTTGGGAGGGATCATTGATATCATGGGAACAGTACGATCAGGTGCAGTGAAATTGAAGGGAAATCCCGTTGATCTGGCCGGACCGCAGCTGTCTGTCGGGCAGGCTGCTCCGGAGTTTTCGCTTCAGGATACGGGTCTGAAAGAGGTAACACTGGGCAGTACTTCCGGGAAAACTCGGATTATCGCCACGATACCGTCTCTGGATACTCCGGTGTGCCACGCCGAAACCAGAAAATTCAATGAACAGGCGGCGAGTCTCACGAATGTCGAGATTCTGGTGGTCAGTATGGACCTGCCGTTCGGTCAGAAGCGATGGTGCGGGGCCGAGGGCATCGACAAGGTGCGGACGCTGAGCGCCCACCGATGTACGAAATTCGGTGAGGACTACGGTGTTCTGATCCAGGGCGGGGCACTGGACAGCTGCCTGGCTCGAGCCATTTTTGTGATCGATGGCTCAGGCAAACTGAAGTACGTCGAGTATGTGGGCGAGATCTCGGAACATCCGAACTATGACGCAGCACTGGCCGCCGCAAGAAGCTGAGCCGGCCAACGGCGTCGACACGGCTGCGCCCAGTGCCGCCGCGGCTCTCCTGCAGGCGTTCCAGCCGGAACGAGCGATTGACGTCATGTCAGGGTGGTACATCTGTGAGATTCGGGTCAGGGGGCTCTGCGCTTCCCTGACCCGAATGCCCGTTCAGCAGATTGTTCCACGGCTCCTGACTCAGCCGGAAGGACCACCGGGTCCGGACGGTCCCGCGGTGGATCAGGCATCCGCCCGTGAACCTCCCGCGACGGCCGGTGTCCTGCGAACCTGAATCCGTTTCAGCTGGCGCTCATCGGCTTCCAGGATCTGAAACACGGCGCCGTGAACTTCAATCGTTTCGCCCTGCCGTGGGATGTGACCCTGGACGGACATCAGGAATCCCGCAATCGTGTCGTATTCGTCATCCTCGGGAAGTTCCAGTCCCAGCTCCCGATTGAGATCGTCAATGTGAAATCGCGCATCCACGATGGTGGAGCCGTCGTCGACCGTCGCCATCATGGGGCGTGTTTCTTCGTCATACTCGTCTGAAATATCCCCGACGATTTCCTCCACGATGTCTTCCAGAGTGACCAGACCGGACACTCCGCTGTATTCGTCGACCACAATCGCCATATGGACCTTCTGCAGCTGCATTTTTTCCAGAAGTGTCTCGATGCCCTGGGACTCCGGGACATACAGGACTTCCCGTGAAATGCTGCTGACCGTACGCACGCTGAGTTCAGACTGCAGGCCAACGATGGCAGCCAGCAGATCCCGGGCGTAAAGGATGCCGACGACATCGTCGATGGAACGCCCGATCACCGGGACCCGGGAATAGCCCTGTTCGACCATCAGTGGCAGAGCTTCCTGCAGGACCATGTCGGCGGGGATCGTGACCATATCGGTGCGAGGCGTCATGATGGCCGCCACGTCTTCACACTGCAGGTCGACCACGCGATGAATCATGCGGGTGGCATTTTTCTGGAGCACGCCTTCGCGGTAGCCTTCATCCACCACGGCCCGCAGTTCATCTGTCAGGAGGTCGCTCGCCGCAGTGGAATCGGGTTCCGGCAATCCCGCGATCCTGTGCGCCAGACGATCCAGTTTCATGACGACCCTCCATGCCGGCCCCAGCAGGATTCCGAAAAGTTCCAGCATCGGCCAGAATCGATACAGCACCGCCTCACCGCGAATCCGGGCGATTGTCCAGGGAGCTGCGATCAGCAGGAATGAAAGCCCGACGGTCGTTGTCAGAATCATGGCCGTCCACGGGACGACGGTCGTCAGCTCCGGTTTCGTCGGAATTCGGAAACGGTCGAACTGCGGTGAGGACGCAAAGATCAGGCAGGTCAGGACAACGAGCATCAGCAGGAGCAGTTCACAGATCAGCAGTGCCCGATCGTGATTCCGCAGGATTCTTCCGAAGCGATCCGAGTTCCCGCGACTGCGACAGACGTCTTCCAGCAGGCTGCGTGAGAAGTCACGCAGACTGAAGCACAGCAGCGGCATGATCAGCAGCAATGCGGCGAGAACGCCCCAGCCCAGTGTGGCGAGCTGCTTATTCACTGCGATACTCCTGCTGCGCCACGCTGCCGTCAGCCGCTGCTTCGCCGGGAGTCGGCTGGTTCTCCACGGACATCAGTCCCAGCCGCGACAGGATCAGTTGTTCATGGTATCGCATGATTTCCTGCTCAGGCAAAGTCAGGTCGTCATATCCGCAGATGTGAAGCATTCCATGAATCAGATAGAGTTTCAACTCAGACAGCGGTGTCCAGTGCCCCCGCGGGGCCATCTCGCAGGCCATTTCCGCACTGACGACGATTTCGCCTTCAATCGTTGCTCCAGCCGCGCGCAGTCCGCCCGGAATTCCGCCGGAAATTCCGCCTGGCAGATCGTCCGGAATTCCGCCCGACGGTCCGCTCTGCGGCCCTGGGGCACCGTGGTTCCGGGGGCGAGATGCCCGGCCGCGACGGAACTCGAGAGGAAAACTGATGACATCAGTGGGATAGTCGTGCTGCAGGTACTCGCGGTTGATGCGATGAATGGTCGCATTGTCAACGATTGACACACTGAGCACGGCCGCCGCAACATACTCAACCTGCAGTCCGCAGGCCAGAGCGTCGGTCAGTTCCTGCTTACTGACAGCCAGCAGCTGCTGGCGATTGCAGATATCGATTTCCCTGATCACGCGCGCTATGCAGTTCGTTGTCCGGGGTATTTGACACGACCATGATGGGCCGCCAGGAGTGACTTGACGAGCGATTCCTCGACAAGCCGGATCTCAGTCATTTTCAGGTCGCATTCATCGAACTGGCCGTCCAGCAGACGTTTCATCGTGATCTCGTGCACCAGCGACTGAATCCGCCGCGGCGTGGGCTCTTTCAGTGTGCGACTGGCACTCTCGACGGCATCGGCAATCATCAGTACCGCAGTCTCGCGAGACTGGGGTTTGGGGCCCGGGTAGCGGAAGGAAGACTCATCCGCATCTGTTCGATGGTCCACGTCGGCCTTGCGGGCAGCTTCATGGAAGAAGTACTCAACCAGCGTTGTGCCGTGGTGCTGTTCAATGAAGCGAATCAGTGACCCGGGCAGGTTGTTTTCTTCCGCCAGCTCCAGGCCTTCCCGGACGTGTCCGATAATGACCAGGGTACTCATGGCCGGGGCGAGTGACTGATGGTGATTGGCCGAGCCTTCCGTCATATTTTCAATGAAGTACTCCGGCTTCATCATCTTGCCGATGTCATGAAAATACGCGCCCACGCGCGTCAGCAGACCGTTGGCCCCGATCGCCTCCGCGGCCGCTTCCGCCAGTGTGGCCACCGTCATCGAGTGATTATACGTCCCGGGTGCCCGACGGGCGAGTTCCTGCAGCAGCGGATGGGACACGGCGGTCAGCTCCAGCAGGCTGATGTCCGTCACGATTCCAAATGCGGATTCGATGAACGGCAGGCTCCCCGCCACGAGGTAGTTGCACACCAGAGCCCAGCCGGCGAACTTCAGGGCAGTCATCAGGACGGGCGTATTCTGCCACGCCAGGTCCGAACCATATGCCTGCAGCACGCCCATCCCCCAGACGGTATAAAATGCGACCAGCGCCAGCAGAAATCCCGACTTGATCATGGTCATCCGCGATTTGATGCGTCGCAGCGGGATGATGGCAGTCACCGAAATCGTCACCAGGGACACAAAGTGCCCCAGTTCACCCAGGGTGGCCATCGATACCAGGAGCGAGAGGCAGAAGGCCGTCAGAATTGCCACGACCTGACTGTGCGCAATCGCAGTGATCATCACCGCCGCCATCAGAGGCACGATTTCCGCTCGCCAGTGATCGCGGCTGGCCGAACAGCTCAGAAACAGAGCAATGCCGCACATGGCGATGAACCCCAGCAGCTGCGGCGTATCGCGCAGCAATCCGGGGCTGGCGAACCTCAGAAATGCACCGAACAGGATCACCAGCAGAGTGAGCAGCATGAGCGTCGCACCCAGCCGGGTTAGGCGCTGCAGCGGAGTGATCTGCTGCTCGTATTCTTCGTACTCCCGCCACAACAGCGCCATCTGCTCCTCGTCCCCGCCCAGCTGACTGCCCCCCGGTACCAGGACCGTGCCCCGCGGGTAACTGTCCAGCTTCGCGGGAGAGTTCTCTCCAGCCAGACGCCGCTCGTCGTCCGTCGTCTTTTCATCCAGCCGCAGCTGGTTCTTCAGATTGCGATGCAGCCATGTTTCAATCGGTCCGCGGATGGTTTTCAGGATCTCGAGCCGCGGCCACGTCTTGCCCAGTCGACCCGTTTCCCGAAGCTGTTCCTGCAGCAGCACATCGGACAGCACGCCATAGTGCAGTGCATCTCCCTCGGGCGATACAATGCGAATCGGACGGGTTCTCCTGAGGTCTGTGGTTCGACCGGACGGTGACTGACGAGGTCTCATGCGGTCGGCCGCGCCACCGTCCAGCAGTCCCAGAATCTTGGCCGCTTCCATCAGCTCCGCATATTCCAGCAGCACTTCGTCGATACGACTGCCCGCTGACTTGGACTGCGCCTCCAGGACGGATTTCAGCTGGACAAAGGTGGCCGAACGCGACTCGGCATCCGCCGTGTCCAGGCCGAATGCTTCCAGCGTTCGGGCCGGCACATCCGCGAGCGATTCGGAATTGGCGATGTCGCTGAGCTGATCACGCAGCTGCGACTGCAGCCGGTCAATCACCGTGGCATCCTGAATCAGGACCAGCGGCGAGGCTTCCTCGGCCTCCATCCGCTGACGCCGCGTTTCCAGAATGTTTTCGACTTCGAACGCCACCCGAGCCTGGACGCCGCCCGGTATGAACTGCCCTGCCCGAAATGCGAATCCCGATCGCCACGATGCTCCGGCCAGCAACATGATCAGCACGGCCAGACCTGCCGTCAGCACCTGCATCAGCACGCGATAGTCGCGGCAGGCCGATTTCAGGCGGTCAGGCAGCGTGGGCGACGGACGAAATATCCGAGCCTGCCGCGAGCGGCGAGTTCCGAAGAATGACATTGCAGTTTATCCGGCCGAGACCATACGGAAACTGCCGGATCGCACAACACGTGTGTCCGCCGTCATGTCGTACCGATCAGTATCGCTTACGCTGCGGCCGAACCTGTCGTTCTCATTCATTGCCTGAACTGCCGGCGAAAATGCGTTCGCCTCGCCAGCCGGTCTTCGGAACCTGTCGGCCTGCCCGGACTCATCCGTCAGCCCTGTGCGCCGTCTGTCTCGTACGCCGAGACGATGTCCCGAACCAGCCGATGACGGACAATATCCTGCCCGTTCAGCTGAATTATTGCAACTACATCGATCTGAGCAAGCCGCCGCATGCCGTCCTGCAGGCCACTCAGGACTCCTTTTCCCAGATCGTTCTGCGTCGCGTCACCCGTCACCACAATTCGCGAATTCACACCCATCCGCGTCAGAAACATCTTCATCTGCGTGACAGTGGTGTTCTGTCCCTCGTCCAGAATAATGAAAGTGTCGTTCAGTGTGCGACCACGCATGAACGCCAGCGGTGCAATTTCAATCACGTCGTTGCTCATGTAGCGCCGGACCTGATCAAACTCCAGCATGTCGTTCATGGCATCCAGCAGCGGCCGCAGAAAGGGATTGACCTTGGCAAACATGTCGCCCGGCAGGAATCCCAGTTTCTCGCCCGCTTCAACCGCCGGACGCACAAGCACAATCTTGCGCACCTGTTCGCGACGCAATGCCTCCAGTGCCATGGCCACCGCGAGGTACGTCTTGCCACAACCCGCCGGGCCTTCACAGAAGACAAGGTCTCTGTGCCGCATCGCGTCCATGTACCGCCGCTGGCCCTCCGTCTTCGGACGGATCTGCCCGACGCGGTCCTTGCCGCTGCGAAGTCCCTGCAGCACACGGTCCGGCGTAACCATCTCTGCCGTCAGTTCGACGCTCGTGAGCGGATTCCGCTGCGATGAAATCATCCCGTTTGTGCTCGCTTCCGAAAAATCCAGCGTCAGGGCAACGTCCGCATCACTCAGGACGTCCTGCCGCTGCAGAATTGACTGCCACTGCTGCAGCTTGTCACGACAGATCCGCACCTGACTCTCAGGACCGATGATTCGGATCATGTCTCCTCGCAGCACCACCTGCGTCCCCGTCCCGTCACACAGCCGACGAAGGTTCTCGTCCCGAGGACCAAACAACAGACGTGCCTCATCGTGGTGCCTGAGCTGAAGACTCGCTTCCGCCATCCCCGTCACTTCAATTCCAATCTGGAACAGTCAGTTTTCATTCCCATATTTCTAAGCGACCACGCAGCGTCATTCAAGCCAGATTCCGATTTCCGCCACGGAACCCGGCGTTTTGATCCGCCCGACACTCCCGAGAGTCCTCAAAAAGGGCTCCGCCTGCCGCCGAGGGAAATGCCGCCGCCGAACAGTGCGACACACCGCAGCCCGAGAAGTTCGCGGCTGACAAGCATCCGACAGGTCGTGGATCCAGTGCGGGAGGCACTTCCGGCAGGCAGTTCCGGCGGCGACCCGCCGCCGCTGCTCGCCGTGACACAGGCAGAATTTCCCCTGCAGCCGCTGCCAGACAGCTTTCCGGATTTTTCGGATCCTGTCCGGGCAGAATTTCTCGGAGAAACACATTTCCGAATTTGTCGGAGAAGCGGATCGTCCCTGTGACGTAGAATTTCGGCAGCACTTGAACCATTAAGACAACCGTTCTGCCGGTGTCCACATCGTCCGGATGCCGGTCATCTGCCGACTCACTGGCCGGAGCACCTTCTGCGCATGCCCTCTGTGATGGAACCGCCAGAACCAGGAACCTTCCAGGCATCCACCGCGCCGCCGCAGCTGCCCGATGCCACAGTGCTGGCAGACAAGACGCCGCTGTGGTTTCGGACATCCGCCGTCTCGGCTCTGTTCACGCTCGTCATCGGACTGGTATTCGTCGTGATGGCAAGCCGCCCGCTGTGGCACACTGACCTCTGGGACCATCTCAGCTACGGCCGTGATATCCTTGAACACCAGCGGATCGCCGCCACGGAACCCCTGCTGAAACTCGCCCAGGGAATGCCGATGGTCAACATCCCATGGCTGGCACAGGTTGGCATGACAGCGCTGCTGCAGCACTTCGGACTGCCCTCGCTGCAGTTCGTTTATGGCCTGCTGATCGCCGGCTGTCTGGCTCTGATTGCGCATCGGACTGTCGTCAGGAGTGGCGCCGCGTCGGCTGGACTGATCGCCTGTGCAGTATTTCTTGCGCTGAATTACCATCAGCTGATGATCATTCGGCCTCAGCTCGCGGGTTTGCTGTTCTATTGCGGCGTGGCGGCCTGGTCTGCCGGAATGCCGAAGCATCTGCGGTGGGCCTGGATCGGAATGCCGATCATGTTTGCTGCCTGGTCAAATATCCATGCCTCGTTTTCCACGGGGCTGCTGCTGCTGGCGCTGACCACAGCGGGTCGCGTCTGTGACATCATCGCACGATCCGGCTCAGTGGTGGCCGCCATCCGGGCTCCGCATGTTGTCCGCCTGGTTCTGCTGACAGAAATCTGCGCAGCGGCGGTTCTGCTGAATCCCCATGGACTGGCGGTCTACCCGGAAGTGCTGCAGGTGGCGGCGCATCCCAATATCGAATCGATGTTCGAGTGGAGTCCGCTGACACTGCGGATGAATCAGGGGCAGTGGGCCTGCGGTGTGACCTTCCTTCTGCTGACGGCCCTCAAACTGACGCCACGACGGGTCAGATTCACGGAGATTCTGCCACTGCTGGTCATGGGACTTCTGACTCTGTGGTCAGCCCGGATGATCAACTGGTTCGCGCCGCTGGCGGCCATCATCACCTCGGTTCATCTGGCGGCCGTCGTGCGGCGGTACATCGGCCGCAGCCGCCCGACACAGCTGCGTGCGGTTTCCGGACTGTGGACAGTGGTCTGCCTCGGCCTCTGCTGGGTGATGTTCGCCTGCACGACGCTGGGAATTCAGGTAGTGCACGGGCGAACGACGCGTTCGGAACGGATGCTGTCCCGGGAAACTCCTCTGCAGCTGGCGGAATTCCTGAATTCCGCAGGTCAGCTGCCACCGGGAATCAGTTTCGTTCCGGCTGAATGGGCCGGGTTTCTGATGTACTCTGTCCCGGACAGGCTGCTTCCGATGGTCAATCTGCATGTGCACGTGATCCCGCAGGAAGTCTGGGATGACTATCTGAAGATCCTGAACGGTCCTGGAGACTGGGACGCTCTGCTGGATCAGTACGGTGTCAATCTGGTGATTGCCGATCGGAATCGCCAGCCGGGTCTGATCAGGCGTATTTCTGAAAGCGAGGCCTGGACGATTCTGTATCAGGATCAGCAGGCCCTCGTGCTGACTCGAAATGAGCCGATCCCATGAAGCGCGTTCCCCGAAAGGTCCACACCCGCCCCGTCGCTCACCGGCGTCATGCGGGACTGCAGTCGATCCTGCTCATCCAGGGGCTGGTGATTGCCGCATTCGCGGTTTCCTGGTGCCTGCTGCCGGACCTGTCCCGGCGGCGGATTCTGGCTGAACTGCAGCAGCGCCCCCTGGAACCGGACGTGACTCCGGAGCACAATCTTCCGACGCGGATTGACCCGCTGTACGATGACCCGACTGTGGTATCCGATGCCGAACTGGCTGCCGTCCTGAAGAAGCTGTTGCCGCGGTTCAGCGCTCAGAAACTGCGGCCCAACTACGTCGAGCACGCGCTGAGGACCTGGGGCGCGCAGATCGAATTCTCCACCCCCGAACTCATTTCCGGGCCACACATGGTCGAGTTTCTGACGGACTCGTCGGCGTACCTCAGGTCATGGGGCGACGGCAGCAGTCCCATCCTTCAGCCCGATCCGCAGGGAATCGCCATTCGCTGGGGGTCTGACCGGTCGGCCAGTGTGCACCACGACCACCTGCTGGCCAGCCTGACCGAGGCCGGCGTCGCGCTGGATACTCCCGTGTTCACGCCGCGAGGCCGCCGTCAGTTCCGTGATGTTCTGCGCCATGCGCTGGCTGACTTCCGGCTCGATGAACGCGAGACAGAATGGTCGGTGATGGCCTTCGGTTTCTGGCTGGCACCGCAGGGAACAGCGTCGTGGCACAACGCTGACGGCCGGGCTGTCTCGATGGATCTGCTGGCGGAACGACTGATGCGGAGCCACAGAAAACAGGGTGTCTGCCTCGGAACGCACCGCGCGTTTTCACTCGTCGCTCTGCTCCGCCTGGATGAATCCAGCAGACAACGCCTGATCACAGAAGAGACACGAAAACAAACGCTCGCCTGGCTGGCAGGTGTCCGGGACCTGATCTGCCTGGCGCAGTCTCCCGACGGTTCCTGGCCACCCGACTGGACCGATGGCGCTGCTGCCGCTTCCCGTGTCAATCCGCTGGAGAAGCCCCACCGTCGCGTCATCTCGACCGGACACCATCTGGAATGGCTGGCCATCGCGCCACAGGATCTGCACCCCCCGCGCGAGCAGATCCGCCGCGCAGCAGCGTGGGCGATCCGGAATACGGTCGACACGCCACAGTCCGAAATCGATGCGAATTACACATTCTATTCGCATGTCGCGAACGGCCTGGACCTGTGGCGAAAGACGACGCCTGCCCGATTCTGGACGGACTGGCGGAACTCACACCCGGAGGCTGAGGTCCTGGAAGTGCTTCCAGACCACGACCAGCCGATCCTCGAACACGCCGAGCGGGAAATCTCGGCCTCGGACAGATAATCCTCTTGCCAGCAGCCATCATCGGCTGCCAGACTATGGTCGCAGACCCCGAGGCACGTCAGGAATGACTCCGGGATTTTTTCGTTGCGCCCGGAATCCTCGTCCCGGCGAGATGCCAGCCTGTGGTTCTTGCAATATTCTGTGAAATTCAGGACACTCTGTGGCTCGCGTGAGCTGGCAGGGACGCATTTCGACGAATTTTCGCGTCGTTTTGTTCATGGACAGACAGGTCGTGGCACATGGTCATGCACGTTGACAGACCGTTTCAGTTGCTGATTGCCGATGACAGTCAGTCATTTCGTCAGGTCCTGCGCGAAGTGTTCATGCACCGTCCATTGCTGGAGGTTCATGAAGCTGAGTCGGGTGAAGAAGCCGTTGAGGTCGTGCGGCGGCAAAGAATAGACATCGTGCTCCTCGATATGCACATGCGCGTGATGACCGGCCTGGACACACTGCGAGTGCTGAAGAGGCTGGACGTTGTGCGACCGTGCATCCTGATCACATCGGACACCAGTGAGGAACTGCGGCGGGATGCCCGCGATGCGGACGCCTTTTCGGTGCTGAGAAAGCCGTTAATGAAACAACAGCTGGTGACTGCGGTTTCGAAGGCGCTGATGACCGCGTACGAGTCCCCCGGCGACCTGCAGGCTGAAAACTCCTGAACAACCTGCGGCAGCCGCGACGTCCGCGGCTGCGTTACCGGCAGGATCAGCCGCAGAAACACGACGGCCGGCGACACAGCCGGACCGCATCATTTCAGCTGACCGCAGACAGGCGAATCATGCCCCATTCCTTTCACGGGCTCTGGCCCGCAATGCTCACTCCACTGGATTCTGCCGGGCTCCCGGCCCTGCAGGAAACCGAAAAGCTGGTTGAGTTGTTCGTCCGGCAGCAGCTCGACGGCATCTATCTGCTCGGTTCGACCGGTCAGGGGCCGCTGCTGTCCGTCGACCAGCGGCAGGCCGTGGCGGAATGTGTCCTGCGTACCGCCGCCGGGCGCATCCCGGTGATGGTGCATGTCGGGGCCACGGCCACCGACGACGCAGTGCAGCTCGCGCGGCATGCCCGACGGACAGGTGCCGCGGCAATTTCCAGCGTCGGCCCCATCTACTATCGCACTGGCGCCGATGCCGTGTTCGAACATTATCGCCGGATCGGGTCCGCCGGAGAACTCCCGTTTTTCGTGTACCATCTGAGCACCGTCAATACTCTGGCGCTCGGCGGACGCGAATACGTCGATCGACTCCTCGCACTGCCCCACATCGCGGGCATGAAGTTTACCGACCGGGACCTGTACCAGCTCGGCGTGATCTGCGCCTGCGCCGGAGATCGCCTGACACTCTTCAGCGGAGCTGACGAACTTCTGTGTCAGGCAGCCCTCAGTGGTGCTCAGGGCGCCATCGGAACGTTCTTCAACGTCTGGGGACCAGCCTGTCGCGCGGCACGGCAGGAATTCATCGGCGGCTCTGTCGCCGCCGGCAGCCGATTCATGACCGCCTTCCAGATGGCACTCGACAAGGTGCTGACTTCTTCGGGTGTCTGGACGTTTCTGCGAGCTGCCATGCGGATTCGGTATGGCATCGAAATCGGCGCGTGCCGGTCCCCGCTCGGTGTGACCGACCGTCCGTGGAACGATGCCGACGTCGAACCGATTCTTGACGCTGTCGATGCCGCCGCACCTGGCATTCACCGGACCTGAGGCCCCTGTCCGGACTGCGGCACCCTGTCTGGTGCGTTATTGCGCGAGGGGCAAATTGCCGTCGCCAGCCGCAGTCCTGCCCCCCGTCTTCCGCCACTCGTCAAGGACAGCACGGTACACCTCACGGATCTGTGCCGTCATGTGTTCGTGACGAAATCGTTCACTGAACAGGGTTCTGCCAGTCATGCCCAGCCGCAACCGCAGAGCAGGATCCTCAGCCAGCCGAATGATCGCGGCGGACAGTTCCGGAATCGATCGCGGCGGGACGAGAATTCCGGTCTGGTCTTCGAGACACACTTCCGGCGCGCCGTCAATCGCAAAGCTGATGACCGGCTTCCCCGCAATTCCCGCCTGCGGCAGCACTCTGGCCAGGCCCTCCCACACACTCGCATGAACCACGATATCCATGGCGTGCAGGTAGCTGCTGACGGCCTCGGGGGCCACAAGTCCCGCAAACACAAAATGGCGTGCCAGTCCCAGTTCCGCAATTCGCCGCCGGAATTCCTCGCGCAGAAT
>SXGS01520849.1_pt1 | contig 15627 bp, 14 predicted proteins | sample 3174681 | NCBI WGS metagenome assembly SXGS01 (sample SAMN11356861, study PRJNA531348) | freshwater metagenome | isolation source: freshwater sample F1-80 | place: China: Fuxian Lake, Yuxi | collected 2017-12-25 | reverse complement strand
AGACCTAGCAGCCACCATGTAAACAGGGCTGCATCGTTCAACCGCCGTATGCGGAAAACCGCACGTACGGTGGTGTGGGAGGGTGCCGGGGCGCAATCCCCGGCACCCGACCCGATCACCGACAACTCGCGGATGCACCACCTGGCTCTCGTCCGCCAAACGGGGCTTGCACTCATTCTGCACAACCGCAATTCTCTGCCCATGCATCGGATTTCTCGAAACAACGTCCTCATTGCAGGCTGGGGCGCATCCGCCATTGCGGGGTTTTTCCTTTGCGCGGTGGGGCCTGCTGCTGCCGAGGCAAATGCCGGCCTCGCCGGCACGGCGACTCCCGTCGAAAATCTCAACGTTTTGAAGGATTTCAGAGTCGAGACGCTCCAAGCCGTTCCCGGAAGCGAGCAAGGGCCGCGCTTCAGTCCTCAGGGGCGCCGTATTGTGTGGGATCTGTATGGCACGCTCTTTCGTCTCTCGCCGCCCGCCCCGGGCCCAACAGGTCCCTTGGGGATCGAAACCACATAATGTTTCGTTGAGATTGAGTGAACCTCAAAATAACAAGAAAGTATTGAACCATGCATCAGATCAAAATCTTTAAGGGAATCGAAACGGACATCCTCGCGGTGGAGACTCAAATCAACGAGTGGTTGCAGGTCAGCAACGCAAAGGTTCTCAATATTTTCGGGAACATGTCGCCGCAAAGCTGCCCCGCCGATGGCAAAAACACGATGATCGCCAAGGGCGCCTTTGTTCCTTCCGACATCCTGCTCGTGGTCCACTACGAGAAGTAGTTCGCGCCTTGCCAGAGATTCACTGTGGCCCAACAAATACCCACCGAATTCGTGAACGGCACACTAGGGGGATTAACGGTGCGTGCAGAAATAACTTCTGGTTTTGGCGGGAGCGCGGCTTGATTCGGGCGCGGCGGGAAAAGGCCATTCACCTTGTTGCCCCGCTGCTTTCGGTGCATCCGCGCGTTGTCGGGGGAGCGCGACTGTGCTGAAAGCCAGTCGCCGCAGCATCTCAGGCTCGCAGCCACGCCGAACCTGCTGCGGTTGGTGCTTCGCACACAACCGCGATCGGGCTGCCAGCCAAATATACCGACAACTTGTGGATGCACTGTGCTGCTTTCTACAAGCAAGGTGCCTCTTGACGAAATGAGACCCAAACCTTATGGAACAACGCCCGGCGACGGAGCGTCGTTTTTGGGGCGCCAGATTTGCCGGCTGGAACGACCTTTATCATTTTAAGCATTCCTATCTATGAGCTCGGTTGAAAAGCATCAATTTCAGGCGGAGATCCAGCAGTTGCTGGACATCGTCATCCACTCCCTTTACACGGATAAGGAGATCTTCGTGAGGGAGTTGATCTCGAACGCGGCGGACGCGTGCGAGAAACTTCGATTCCTTCAGACCTCCGGACAGCTAACCGGCCAGAGTGACTTGCCTCTAGGCATCACCGTGACCACGGATGACACGGCGCAAACAGTGACGATCGTCGACACGGGCGTCGGCATGACTCACGATGAACTGGTGCAGAACTTGGGCACAATCGCTCATTCGGGTTCGAAGGCTTTCCTGAAGCAGTTGGCGCAAAGGAAGGAAGGAGGCGGAGACACGAAAGCGGACGCCACGTTGATCGGCCAGTTTGGGGTGGGATTCTATTCCGCGTTCATGGTCGCTCGTGAGGTCAAAGTCTGGACGAGATCCTGCCAGCCGGACCAGCCAGGATGGTGTTGGACGTCGGAAGGCAGCGGGAGTTATGAAATCGAGCAAGTCGAGGAGCAACCTCGCGGGACCAAGGTGGTGGTTTATTTGAAGCCCGAGGAGAAGGATTATGCCCAGGCGTTTCGAGTCGAAGGCCTCATCAAGCGGTACTCGAATTTCGTTTCCTTTCCCATTTCCTTGAATGGCGCCGCACTCAACACGGTCAGGGCCATTTGGAGCCGTAACAAGAACGAGATCAAGGAAGAGGAGTACGAGGAGTTTTATCGCTATATCGGGCACGATTCGGAAAAGCCTTTGATGAAGCTCCACTTCACCGCGGACGCTCCTTTGGCGATCCAGGCGCTGCTGTTCGTTCCGCCGCGCAACTTCGAAGAAGTCGGGATGGCTCGCGGGGACATGGAAGTGCATTTGTATTGCAAGCGGGTGCTGATCCAATCCAAGGCGGAGGGGCTGTTTCCCGAATGGCTCCGCTTTTTGAAAGGCGTGGTGGACAGCGAGGATCTTCCCTTGAACATCTCGCGCGAGACGATGCAGGACAGCACGTTGATGCAAAAGCTGAACAAGGTTCTCAGCAGCCGTTTCATCAAATTCCTCGAGGAACAATCGGAAAAGAATCCGGAGACTTACGACAAATTTCACGAGCAATTCTCGCGGTTTCTCAAGGAGGGCATCGTCACCGATTTCACCCATCGCGAGGCGCTGGCCAAGCTGATCCGCTATGAAACCTCCGCCTTGGAAAAAGGCAAAACCACTTCTCTGGCGGATTACGTCAAGCGCATGGGGCCGGATCAAAAGGAGATTTATTTCATCCTCGCGCCCAACCGCGATTCCGCCGAATCCAGTCCCTATTACGAAGGGATGAGAGCTCAGAAGTTGGAAGTGCTGTTTTTCTCGGATCCTTGGGACGAATTCGTCATGGATCATTTGCGCGAATTCGAAGGCAAAGCATTGAAATCCGCCGAAAAGGCCGAGATCAAGATCGATGAGCCCCAGTCGGCATCCGAGGAAAAGCTAGAAGCCGGTGATGCCGAAGAATTGGCGAAGTGGCTGAAGGCGTCTCTCGGAGAAAAGGTCTCCGAGGTGCGGGTGTCGAAGCGGTTGGTGGAAAGTCCCGTGTTGGTCGTGGACAGCGACCGTTTCATGACCTCCAGCATGCGGCGCATCTTGAAGTCGATGAACAAGGAGCCGCAGCAGGCCAAGTATGATTTGGAGATCAATCCGAACCACGTTGTGGTGGCGCGGTTGAACCGGGTGAGGCAGGAGAATCAAGTATTGGCGGGAAAGGTGGCGGAGCAGCTTTTGGACAACGCGCGCGCCGCGGCGGGATTGATGGAAGATCCGCGGAGCATGGTGCAACGAATGAATGAGTTGTTGGCGGATGTGATGGGACCGAAGTCGTAGCGGAAGCGGCTCAGCCGGGACAATACAGGTAAACCTTAACGTGGCAGTCGAACCTCGTGGAGATTTGCAAAAGCCTGGATGAGAAAGCCTTGACGAAGAGCGAGGCATATCGCTTGTCGATCCGGTGAGTGATTCGGAAAGACTTTATCGCCAGGATCTTGAGAAGATTCGCCATAGGCAACTGCCGTTTTATGGTTTAAGGCTAAAAGCAGGGCTGCGCTGCCGCGCGGCTCTGCCGGGTCATGGCTCACGGCTGAGGCTTATTTTTTCTTTTCCGCAGCCGCCTCTCGTTCTTTTTGATCTTCCTCTTGAGATTTGACGATGCGCGGGAGGCGTCTCTCGATTTCGGACAGCAGTTCCTTTGCTTGTTCGGGCGTGCGCGTCACCTTGGGCTTGAGGAACACCATCAACTCGACATCCCGGCTCACTTTGTCCTTCTTTTTGAAGGCCCAGCCTAGGCCGGGGATGCTCCCGAGGACGGGCACTTTGCGCGTCACGTTGGACTGTTCCTTTTGGATAATTCCGCCGAGAACGATCGTTTGGCCGCTTTTCACGTTGAGATCGGTGCGGAAATTCCGCGTGTCGATGATGGCGCCTCCAAACAACGTTTCACCGGAACGAATGCTGGAGGATTCAGCCCGAATCTTCAGGGCGACGTCCTCCGAGTTGTTGATATGCGGGGTGACTTCAAGAATGATGCCGACGTCTTTGTATTGGAACGTGTCGTTTCGTCCCCCCACATCCGTGTTCAGGCTGCCGGAAATGAAGGGAACTTGCGATCCCACGAACAGTTTGCCCAACTCGTTGTCGGCGATGTTGATCTGAGGTTCGGCGAGGACGGTGGAGTCGGTGTTTTTTCTCAAGAATTGAACGAGCACATCCAAATTGATCCGCGTGTCGAGAATCCCGGTTTTCAGAGACTCCGCCAAGGCCGATCCCGCGAACACCTTATTGTAGCTCCCGGTGCCATTGGCTAGCAATGAGCCGTCAAGATCCTCGGCTGAGAACGTCCGCTTGCCGTCGGCCGACCACCGAACACCGAGCTTATCCCTGAAATCACTGGAGACTTCAACGATCTTGGCTTCGATGAGCACTTGCGCCGTGGGGGCGTCCATCTCATTCAAGAGTTTCAGGACTTGGGGGAAAAAGTGCACGTTTGCGGAAACCAGCACGGCGTTGGCCCTCTTGTCGGGCACGACGCGAACCCTTCCCACGAGGTCGCTGACCGGGCGGATCACGTTGCGTCCGTCCCCAGACCTTCCCTGGTTTTCTTGCGGGCCACCGAGCCACGGAAAGTAGGCTTCCTCCTTGGTTTCGCGTTCGAGTTCGAAATCGGTCTGGGAATTGCCAGTGGGCTGTTGATTGCGCCGTTGATCGACCGGAGCCCCGGGAGCGGGGGGCGGGCGCAATGCCGGGGATCCGCCCCGGGCGAACAGGATGTTCAAGTTGTTCGCCACGGCGATGGACTGGGCGAATCTCAAATTCACGCGCAACGTGGTTTCACCCGCTTCCGACGGGGAATCCAACTGCTTCAGGACCTCCTCCAAGGCCGCCATGCTCTCTGTCGAGTTGGCGGTGACGATGATCGAGTTCGAGTAGGGTTCGCTTGTGATGCGAATTTTGCCATAGAGCCTGCCCACGTCCTTGTGCTCCGTCTCCGGCGGGCCATCGAAGTAATCCCAGTACGTGCGCTGCGGCTGCTTTTTCAAGAACAACTCGTTCAGCACGTCCTCGATGTCCACGGCGCTCACGAATTTGAGTTTGAAGATCCTCGGGGCCAGGCTGTCGTCACCGACCGGTTCGTCCAGTTTCGCGACCATCATGGCGATGCCTTCCATGGCGGCGGGAGGTCCTTGAACCACGACCGTGTTGCGGCGGCGGTCGGCCACGATGCTCACTTTCTTCGAGTTTTTGCTATTGGATTCCTGGAAGTAGTAGAAATACCTCGAGGAGCGCGTGTCCTGATCCGCGGTCAAGTCCTTCAGTTGCTTGGCGACGTCCTCGGCGTCGGCGTTCTTGAGGGTGAAGGCTTGCATGGTTTTCTCCTGCGCATCCTCGGTGTCGAGCGTGAGGATGAGTTTTTCGATCATTTTGAAATTGGCTTCGCTCGAGAGAATCATGAGGGAGTTGGAGCGGGTGTTGGCGGTGATCTCGATGGCCTCCTTGACCGATCGACCGCCGATTTTAGCGTAGAGCGGCGCGATTTCCTTTACTAGATCCTCCGCGGTCATGTTCTTTAGTGCAATGACCCGGATGCTTACGTCCGCCGGTTTTTGGGTGTCCAAAAGATCAATGAGGCGCTTGATCTCGGGGAGCCTTGATTTGGGGGTGGCCACGATGAGGCGGTTCGAGGTTTTATCCGGCCAAAGACGGATCTGCATCCCCGAGGTTTGGGATCCGCCTCCTCCCCCTGGAGACGAGGGCGGACCGCCCATGGACATCTCTGGAGGGCCTCCCGGCATGGGTCTCGAGCCGCCCGCGGAGCCTCTGGGCGAGGAGGTCGAGGAAGGGGGCGCGGATTGCGCGTTCAAGATCAAGCCCACCAAGTTGGCGAGTTCATCCGCCTCCAGATATTTCAAAGGGATGATCTCGATGATGGAATCACCCGCGGAAGGGACGTCCAATTCCTTTACGAGTTCTCCGATGAGACGCAAGGAGTCGTTGAAATCGGTCACGATGACTTGATTTGACCGTTCATCCAAATCGATGGTCGCTTTTTCCGTGAGCACGGCTTTGATTTTTTCCCTCAACTCGCCCGCTTGGATATGTTTCAAGGGAAACACCTTGATCAGCCGCTGCCGTCCCTCGGGGATGGTGGTGCTGGTGGATTGAATCAATTCCGGACTCATTTTTGTGTCCTGGCCTTCCGGAACGATGAGGATGGATTTGGAAGACTCGATGGTGGTGAACCCTTCCAAGGTCAGGGCGCGATAGACCAGATTGAGGGCTTCGCGGGTGGCGATAGACTTGGAACTCACGATGGTGATTTGACATTGAACCCGCGGATGCTTGATCACGCTCTTACCAGTCGTTTTGGCGAGCCATTGAACCACCATTTCGATATTCGCCCCTTGGAAGCTCAGCTGAATTTCGTCCGGGCTGGCTGGTGCGCCTGGATCACCCGCCCCTGCCTGTGGGCTTTGGCTGTTCGGGGCCGGCGCGGGGCTCCCCGCCACGGGCGCGGAGTTTGGCTGTTGGGGGCGGGGTTGAGAGCCGGGTTCGGCAGTCACCACGGGCCTCGGTAATTCCGTCCCTCCCGTGACAGCGGGGGTGTTTGCGGCGGCCTTCCTTTCGGGATCGCGGCTGGGTTCTTGGGCGCGCGCGCCATGTTTCATGCCTGCCGCGGCCATCAGCAATCCGGCGAAAAGCAGGGCGGGGCAAAGATTGGAGTTCATAAACGTGTGGGTTGCTGGACTTGTTGTGATTTGTTGGTGTCGGCGGGCATCAATGTCTCGCCACCAATTCCCGAAAAAATGGTGAGCTCCTTCTTTTGTCCCTCGTGCTCGACGAGGATTCTGTTGGGTCCGGTTTGCAGCAGCTTCACGCCGCCCAGTTCACCCCCTTTGCGGATGACACCGGTCTGGCCGTTGGGAGCTCTGAAGAAAACGTCCTCGCCCGCGATGCCGAGCAGGGCCATGGGCATGGGCCTCGGGACCGGGCCGAAGACTTCGGTGTCCTTGACTTGATCCACCCACGCTTGGGCGGACGGTGGAAGGGTGGCTGGCTGGCCTCTCCCCATCGGTCCTCCCATAGCCGGCGGCATGCCCGGCAAGCCCGTCATCGGCTTAGGCTGAGTTGCCGGCATGCCTTTCGAAACGATGACCGGCGCGGATGTCGCCGCCGCCTTCTGGACAACCGCGTTCGTAGCTTTAAGTTCCATTGCAGCCGCGGAAGGTTTTGAGTTGTGAACGGTTGAAGAGGTCGAGTTGGTCCTGGTGGGGGAGTTCGTCCCCGTGTGGGTCTTGCCGGGTCCCTGGGGAAGAGCTTGGGACGAGTTTGAAACGCTTCCTTCGGAGGACGCTTTGAGAGCGACAAAAGTCTGGGGCACTTCCAGGGAGGCGCTTGGGTTCTTCCGCAAGAGGAGCGTGGCGGCTTGAGACAGAAGGATGGCGGCCATCACCCAGCAAACGCCCCGCGCAACCGGCTCGAAGTAGCTATGCATTGGGGGCCTCCTCCTCACGCTTCCAGCGCTCGAAATCAAGAATCACGATTGAGAGATTCAGTTTGGTGGCGCCGGGTTTCGTAGGATCCTGGCTTATTTGAACCGCATCCATGAACAACGGAAAGCCAAGGCTCGGCAGCTTCTGGATCATCCCCAGGATGGCGGGAGCCGGCCCCGACATTTCTAACTGGATGGTGGCGAGTTCGTTCGCTGGGGTTCTTCCCGCCGATTCACGAATGGGGCCCAGGGCAAGTCCGCTGCTGGCCGCCGCGTTTTGGATGGCGGCGCTGGCTTGACCGACCAGAGTGGCCCTCGACAGTTTCGTGGGATCCATCGAGAACAGCTTCCGAAGCTTTTCCACTTTGAGCACGTCGTTCTCATGGGCCACGAGCTCTCCGTGGATTTTCTGAGCCTCTTGCAACACGCCGAGGGATCGGTTTCTCGAGGCTTCCAAAGAAGTTACCAGGCGGAAGCCGCCAAAGAGAACCAGGTAAAGAGACAGTCCAAAGGCGCCCAGCCGCAGGGCGCGCTTGTCACGATTGCTGAGAGGTTGCATGCGAAGAAACGTCAGGGCTTGCTCTGATTGGTTGAAGAAACGGGAGCCAGGACGTTCGTGCCCGTGGCTGGTTTCCCGGCGGGAGCGTTTGACGGCGCCGTTTTCTGAGGATCGCTCCCCTTCGGCGCCGTGGGCGCCAATTGGGCCGTCAACGCGGGGCGGCTCGCTCCTGGCTTCGGCGAGGCGCTGATCCGTAGGGTGGATTTTTGTCGGTCCTGGGAAGGGGACTGCTCTTCGACCACGACCGTGGAAAAGAAGCCCGAGTCGGTTAATTTCGAGCGGAACGCCACCGCTTGGGTTGGCGGAGAGACGGTGGTTCGCACGGAGATTTCGCCCTTGCGGGAAATGGACAGAGATTCAATCCGGGTTCCTTGCGGGGCTGCTTTTGCGACCACGAAAATCGTGTCTTGAACCATCGCCTGATTTTTCGCCAAGTGTTGCAAAAACCCCAGTTCTTTTTCGTAAGCGGGCAGGACGGCGCGATGGATTTTCATCTCAACCAGTTTTTTCTCGACGTGGGTCTTGGCGAGAGCGGGTTGCAGGTAGCGCAGCCCCAGGATGCAGAGGAGCAGCGCGGCGGCGCGAGCGATCCACTTCCACGGGATCGATTGATTCGCCCCAGAGTGGGACTCCACGGCTTTGGTCCTGAAAAGCGGCAGCCGCGCCGTCTCGGATTGGCGGCCGGCGATTTCCAGCCCTCGCGTGACCGCAGAGGCGCCCGTTCCCGACTCGACGCGGAGCGCCTCGCAGCGGGTGGCGTTGCCGAGAGACTGGGCGATTGAAGTGGAGAGGCTTTCCGCGTCCATCTGATCGCTGCTCACATAAAGGGCCTGGCCGAGGCTCGTTTTCGACAGTGCCGCCTTCAAAACGGCGTCCCATTCGGAAGCCGCAACCGCGGCGGGGTTATCCGACGATCCTTCACTGCCGGCCGCGGTGGCCGCGCGACCGCTCTTCGCAATCATCCGGACGGACGCCAGAGCTCCCTGCTCGAAACAGGCGAGCTCGCATTGCGGTTCCGCGACGTGAAGAATGGAGAAGTTCGGAGGCGCCGATTTCGGGAGGAGGAATCTTCTGGCGAACGGAGCGAGTGTGAATGTCGAAGCGATTCGGGCGGCATTCAAGAGCTCCGCGTAGTCTTCCAATGAATCCGACCTGACGGCAAACACGAGCACTTCCTCGGTTCCGTCCTCCGCGCTTTTTCCCGAGGCAGGACAGGGCGCCTCGCTTACCCCCCAAGCCAGCTGATCCGGAGGCAATGGGAATTCACTTTCGATTTGCAGCAACAGCACTTTGTCTATTTCCGCCTCCGAACATTTTGGCAAACGGAGACGCCTCATCGTGACGCCTTGGGCGTCCACAGCGCAGACAGCGGAGAGCGGGCTTCGATCGGACCTGGATCGCACGAACTCCTGGAAAGCATCGATCAAGCGCGTCTTGCAGGCGCTGGTCAATCGAGAGGCGTGGGAACGTTCGAGCGGATGCTCCATTCCGGAGGTTCCATCGAAGACCCGCATCACACTCCTGCCGATGTCGATATGAACAGTCTTGGGTGTCATGCCATGATGGTGGGCTAGAGATCCTCTCTGCAGGAAAGAGTTGTCACGTTTTGGGAGTTGACGCGAACGATGGTTTCGATGCGTTTGCGAGCTCCACTGGAAGGGATGCGCCCTTCGCTCGTGATTCTAAACGTTTCCGACCTCGCGCTGACCCTTGCACTGACTCTTTTGTACACTTCCGGCGTGACTCCCGGGACTTTGAGGAGCGCCGCCGTATTTGGAAAAGAGCCCGCCGACTGCCGATGATTCACGATGGCTTGGGCGATTTCCGGTGTGATGCCCTGGAGGCAGATCAGCACGGACCGGCTTGCGGTGTTGATGTTCACGAGCCCTGGCAGATCCTTATCCGAGGTGGTGGTGAAATCGTCGGCGAGTTCCACGAGCTTGTCGATGCCGATCAGTTTGATGCCGGAAGGCTGGGCCGGGACGTTCTGCTGTGCTTGGGAAACGGGGCTGCGTTGGGGCACGGCTGCAGGTGAAGCACGGCCGGAGGGCGGCGATTGGGAAGTGCCCGTGTTTACACCTGCCGGGTTGGGGGCGCGTTGTGGATTCGCGGGTGTCAGGTCGAGCAAATCAGCCACGCTTTCGAACTTCCTTTGATCGCGCCAAGCGATGATGGCGCGGGCGATCTCTTGGGTGATCCCTTTGACTCCCAAGAGCGCGCGCTCGTCCGCGGACGCCAGATCCACCCGCTCTTGCCCCGAGGCATTCACGTTTTTCACAGAGGAATCGACCGTGATCAATGCTGCCCAACCCATGTCCAGAACCCCATCCCCATTGTCCAACGGCGGCGAGGCCTTTCCGTCATTCTCCTCCGGGTCCAAGACACCGTTCTGATTCGCGTCCTCGCCCCAGAACAACTCACGATCCACCCCGCGCACCCACAACAGTTCACGCGCTGTTTGAAACGGCCCGTTTCTAGGCATGTAGGGAGGGCGAAGCGACGCATAATAATCGGCTTCGGCGCCGCCCGTCGTTGTGGCGTCATCGCCATCGCGAAAATCGAGGATCGCCGCAGCCGTTTCGGGGAGCATGCGGTCCAGCTTCGCCATCTCTTGGGAGGATGCGGTGTTGACATTCAATCGGCTCTCCTCGTCCTCCACGCCGTAGATGGAACCGCCTCCTTCGTCCTGGGCCGCCGGGCGCATCACGCTGAACTGGCCTCTTCCAAGGCGGACATCCTTGAATTCTCGAGGTGCATTGTACAGCGCTACCGAGTGGTTTTGGCCGCTCCGGCTGCGATCGATCAAGTCCTGGTGGAGCAGGGCTTTCGCTTTTTCGACTCCCGCGACAGCCAAGTAATAGGCTTGGATCGAGTCCCCATGGTTTTTCACGACGCGAAGATCAAGGCGGGCGGAGTAGAGGAGCCCGACGACGAGCACCGAGAGGAGCGCCAGGCACCACAGGAGGCCGACCAACACAGAGCCGTCGCGGATCTTCACCCTGGACCTCCCGTTGGTGGCGCGAATTCTGGCTGGCCTGGACCGGCTCCGGGGGCGGAGGGGGCGGGGGAACCGCCTCCTTCGAGGGGGGCTGGCCGGGAAAGCACTCGAGCAAGGCTCATGAAGACTAGCGGAGGCTCGCGCGATGAGTGGGAGGAGCCCGCCTCCGCGGGGATCATCTTATTCGCCGAAGCGTCCATGAGAAGCGTGATGCGCACCGCATCGGGCATCCCCGACAGATTGCTGGGAGTGAGCACTGACGTCTGGCCTCGGCGTTTGCCCATTGGATCTCCCCATTCGTCGAACCATTCGAAACCATCGTAATACTCAAATCGCAGACCCAGCACGCCCCGGGCGATCTCCTCCCGGCGTCCTCCTGAAAGGGGTTCATCATCGGGCGTCGGATCTCTCCTGCGCCAGAGAACGAATATCCCAGTGGAGCGCTCTTTCTCGAGGAAATAGCTGACTTCACAAAAATCCGCTTCGCGCTCTTTCTTTGGGGTGTAGTGATGCGTGGCAAAGTCCAAATTGTCGGCTTCGATATCTCCCAAGCTGCGGTTCATCCCAAGGAAATCGAATTCCTTTGACAACCTGCACGCGTTCCGCAGATCCGCGGTCATCAGCGACAGGGCCACGCGGGCCTGCTGGAGCGCTTCCTGCCGGGCGTCGATGAGTTTTTGGCTTGAAAGAGCCGATCTGAAACAAAGATAGGCGCTCACCAAAACGATTGACATGAGGGCGCCGCTGACGGCCATCTCGACCAGGGTGAATCCCCGCTCCCGGGCGCGCTCTGCGGATCGGCTCTTGATGGCCGAGGCTCGATCGTTCAACGGCGCCTCCTTCTTTTGTTCCGCGGTTCAGAAGAGTCGGGATCTACAGTTGAATTGCTTCCCTGTTGGACGATGGGAGGGTCGAACAAGAGGGTTTGCAGTTCGTAGATCTTGCGGCCCGATCGCGATTGGCTCACTTCGATCAAGACGTCGTAGAGCCCGTCGATGCGCGTCGCTGAAACCGTGCGCCTCCAGCGGAATGCGGGCAGTTGCTCGCCACAATCGCCCTCCTCCGTTTCCTCGACCAAAAATCCGTCGGCGCGCAAAAACTCGATTTGACTGGCGGCGTACAAGGCGGCAACGGTCTGTCGCTCGCATTCCTTGCTTGATGAAAGCGCGGTGGTGACTCCTTGCGTCAGCCCCACGATGCCAATTCCAAGCAGGAGCACGGCGCACATCACTTCGATGAGCGAGAATCCCGCATTGGAATGGGCCGCTTTACTCATGGGGGCGATCCAAAATCCGGACTCGCGACGTGACGGGGTTGAGCCGGATCGCAAGCCCGAAGCCTTGCCGGTCCCGCACGATGATTTCCACCGGGTCCGCGGTGCCGTCCGACTCGAAGGTGATCGCTTCGTTTGCGCCGGATTCACCGCGGTCGAGCGAAGACGCTTCTTGTTCCAGCGTTCCCTCCTTTCCCGCCTCGTCGTCCCCAATCCGAACGACTTGAACGCGGATGCGGGGGTCCAACTCGCCCGTTGATCCGGGAGATCCATCCATGGCCACGAAGCCCATGGCGCGATCTTCCCCGGTGGTTTTTCGTTCGATTGCGAAACGCGAATTTCCCAGGTCCAGGCTCATCCGATGCGTTCTTCCCGTCGTGATGGCCTGGCTGTGGGCCACGTTCATGGCGACCACGATTTTTCGGACGGTCGATCGCAACGAGGCATCCTCCATGGTTCCCCTCATTTCCGGGATCACCATGGCCACCATGATTCCGATCATGAGGACGACCACCATCAACTCGATCAGGGTGAAGCCGCGAGTCAAAGCAGGCCTGCCGGTGTGAAGCTCTCGGCTCATCCTTTCCAATTCACGATATCGGCCCCGTCGCCTTCGCCTCCGTCCGCCTGGTCGCCTCCGCGAGACCACAAGTCAAACCCCGACTTGTGATGCGTTCCCGGACATTTGTATTGGTAGTCAAGCCCCCACGGGTCCTGTCGGAGCAGCTTGATGTAGGGGCCCCGCCATTTTGTGTCGTCGCTCGACGGCGCCTCCACCAATGCCTTTAATCCTTCCTCGGTCGTAGGGTAGCGGTCGTAGTTGATATTAAAACGTTCGATCGCGGACTCGAGTTCGGCAATGGTCGACTTGGCGGTGCTCACCTTGGCGTCGTGTGTCATGCCTTTGAACTGGGGGATGATGGTGGCGGCGAGAACTCCTAAAATGATCACCACGACCATGATTTCGATGAGAGTGAAACCTCGGGTTTGGCGGTTCGCGGCTTGGATCTTCATGGTATGTCGATTGCTGGTGTGTCGTTGGGGAGTTGGAGGCTCATGAGGGTTTCGTCATCGGACGGCTTGGCTCATTCTGAAGATGGGAAGCAGCAGGGCGATCACCATGAACCCAACGAGAGCTCCCACCACCAAGATGAGGGCGGGTGCGAGGAGCGAGATCAGTGTTTTGGTCCGGGTGCGCATGTGGCGTTCCTCGATGTGAGCCACCTTGAGCAGCATTTCATCCAGTCGGCCTGTTTCTTCCCCCACGCTGATCATTTGGACGGCATTCTTGGGAAACATCCCGAGCTTTCGCAGGGGCGCCGCCAGGGAATCCCCGCCCCGGGTCTCTTCCGCGACGCGGCCGATGAGCTGTGCTAAAACCAGGTTGCCGATCGTGTTTTCAACGATTTTCAACGCCGGCAGAAGGGAGACGCCGCTTTTGACGAGGGTGCCGAGAGTTCTGGCAAAGCGGCCGAGCGCGGCGGCTCGAAACACCGCCCCCATGATCGGCAGCTTTAATTTCAAGCCATCCCACCACCGAGCGCCGCGCGGCGTTTTGAGCAAGTGCCTCCATCCGAGCAATCCTCCTCCAGCCAGCAGCAAGAACAAAGGCCAGTAGTGGTTCAGCGCGCCGCTGACTCGAAGCAGGATGAGCGTGGGCAGGGGCAGGGAATGCAACATTTCCTCGAGCATTCCAAAAAGCCGGGGTAGAACCACCGTCATCAGCAGGATCACAGTAAACAGCCCGAAGGCGAGCACAAAAACGGGGTAGGACACGGCCGCCACGACTTCGCCGCGCACCTCGTCTTCGTGTTCCAGCAAGTCCGCCAAATCGGTCATCACGTTCTGGAGCGCGCCTGCTTCCTCCCCCACCTGAACCATGCTGCAGTAAAGTTTGTTGAATAATTGCGGATGCTCCCCCAAGGCGGTGGACAATGAAGCCCCTTTGCGAACGGAATCGCACAGCGCGGCGAGGGTCTGTCTGAGCGCTGGATTTTCCTCCTCCTCAAAAAGCCCGTTCAAGGCTTGCAGGATGGGGATGCCGGCTTCGAGGAGTGACGCCATTTCGCGGGTCAACATCGTCACTTCCTTGCGCTTGATGCGCCGGCCAACTCCAAATCGGCGTGGAAGGCCTTCCCCTTTGGGCAGCAGGGCGGCTCCGGCCGAGGCGGGAAGGGCGAGCGCTCTGGACGGTTCGGACGCGAGGATTTTAGAGGGATCCGCTTCACAAGCTTCGAGCGTGGATGGGAACAGCCCCCGCTGGCTCAGGAGCATCAGCGCGGTTTTGCGGTCCGACGCTTCGATCACTCCGCGCGTCGCATCGCCGCCCGACTCCACGGCTTGGTAACGAAAGGAGCTCATTCCTTGAGATCCGACGATGTGACTCGAAGCACTTCATCCAGCGACGTGAGACCTTCGCGGGCTTTGCGCAGCGCGTCTTCTTGAAGAGTCACCATGTTGCGCTGGGCGATGGCTTTGACCTCGGCGCTGGATCGGCGCTGGACGATGATCTCCCGCAGTTCCGACGAAACCGGCAGCAACTCAAAGATACCGGTCCGGCCCCGGTAGCCCATGCCCCGGCACTCTTCGCAACCCTTTCCGCGATAATAGGGGCCCGCGAGCGATCCCGCGCCGACCCCTGGGAGCTTGTCTTTGATGAGCGAAGAAACGGGCCATTCCGTTCGGCAGTCCACGCACACTTTGCGAAGCAGCCGCTGCGCCAGCACGCCTTCCAGGGACGAGGAGATAAGAAATGGCTCCACCCCCATGTCCACCAGCCTGGTCACTGCTCCCACGGCGTCGTTCGTGTGGAGGGTGCTGAAGACCTGATGACCTGTGAGTGCCGCCCGAATGGCGATCTCGGCGGTTTCCGAGTCCCGAATTTCGCCCACCATCACCACGTCAGGGTCCTGTCGAAGGATCGACCGCAGGCCCGTGGCAAAGGTGAAGCCCCGCGCGGGCCGGACAGGAATTTGGGCGACCCCGGCAAGCTCGTACTCAACGGGGTCCTCGATGGTGAGGATTTTTTTCTCCGGGGTGTATATGCCGCTGAGAATGGAGTAAAGCGTCGTCGTCTTGCCGCTGCCTGTAGGGCCCGTGGTGAGAAACAAGCCATGGGTCTTTTCGACCATTCTAGCGAGCAGGGCGGCGCGGCTGGAGTCCAGGCCCAGTTCGACGGGAGTGAGCAGCTTTGAGTTTTTTTCAAGCAGGCGAAGAACCATGCTTTCGCCGTAGATCGTGGGCATCGTGCCGACTCGGATATCCACGCGGGCGCCGCGGTGATGGATTTGGATGTGCCCGTCTTGAGGCATGAAACGCTCCGCGATATTCATGTCCGCCATGATTTTGACGCGTGAGATCAGAGCCGGGTGAAGCTGGAACGGTGTGGAAGAATTGCATCCAAACGCGCGTCAGGATGCCCTCGGCCGTCGCGCCAAAGGCTCCTGGTGAAGCCCAAAAGGATGGGAGATGTTCTGGCTCGGCACCCAGCGGGCAGCGCCCCCTCAGTCATTCTTT
>SXGS01511171.1_pt1 | contig 15628 bp, 18 predicted proteins | sample 3174681 | NCBI WGS metagenome assembly SXGS01 (sample SAMN11356861, study PRJNA531348) | freshwater metagenome | isolation source: freshwater sample F1-80 | place: China: Fuxian Lake, Yuxi | collected 2017-12-25 | reverse complement strand
GTCGACCGTAATTTGTACATCGGGCATTGCGTTTAAGTCCGTAACCGAGCGAAGAGAACGACCAATAAGTCGCTGGATCTCCTGGGTGCGGCCGGACTGCTTCCCCTTCGCGGCCTCCCGGTTGACGCGCTCAGGGCTGGAACCCGGCAGCATCGAATATTCAGCAGTGACCCAACCACGACCGGAGTTACGCAACCAGGGCGGCACTTTCGTCTCGATCGATGCGGTGCACAAGACCCGGGTGCGCCCAAACTCCACCAGCACCGAGCCATTCGCCATCTCGGTGTAGTCGCGTGTGAACACGACCTCACGAAGCTCGTCTACCGCACGGCCACTTGCACGCATACTGATCCCTTTCGCAGTTCTGTTACTGCGAGTCTGTCAGATGTCATACCGATCACCGGTACGCGCAACGACGACGTCGCCGCCGAAGCCATCGATCGCCTCGGCGCGACAAGCCAGCGGGTCGATGGTCGGCCACAAGTGAGTAAGCACCAAACGCTGAGCTTGAGCCGAGCGGGCCAACTCCCCTGCCTGATAGCCCGAAATATGGATTGGGGAGCGCCGATCGTCGTGGGTGTAGCTCGCTTCGCTGAGCAGAAAATCCGGTGCGTTCCCAAACACCTCCGGTGACCACAACGGGCCAGTATCTGCTGTATACACAGCGTGTTTCCCATCGAAACGCAATGAGGCCGCGACCGTCGGTACGGGATGATCAGTGGCCGAAAACACGATATCTACATCGTTAATTGTTTCCTGGGCCCCGTCACCAACGGTGTGCCAGGCGAACGTGCCGTGCCAATCGCTCACCAAGGGTCGCATCTTGGCTTCCACTTCTGCGGCAGCAAAGACCGGAATGTCGCAACATTGCAGCCCATAGGTGGCCAATACGTGCAGCCCGTAGAGATCGACGCAATGATCGGGATGAGAATGCGTCACGATCACCGCATCGAGATCGCGCACATCAATATGACGTTGGAGGTTGGCAAACGATCCGTTGCCACAATCCATCCATATGGAGGTCGCGCCGGCTCGGACCAGATAGCCGCTGCAAGGCTCACTACTAGAAGCGCTGTACGAGCCACTGCACCCGAGCACCGTTATTGAGAAATCACTCACCAGCGCCACGCTTCTACGGATGCCACTTCCGGGCCACAGAACCGTTCGCCCAAGGACTGAAACATCGCAGTATCTCCACTGGTTAAAAAGGTGTGTGAAACTGCATCGTGTAATTTGTCATCCGTCGCGCATGGGGCGCATTGATCACCGAGTAACGAACGAACCTCGAAGGCAGTCTCTTCGGCGCTCGAGACCAACACAACATCACGCCCCACGACATCGGCGATTGTGCGTGCGAGCAACGGGTAGTGCGTGCATCCGAGTACAAGCGTGTCGACATTGGCGGCTTTGATCGGCGCGAGCAGTCGTTCAGCCAACACATAGACCTGATCGGAATCAATCTCGCCGGATTCAACGAATTCCACGAAACCCGGGCACGCCGCGCACACCAAATCAAGTTCCGGAGCGATGCGCCGACCCGCCCGCTGATAGGCACCGGAGCGGATCGTGCCTACAGTGCCAATCACGCCGACTCGCCCTGAGATCGTGGCCTTCGCTGCTGATCGCACACCAGGGTCAATCACGCCGATCACTGGCACATCAACGCGCGTTTGGAGTTGGTCCAATGCGGCGGCCGTCGCGCTGTTGCAGGCAACGACAATCATCGAAACGTCGCGTTCCATCAACAAATCGGCGATTTGCATCGAATATTTCAGCACTTCGTGCGCAGGTTTTGGTCCGTACGGAAACCTGCCAGTATCACCGAGGTAAATCAACGGCTGTTGCGGAAGCAGATCCATCAATGCGCGCACCACGGTAAGACCACCGAGACCAGAGTCGAACACGCCGACTGCACCACGCAGCGGCTGCCCAACCGATCGCGCAATCGATTGCGCAGCAGAATCCATCACGGTGAAACGGTAGCGGCCCGTTGCAAGCGATCGAGGACAGCCGCGCCAATGCCGACCGGTTCTGGTGGGACAACCAACAGCACTTGCGTCTCTTCATCGTCGGCTTGGCGCAATCGCGTGTACAGCGTCCGCGCGTAGTCATCGTCCGATGCTGGGCTACGGAGGCGGGTGATCTGTGACGGAAACTCGGTGCTGACCGACGCAGGAACTAACACAGCCACCCGCGTGCCCGAGTTCATCAGCGCTCGCATTCGCGCTTCAATCGTGTCCGATGTCACAAGCTCAACTCGACACTTCGGCGAGTAATGCGCAGCGAGTGCGCCCGGCGCCGCGATTTGGCCATCATTCAGCAGGGCAACCGGGCAGCCGATGATCGCCTCGATTCGTTCCTTCGTGAGAGCGCCGACGCGCAACATGCGCGGTTCGTCGGTCGAAGCATCGACGATGGTCGACTCGACGCCCACGGTGCATGGTCCACCGTCGAGCACCATAGCAATCTCATCGTCGAAATCGGCCAAGACGTGCGCTGCCGTCGTCGGACTCACTTTGCCAAATCGGTTCGCGCTCGGCGCCGCAATCCCCCGTCCAAATTTCTTCAACAACTCCAGCGCGACCGGATGATTGGGAACGCGAACGCCAACGGTTTGTCGGCCACCCGTTACGGCGTCGCAGACGACATCACCATGACGACGCACAACGAGCGTCATCGGGCCGGGCCAACACTGCGTCGCAAGCCGCATAGCCCACGGCGGCACATCGATCGCAAGATTCGCAAGCTGTTGTATCGAACCAAGGTGAACAATCACCGGATGGTCCGCCGGGCGACCTTTCGCCGCGTACAACGCGGCAATTGCAGTTGGGTTCGAAGCGTCAGCGCCAAGGCCATAGACCGTTTCGGTCGGAAACGCTACCAACGCTCCGCGTTCGAGGTGCGCAACAGCTTCGGCGATACTCACCAGTAGTTGATGCGATTCGCGCGGTCGACCACAGTGTCAAGGTCGTCGGTCCATGCACCGCTCGACAGGTACTTCCAGCCGCCGTCGGGTAGCAGCACCACAACAGTGCCTTCGCTCATCGCTCGCGAAATGTAGCGGTTCGCTCCATACACCGCGGCGCCCGACGAAACCCCCGCAAAGATGCCGCATTCATTGAGTAATCTGCGTGTGCCTTCGATCGATTCGCGTGGCCGTGCAATGGTTTTCCCGTCGAGCACATCCCCGCTGAAGATCGGTGGAATGAAGCCATCGTCGAGATTGCGTAACCCCTGCACGAGTTCACCCGCGGGTGGTTCCACGGCAACAATCTTGACGTCGGGTTTGTGTTCTTTGAGATAGCGACCCACGCCCATCAGCGTGCCGCTCGTGCCGAGACCGGCACAGAACACATCGATTTCGGGACAGTCTCGAAGGATTTCGGGGCCAGTACCTTCGTAGTGCGCGAGAGGATTTGCCGGGTTGCCGTATTGAAACAGAAACCGATAACTGGGCTCATCGGCGGAGATCTTCTCGGCCATCCGAATCGCACCGTTGCTGCCTTCTTCAGCGGGCGACAACGTCACTTCGGCGCCGAAAATCTCGAGGAGTTGCCGTCGCTCGGGAGAAACATTTTCGGGCAGGATGATGCGAAGGTTGTAGCCCTTGAGCTTGGCTACGAGGGCAAGCCCGATCCCAGTGTTGCCGGAGGACGGCTCAAGGATCGTGTCGCCGGGAGCGATCGCGCCGTCGCGCTCCGCGAGCTCCACCATCTTGAGCGCAATGCGGTCCTTCGACGAGCCGCCTGGATTTTGACCCTCGAGCTTCGCAAACATCTTCACATCAGGGTTGGGTGAGAGCTGCGATATATCGACCATTGGCGTATTGCCAATGGTTTCAAGGATGTTGTTGAAGCGGGTCATGATGCGCCGATGATGGGGCAGGTCGCGGCTTAGAGCGCGCCACCCGCGACAGCGGGGAGAATGGTGACGGTGTCGCCAGCTTCGAGTTTCGTGTCGAGCTTGTCGAGGAAGCGGATGTCATCGTCGTTGACGTAGACGTTCACGAACTTATGCATCCCGCCGTCGTCGCCGATCAGATTCGGCCTGAGGCCCGGAAACTTGGTGATGAGCTGGTCAAACACCAAGCCAACGGTTTCGCCGTCGACACTGATCGAGGCCTGACCATCGGCTTGGGCTCGTAACACGGTTGGGATTTTCACATCGACAGCCACAGAATTGCCTTTCGAAGCACAGGGGCGAACTCCCAGCCTATAACTCCGACTAAATCAGTCAGCATTCCCGATCGACCTAGCTTTTTGTGATGGTCAACCGCCGGTGCGGGCACACACAAGCCGCGCAAACCGCCAGATCGTGGGACCACCCCGGCAACCGGCGCGACCCCCACCCACCGCGGTCACACACAAGCCGCGCAAACCGCCAGATCGTGGGACCACCCCGGCGGCCAGAGTCTGCGTCCGGCGACAGCTAGTCGCGGACTATCGCCACGGAAAGTTCGGTGATGGTGTCGTTCGCGATGTTGTATGCCCGCAACATTGGGGCGCCGTGTTTGAGGCTCACAATCACGTACATCCACGACGGATCTACTGAGGTGCGCACATCGGTTGGCGATGGGAATGGATCCGTGTGCGTGTGTGAATGCCAGACCCCCACGATCTCACAACTGTGTTCCTCAGCGGAGCGCATTGCTCGCAACATGTCTTTGGACGCAACCGAATAGGTGCGCGCAGAGGCGTCGGCATTTACCGCGGGACGCGCTTCAGTAACGACCCCGGTCGGCACGCCATCGACCGTCGGGCCGACTAACAGCCCACATGACTCATTTGGAAGTCCGTCGTAGCAGTTACCAATGATGACGCGGTACTGCGTGTCAGTCAGTCGCAGTTCCAACTTTGCGTTACGCCTGTGCAGCTTGGATTGCGTTCCATACGCGCAGTGAGCTCATTGGCATGTCGAGGTTCTTGATACCGAACGGCTGCAACGCGTCGATGACCGCATTTTGCACGGCTGGGGTGGAACCAATCGTGCCCGATTCACCGATGCCTTTCGCGCCGAGCGGGTTGAGGTGTGTTGGCGTTTCGGTGTTGTAGGTCTCGAAGCTCGGCAACTCCGCTGCGCTCGGCATCGCGTAGTCCATCAAGTTGGCGGTGACGGGGTTGCCGTCGTCGTCGTATTGCACCCATTCGTACAGCGCTTGAGCGATGCCTTGGGCAATGCCTCCGTGCTGCTGACCCTGCACCAGCATTGGGTTCAAAATCTTGCCGCAGTCATCAACCGCGACATGGCGAAGCAGTTCGACGCGACCCGTTTCTACGTCGACTTCCACAACCGCAACGTGCGCGCCGAACGGAAAGCTCGACTGCGTACCATCAAAGTCGAGTTCGTGATGCAGACCGTTTTCGAGCCCTTCAACACCCGACGCCGATGCCTTGGTCGCAAGCTCACCCCAGGCAACGAGCTTCGATGGCACACCGGCGACTTGCAGACCACCGTCTCCGATCACAATGTCGTCGACACTCGCTTCAAGCAGATTTGCCGCAAGTTGTTTGGCTTTTTCGAGGACGCCTTCGCTCGCGCGAAATACAGCGCTGCCGGCGGTCTGCAGCGAACGTGACCCCGCGGTACCGGTACCTCGAGGGATGAGACCGGTGTCGCTTTGAATGAGTTCGACTTTGTCCATCGGGATTCCAAGAAGTTCTTGCACGATCATGGAGAACGCGGTGTCATGACCTTGACCATGCGCGCTCGTGCCGACGTACGCCTTGGCCGACCCATCTTCGAGGATCTCCACCTTGCCGTATTCAATGTGCATACCGGCCGGCGCAGTGATTTCGACGTACACGCTCACGCCGATTCCTAGCTGCTTAGGGTCGTTTGCCGCGCGCCGCTTGGCTTGTTCAGCCCGTAATGCTTCGTAACCCGCGGCTTCGAGCACCTTGTCGAGCGGTGCCGCGTAGTCGCCGGTGTCGTACATCGCAAGGCCACTGCTTGCGGGCGCGCCGGGAGCTTCGAACTTCGCCATGAGGTTCTTGCGACGAATCTCAACCGGGTCCATACCAAGTTCGGCTGCGGCCATGTCAAGAATACGCTCAATGGCTTGCGTGGCTTCGGGGCGACCCGCGCCGCGGTACGCACCTACGGCCGTCGTGTTGGTGAGCACCGCGTGCCAGTTGAACTCAAGTTTCGGAACCGTGTACACCGCGGTTGCCATCGTGTGAGTGAAGAACGGCAAGAACGCGCCCAGCGTTGGGTATGCGCCCGTATCACCCAGCACGTTTTCTCGCAGCGCAGTAATGGTTCCATCGCGTTTCAAGCCGAGTTCAACGTATTGAATCTGCCCGCGGCCCTGCACCATGGAAACCATGTTTTCGCTGCGCGTTTCGGTCCACTTCACGGGACGGTTCAACACCAGTGCGGCCTTCGCGGTAATCGCGAATTCGACATGGAAATTGTTCTTCGGTCCGAAGCCACCACCGACGGCCGCCGCGCGCACACGAAGCTTTTCTGGCGGGATTCCGATCACCGCTGAAAGTTCGCCGCGTTGTCCGTGAGGGCCTTGGGTCGGGATCCAAGCGGTCATGGCACCATCGGCTTCGGGCACGGCCACGATGCCATTCGATTCCATCGGCACACCAGCAACCCGCTGATTAACAAAGCGACCCTTGACCACCACATCAGCGTCGTCCATCAGGCCGTCGACCGGAGCACCCATGCCCATCATCGCGGCGCCGAAGGCAACATTGCTCGGGTTGGCTTCGTGAATCGCCGGCGCGCCATCAGCCATCGCGGCTTCCATGTCAACGACAACAGGGAGCGGGTCATAATCCACGATCACCGCTTCGGCCGCGTCGACCGCTTCGGCTTTCGTATTCGCAACGACCGCGGCAACAATGTCGCCAACGAAACGTACTTTGCCCTTGGCGAGCGGTGGACGGTTCATCGTGGGTGGAAGCATCACGAAACCGTGCTGATCGGGCATTTCGAGATTGTCAGCCGTATAGACAGCCACTACGCCAGGCATTTGAGCGGCATCGGAGGTATCGATATCGCCAAGATTGGCGTGGGCAACTGTCGATCTAACGAACGCAATGTGTAATAGCCCGTCAATCTTCATGTCGTCGAAGTACTCGGTGGCGCCGGTGAGAATACCTGGGTCTTCTTTGCGCTTTACCGGGTGACCAAGAATCGAACCTTGAAGTGCCATGAACGTCCTCCTGCGACGGCTCGCGGTGAGCAGTCCGACATTAGTGGGCACGCCAACCCATCGTGGATGCCACCCTAATGAAACCGCGACAGCGGCCGATGAGAACCGTATGGGTCTCGACGGCTTGGCCGCGGCACACGGCCGAATCGCGCATATCCGGTCGCTCTTTGATGCCACGGGCCCTCTCACGTCGCGGCAGGCGGTTACATCACAAACGCTGGGTTTGGCAGATACCTCACAAGATGCATCGTCGCGAATCGACACTGCATTCAACGACGTACTGACCCAGGTCTCCCAGGCCAACGCGACCGGAGCCGCAAGCGGCCCGGCGGAGGCGGGCGAAGGCCGCGGTGCCAGATTCGGCCAGTTCGCTCGCGATGTTCTCAATGGGATTGGTGCCCCGGTCACGGCTGAAAACGTCCGAGCATTGAAAGCATGGGCGCTTGCCGAAGGCACCAAAGCGCAACACAACCCACTCGCCACAACACGCAGATATGCCAACACGACCAACTTCAATTCAATTGGTGTAAAGAACTACGCGTCGTATGAAAACGGCATCGCCGCCACGATTGAGACGCTCAAGAACGGTCGCTACCCAAACATTCTTGCGGCGTTCGCACAAGGCAACAGCGCCGAGGCGATTGGCTTGGCAGTCGCGCAATCACCCTGGGGCACGGGCCAGGGTGTATTGCGAGTTCTTCGCAACGGCAACGTTTGACCCTCCCGTCCGCTAGGCCCCGAAACTGCGAGCGAGGAGGCGCATCGTGTCGTGAAATTCCAACATCGTCGATTCAATAATGTCGTGTACAGGACGAATCGTTTCTATGCGTCCCGCGACTTGACCACCTAACGCAAGCATCGCCTCAAAATCGCCGCCGTAGTACATGTCTTCTGGCTTGCCAAACGCCAACGACACTTTGCCTTCGTGCTGATGACGCTCGGCAAGTGGTGTCTTCAGCGCCCGAAACGCTGGCGAGGAGTGTTGATTCAACAAGAACGTGTCGGTTTCTTTCGACGCGCAGATCAGTTCTTTCCAATTCGAATGAACCGGCGACTCCGCGGCAGCCACCATTTGCGTGCCCATCTGCACGCCTTCGGCACCGAGCGCGAACGCCGCGGCCATCGAGCGACCATCACATATTCCGCCCGCAGCAATCAGCGGAAGATCCACTTTGCTTGCTACCAACGGAAGCAACACCATCGTCGATGCACCCGTTGCGCTTTTGAAACCACCGCCTTCGCTGCCCTCCACCACCAGGCCGTCGACTCCCGCACCCGCGGCCTTCTCCGCGGCTCGAAGGCTCGGCACCACATGAAACACCGTGATGCCGAGATCCTTCAGCTTTACTGTGAGCTTGGTCGGGTCACCGGCCGACGTCGTGACGAACGTGACGCCTTGCTCTGCCACAAAGTCGACCACCTCGCCGACATCGCGCACAAAGAGTTGAGCGATATTGACACCCCATGGCTTCGCAGTGAGTTCGCGCATCTGGGCGATCTCACCGCGGATCGCATCGAATTGCCCTGAAGAGGTTTCGATGATGCCGAGCGCGCCTGCGTTACTCACTGCTGACGCGAGTTGTGCTCGCGCGATCCAGCCCATCGGGGCTTGCACTATTGGATGCTGAACACCCAACATGCGGGTGACGCGGTTATCGATCATCATGGGTAATCCGTCCTATTCATTGAGGTCGAACTGAGCGCAGTTAGAGCGCTGAGTTCGCAAGCCAAAAGCGCAGTCGAGCGTCATCGCCAAAAACTTTGAATCGCTCGCCCGATGGATCGCGCCTCCCCCACATCATCAACGCGAGATCCGAGATCGGTGCTTGCACCGCCACTTCACCCTTAGCGTGTGCGTGTTCGTAGCTAAAACCGTCAGAGTTCATGCGGATGATCCATTCGCCCTCAGCATCGGTTGCGTGAAGGTGGATGACTTCGCCATTACCCTTGAGTTTTTCAACGTTCGGAGCGAAGTAAACCGACTTCGCCAGGTTGTCGAGAAACTCATCAATACTGTCGCGCGCCACCGCAGGCTCCATCGTGAAGTCGCGGCCGAGCGCGTTGCACACATCGAAACGGTGCACTGCGGTTTCATGGAGCTGGCGACGCGACCAAAAGCGAACGTGTTGATCAGTTCCCCACGCAAACATGGGCTCGTTCGGTTCAGCAGCTAGCAACGTGGCCAGCAATAATTCGCCACCCTCCGCGAACCAAGCAACCATTTGGTCGGGGCCTGGCTTCGGCGTCCTGCGTTCGAGTCGCTCCTGTGCCACTTCGCGCACCATTGCTTCACACCAGCGATGCACACCGCCAAGATGTGCGATCAGCTTCAGCACGTCCCAACGCGGACACGTCGGGACTGCAGTTGCAAGGTCGGCACCCGCAAGGTCTTGTTGGAACTGCTGAAGTTCGCGAGCCAGGGCATCGCAGTGTTCAAGATGGTCCATGGCGGCTCACCGTACTCGCTACGCGCCAATCGGCGCCGTGCGAAATATGTGCTCGGTCATCATTGCCGTTTGCGAAATGTCGAGCCGCATGAACTTCGGGATATCTTCGAAGATGATTGCACGTCCCGCGTCATCGTCGAAGAACTTGGTGTCGTGATCTTCTCGAGTGCGAAAATGCAATTCCGCGATACCGTCCACGGCTCGCCCGCCAGGCGTATACGACCGCCGCACCACATTTTGTCGATAGTTCCACAAACCAATGTGATGTTTCAGCGCAAGTGGCGTGTGGTTCTGGGTCCAGTGCTGCACGAACTTGGCGTGGGTGATGCCTTCTGTTCGCTGCATCAATGAAATCATTTTTACTCCGGGTGATGCCGCGCCATCAGGCCAATCGCGCTCGTAACGCTTGGGGTTCTCGGTCGCGATCCGCCACACTTCGATTCGCGATGCCACAGGATGGAGAAGATCTCGAAAAGGAACATCGTCGAGATCGTGCGCAGATTCAAGGCCAATATTGATGAGGGCTAGAGGCCCGCCCTGAAATCCGCTCTGATCAACATCAGCGGCGTTCACCACCATTTGCAGAAGATCGCGACGATTGATTGCTTCAGGAACCCATTTTTCGAACACGGTCGCGAGGCACTGCTCGGCGCTCAATTGGTTCGACGGCCAGATCGCGACTGCGAGTTGTTCCACGTTGCACCACTTCCTCAATCGCCTGGTCGATGTCGTGCAGCGTAGGTGTTTGCATCGGGACATGCGATTGCAGCAACAACCGGCGGCGCTCGTGACGCGCGCGCACGACCTGTCGGGCGATCACCCGCCAAACCGTTGCCAACATCACCGCGGTGAGCGCGGCGGCAGCAACAGCACGCGTAATCTGCGACTTTCGATCTGTGCCTACCTGCATCATGTGCAATGTCGTGAGCGCGAACGTGACGTAACTCGACAGATGCATTGCGTGCCACACCTTGCGAGGCAAGAATCGCATCGCCATCGACGACACCTGCACTGCGGCCAGCAAATACAACGACACCACTCCATACGCGACCGCTTGCGGTTTGAATTTCGATGCGTACGGCACAAGAATTTCGCGGGCGCCAAATCCGATAAAGTCATCAAGCACCAACGCTCCGATGTGGATCAACGTAAAAATGCACGCGAGCGCGGCAAGATTGCGATGAAGGTCGAGCACCCAAGCGGGACGCGGGCGTCGAGTCGCCCGGCTCGCGTGGAGCAGCCCGTACAACACCGACGCGGTCACAAGGCCCCACGCGACGAGTCCACTGCCGCGTGCCGTATACCAATCGACTTTCTGCCAATCCATCACGTATTCGTCGGCTGAAAGTCAGCTCGCGCCAGTAGTAGTGGTGGTCGGAGGCGGCGTTGTGGTCGTCGTCGCTGGTGGTGCAGTCGTCGTGGTGGGTTTCGGTTGCGTCGTGGTGGTGGAAGCAACCGGAGTGGTTGTAACGGTCGGAGCGGCCGTGGTTGGCGTCGGCGTCGCGGGCGTGGTTGGTGTGGCACTGGGGGGCATCGGCGTTGTGGGCGATGTTTGCGACGGCTGGGGGCGAGACACATTGGGATTGCGGGTGGTCGAGCTGCCGTCGGGCACAGAGGTGACGGTGCTCGGATCAATTGCATTCGCCGAGGTGGCGGTAGTTCGTTTGACCTTCGGTGGCGCTGGGATCGACGGCGCGGGGTAGGTCTCGTTGGTCGTCGGCACCGAGTTTGCGAGCGCCACAGTGGCCTTCGGTTTTGTGGGCTGCGCCGTTGCGGCAATACCTCCCACCAGTACCAACATCGTTGTTCCCGAGGTTGCAGCCCACAATTGCGTGGCTCTGCGCGCAGGATGAGGGTCGGCGCGACGACTTTCCAAATCTCGGATGCGTCGCGTGATGTCGTCCAACAGTCCCCCGTTTCACTGCAAATTCCTCGGGAGGTATCGGCACAAAACGCCGCAGACTTCAACGCTTTGACGTCACAGGAACTCTGACCGGCGGAGATGTGACGCCCGGTAGCGTGAGACAGTTATGGAAACCAAGGGCCGCGGCGACAAGACCGTCATCACTAACCGCAAGGCCCGCCATGACTACTTCGTGGTCGACTCCTACGAAGCCGGAATGGTGCTGAAAGGGTGCGAGGTCAAATCAATCCGCGACGGCAAAGCAAACCTGCAAGATGCCTACGCCCGGGTGGTCAACGGCGAGATCTTCATGTTCGGGATGCATGTTTTGCCCTATGAATACGCCCACTCCGATAAGCCCGACCCATTGCGTGTGCGCAAACTTCTGCTGCACCGCCGACAAATTCTCGAAATCGAGCGTGAGACGCAAGAACAAGGCATCACCCTGATTCCGCTGCGGGTGTTCTTTGTGGCGGGGCGCGTGAAGGTCGACATCGCCATTGCGAAAGGCAAGGCACATTACGACAAGCGGCAGTCACTTGCAGCTCGCGATGCCAAGCGAGAGGCCGACCGAGCGATGAAGGGCATGCGCGATTAAACCCTTGTGAATGACCGCCGACCGGCCGATGAGATGGCGTGGATTCGGTGAATATCGCAGCGCGCTATGGCGCGCCGTCGCCCGCTCGGGTGTCGTCGGAGGCATCGACGTCGATTCTTCGCAAGGCCATCGATAGCGCCGCGCAATCCGCGCAGCAGCTACTAGAGACGCTTCCCAATACGAGCGATCTGACGGCGGAGGCGACGGCCTCCGCCGCAGACGCTCCACTGCCACCCATCGGCAACGTCGGCCGTCGGCTCGACATCCGCCTCTAGCGAGCTCCCGCGACCGAACGCGCGAAAGTCGACCGCCCGCAGTACACAAACGCTCCAACCCGTGCCCCGACTGGGCGCGCCGGAAATTACGGGCGTCCCGAGGGAGTAACATGCGTGGCGTTGGCCGCCTGCCATCTCAAGCACTGAGGGCGTCCGACATTTGACAAGGGGGTGCTTGGCTTCGATTTTGAAGGTCGAAGTGGGAGAAGCGAGCCGACGTCTCAGGAACGTCGTTAAAGAGCCTGAACAATTGATACACGCCAACGATAACTTGGCCCTCGCCGCATAGGCGATGGGAACTACGACCCCGCTGCTCGGTCGTAGTCAACCCATCATGAAGAGCAGCTCACTTGCCGGTCATGCCTCGGGGCCGGTGGGGACATTTACGAGGCTGGAGCATCCGCAGCTTGCCGCTAGGCGTCGGATGATCGAGATCAAATCAACGGCTGCGCTCGGAGAAGTCCCACGGAGAGTTCGAAAGACGCGGGTTCGACTCCCGCCACCTCCACTGGCGTTGTCGTTTCGACAACGCTTGCCCACGTCAGCGCGTGTCTCGAGGGTCCGCGAAGTGTCGCCGTCTCGGCTCGGGGGTCAGCCTTCCATCAGCCCTTCGAGCGTGGTGACGATCGGGTTGGCGATCCAGAACTCGTTGTCGGCCGGCAGGATCCCCCGCTCCACGAAGCGGTTGGCGAGCTGCACGACGACGACGCAATAGCGGTACGCCGCGAACAACTCGTGCAGGTGGATCGACTCGATGCGCCTGCCGGCTGCGTCCTCGTATATCGCGAGTTGTTCGTCGCGCGTCGGCTCGCCTTCCAACCGTGCGACATCCGAGCCCTCGTGCATCGTACGGTCGAACATGAGCCACCAACCGAGGTCTGACTCGGGCGGCGCGATCGATGCCGCTTCCCAGTCGGTGACGCTCGCGCACTCGAAGTCGCTCCAGATGATGTTGCCGGGCCGCGCGTCACCCCAGCAGAGGCAAGCGGCCGAGCCTTCCGGGAGGTGGCGGTGCAAGATCGCCGCCGCGCGCTCCATCGGCGCGTGACGCCGCTCTCCGAGTGCATCAGATGCCGCGCGTTCCCAGAGGTCGAGCTGACGCGCGGTCGTCGGCGCTTCACCCGGCGCGACCAACCAGTCGAGCCCCGCGGAACGCCAATCAATGCGGTGGACGTCGGCGAGGACTCGGATGCCATTGGTGACCATGCGCGCGCGTTGCTCGGGTTCGGCGTCGGCGAAGAAGCCACTCGTCGCGTACGGCGGCATGACCTCCGGAACGACGCCGTCGACGAATTCCATCACGAAGAACGGCGCGCCCATCACCGACGAATCGGCTTCGTAGCCGAGGATCGCCGCGACCGGAACGGCCGAGGCGAGGGCGACCGCCTGCATCAACCGGTACTGGATCTCGATGTCGACCTCGATGCCGGGGACCTGCGCGGGATACGTCGCGGGTCCGGGGACTTCGCTGCGCAGCACGAACCGTTGCTCCACCGGACCTTCGGCGGCTTCGAACGTCGCAAGGAAGATCGTGGTCTCCGCCGAGTAGCCGGTTGCCGCCGGACCGCCGAGGCCCGATGCCGTCACCGCGCCGAGCGCGCCAAGCCGCGGCGCGAGCCACGCGCCCAGATCGTCCCATCGCTCGGTCATCGTGCTGCCCCTTCCAGGCCGAACACGCGCGCCGCGTTGAGGCCGAGAATCTTCGCCCGCGACGAGTCGGAAAGGTGTGCCATATTGCGTTCGATCGCCGCGGCCGAGTGCGGCCAGCAACCCTCGTGATGCGGATAGTCGTTCGCCCACATCAGGTTGTCGACGATGTCGAGTTGCTCGGCGAGCGCCAGGCCGGCGTGGTCTTCCTGAAACGTCGCGAAGCAATGCCGTCGGAAGTACGTCGACGGCAGCTCCGCCAGGTCGGGCCGCACCCACACATGGTGGGCGCGGGCGGCGTAGTCCATCGTCTCGAGCAACCACGGCACGAACCCGATACCGCTCTCGACGAGCCCGGCGCGCAGACGGGTGTGCCGTTCGAACACGCCGGAGGCGATGAGCTGCACGATCGGCTCGATCGTCGTCTGCATCGAATGGCAGACGTAGTTGACGATCGCGCCGCCGTCACCGCCCGACGCGCGTGGATCTCTCCCGGTCGACACGTGGAAGGTGACGACGAGACCCGTTTCCTCGAGCAGCGACCACAGCGGCTCGAACGAGGGATCGTTGTACTGGAGCGAACCGAACTCACTCGGCCCGTACACCGGAGCGTTGCCGAGGCACACGCCGCGAAACGATTGCTCAGCCGCCCAGCGAATCTCGCGCGACGCACCGTCGAGGTCGCCCGTGGCGATCAGCGCCATCGGCAGGATCCGCGCGTCGGCGCCGCGCATGTGGTCACCGAACTCGTCAACGGCCCAACGGTTCCATGAACGACACATCGCCATCGCAAACACTGGGTCGGGCGTCGCCCAGCACAACAGTCCGACGGTCGGGAACACGATCTCGGCATCAATACCGTCGGCGGCCTGATCGGCGAGGCGTTGGTCGACCGAACGTCCCGCGCGCAGGCGCCGCCGATCGTCGCCGTCGGGACGCGATCCCGCGGCACGGCCCGTCGATCCGGCGTAGTTCGGCGCAACGACCTGTTGAGGGCGATTTCCTTCGCTGACGAGATAGAGGCCGCCGTCGGTCCGCTCTTCGAAGCGCGGGATCCGATCGCGGTACTCCGGCTCGACCCGGTCGAAGATCGCCATGTTCTCCATGACGTGACAGTCGGCCGAGACCATGAAGTACTTGTCGGGATCCGTCGGCCGCGCGGTGCGCGTCCAACCGTCGACGCCAGGGGTCTCGACGCGCCAACTGTTCATCGCGCTGATGGCGTCGGGATCCTCGGTCGTGGTCATCGTCGATGCTCCCCTATCGGTGGTAGGCAGGCACGCCGCCCAACGCGAAGCCGCGGTATCCGTTCGCTGCGACATCGTTGCAGGTGTCGGCGTACCCGCCCAGCCCTCCGAGATAGACGTAGAACATGCGCGCTTTACCGGGCACGTTGGCGCCCATGTACCACGAGTCGGCAGTGGTGACCAGCGTGTAGCCGGCCAGCTCGGCGACGTGATCGGTCCATCCCGAAGCCGCAGCTTCGGTGGGCTCGATTGTCTCGATGCCGCGTGCGTCGAGATGGTCGATGCAGTCGATGACCCAGTCCACGTGCTGTTCGATAGCCACGGCCATGTTGCACAGCACCGACGG
>SXGS01324320.1_pt1 | contig 15631 bp, 11 predicted proteins | sample 3174681 | NCBI WGS metagenome assembly SXGS01 (sample SAMN11356861, study PRJNA531348) | freshwater metagenome | isolation source: freshwater sample F1-80 | place: China: Fuxian Lake, Yuxi | collected 2017-12-25 | reverse complement strand
CTGGAGCTCATCCAGCGCGTGCAAGATGGGGAATGGGTGTCACTTCGGTACCGACGCCCGTGAGGCGGTTCCGAGTGGACCAATGGAGCCCTCCGACGCTGGGCGCGGAAGCCACCCACCACCTTCTTTCCGTTATCCGACTACATCCTGGAGAACGGGCCGTCTTGTTCGACGGCAAAGGCCAGCAAGCGCTCAGCATCCTTCGCGAGATCGCAAACGGGATTCCGTCCTTTGAACTCTTGGAACCTTTGCAATGGGCGCAACCGGAGCACCGATTGCATTTGTTTTTGGCCATGCCAAAGGGGCCGGCGATGGACGACGCCGTCCGTATGGCAACGGAAGCGGGCATGACGGACCTTCACCCTTTGATTTCGTCGCGTTCGGTAGCCAAAGGGGAACGCGGGGATCGCTGGGCTCGCATTGCCGAATCTGCAGCGCAACAATGCGGTCGCGGGGATATCCCAACCATCCACCCCATTCAGACTTTTTCTGCGTCGTTGGCGCAACTTCAGGAGATCGATCGCCGCATCGCCTTGCCCGGCGCCCCCCCCGCGACCGGCGCCAACGGGCCAGCGGCCGTTTGGATCGGCCCTGAAGGTGGATTTTCGCCAGAGGAAGTGAAGCAAGCATGCGCGGCGGGTTTACAGCCGATGGGCATCGGGCGATGGATCTTTCGGGCGGAAACCGCCGCAGCAGTGGCGGTTTCCGCGATGGCGTCAGCGGACGCCATCCCGATGGTCAAGTAAACTTACTTTACGATCCGGCGCCGCCGCCGAATCATCGCGGCCGCCAACACTGCCCCGATCCCGCCCAATGGAACGTGCACACAACCTGTTCCAGGGTCCACCGACCGCGGAACAGGGCTTCGCAATTTGTTGGCCGCATGAACGCGGACGTCCGCAAATGCCCACACTTGGTGGCCATCGTCGTCCGCTCCGATGTACGAGATCCGGTAAGTCACCAATTGGCCTTCCGGCAACTCCTCCGGCGCGGTCCACGTCACCGAAAAAGATGTCAAATCGTCTAGAACTCCGGCACCATCCTCCACAGTCCACTGATGGGTGATCGGGTCGCCGTCGGCCTCATGGATCAAGGCCGTCATCCGAACCGCATCGCCCACTTCGATGTCGCTGTGTTCCAATAGGATTCCGCCGACGATCATCGGCAGCGAATCAATGGCTGAGCATTGCTCCTGTTGGTCCTTTCGGCCGTTGCAGTTGTTGTCGATCTCGTCGCTGCACAACTCCACCGCGCTCGGATTGATCTCGGCATCAAAGTCGTCACAATCTCGGTCCAACTCCGAAAATCCATCGCCGTCATCGTCGTAGGCGTCGGTCAGCTCATCTACAATGCCATCGCAGTCGTTGTCCGCTCCATCCTGCCGCTCCGGTGCCGACGGATAAGTGGCGCTGAAAGCGTCATCGCAGTCGCCTTCGAACTCAGAAACCCCATCGCCGTCGTCGTCGGCGCCCTCAGTCTGCTCGTCGATCCGGCCGTCACAATCATTGTCTTCGTGATCGTGAAGCTCCGCGGCCTGAGGATAAGAAGCGATGTTGTTGTCATCGCAGTCCAATTCGTCGGCGAAGCCATCGCCGTCGTCGTCCGATTCGGGATAGCCGGCGTTAATCAAAACCGGGATGGATACGCGGTGCAAGGCACCAAAATCGTCAGATACTTGCACCAACAGGACGTCGCTGCCGGCCTCTAAAACCGAGTCGACCGGCACATCCAGCGAAACATAACCGGTGGCGTCCGTCGGATTGCAATTGGCCAACGCCGATCCCAACTGATACGCCGACCTTACTCGACAGGTCAGGGTTGATGCTGGCTGATCAGGGTCGTTGACTGTCAGCTCCATGTGCACCGGGCCCCAGCCCGCATGTACATAACCTGGCGCAGGACTATGAATTTGCACCAATGGGGGCTGATTTCCAGCTTGTCCGCCGCTGTTGGCGGACACCGCCACAGTCTGGCTGGGATCCGCGGGGTCGTCGGTCTCGACGGTAACAACGCACGAAGCCGGATTCTCCGTGGTCGGCGAAAACAACAGTTCGACGACGGTTGCCGCACCTGGCTCCAGTACCGTTCCCGCCGCCGGCGAGGCGAGGACCGAAAATGCCGGATCGCAGGCCTCTGATACCGAAAAGTTCAAGATCGTCAGCGCGGCGCCGCCCGCATTCGAGATCGAAATGACCCGTTGCACCTGCTCACCAGGCCACGCATATCCAAAACTTAGATTAAAGGGTGACACAAGCGCGTCGGGCCCAACACCGGTGCTCGTCCCATGCAAATACGCCACCGCGGTCTGAGTGTCGCGATCCGCATACACCTTTTCGTCGGCCGCAACATCGTTACCGGCGTCGATTTCAACCGTCTCCACCCAAACCGCATCGTAGTTGTCGCCGACGACGGCCGGCGTAAACCAGATGGGGACGGCGAGGGATTCACCCGGCGCAAGCACCACCCACGCGCCTTCCGAATCGGTGTCAGTCGCTGTGTCTTCCGTGTCCTCGGGTTCGGGCAGATCGGTATCGGTATCGGTATCCAAGTCGGTGTCCGGCAAATCGGTATCCGGACCATCCCAATCCACCGTGAACGCCCCGGTGTGGCCAAAGTCCTCCGACTCCGAGCTCGCCAGGCGTACCGAAGCAATGCCTAATTTGAGTTCACCGGTATTGGTAACGGTGAGCGTGCGAAGCACCGACTCCTCGGGCGCAAGCGTGCCAAAGTCCAGAAACTCCGAGCTCAATGCCGCATTGGCAGGGTCGAGCTCCTCGTAGACGTCCGCGCCACAACCCGCTAGCGTCGCTACTATTCCCCAAGCCATCCGAACCGGCATCGGCACGTCCTCTTACCAACGGTACACGGTAGCATGTCACCGCGAACTAAAGGAGATGCCCGCTCTTATCGCGCTTCGTATCGAGATAATTTGAGTTGAACGGATTCCGTGCGGTACGCAACGGCACGCGCTCGGTCACTTCAATCCCGGCGGCCTTGAGCGCATCTTCCTTCTTCGGATTGTTCGTCAACAATTGCACTGACCGAATGCCGAATTGTTGGAGCATCTGAATCGCCGCTTCGTACGTACGCAAATCATCAGGGAATCCCAACGCATGGTTGGCTTGAACGGTATCCAGGCCCTGATCTTGGAGCGAATAGGCGCGAATTTTGTTGACCAGGCCGATTCCGCGCCCCTCCTGCCGCAGATAAAGAACCGCTCCACAGTCCTGTTTGCCAATGTAGTTCAGGGCCGCTTCCAATTGGTCGCGGCAGTCGCAGCGCAAGCTGCCCATCACGTCGCCCGTAAAACACTCTGAATGCAAACGCACAGGAACGCTTCCAACATCGCGGACATCGCCCTTGACAACGGCACCATATTCACTGCCGTCATTTGATTCGAATGCAAAGACGCGAAAATCACCGTGCCGGGAGGGCAATGCCGCATCCGCCGCGAGACGAAGTTCCACGGTGTGAGAATTCGTTTCCGATTGGGGTGTGGTTGGCAACACCTAAGCCTCTCCAAAGCGCTGACACGGCATATCCCGAAATGAAAAAGGCCGTCGCAGATGCGACGGCCTTTGCTTCGTCCCGGTCAGCCCTCCGGGGCGAAACGCGAAGAATCAGGACCCATTCGGGTTGAGAGCGTTCTTCAGACCCTTGCCAGCGCGGAACACTGGAATACGGCGCTCTGGAACGTCCATGACCTGGCCGTTCTTCGGGTTGTGGCCCGTGAACGCGCGGCGCTTGGAGACCGTGAAGGTGCCGAAGTCCGAAATGGTGACCTTGACCTTGTCATCGCCAGCTTGGATAGCGCGAATCAGTTCTTCCTGAATCGCTTCGGTGATGATGTTGATGTAGCTAGCAGCGCGGACCTTGGGGATACCGGCTTTCTGTGCGAGCTTCTCGGTAAGATCGGCCTTATTCATGGTCTTTCTCCTGGTGACCCCGGGAACCCCGAGGTATTTAGTGAAAATTATCGACGACCAGCATCACAAGGATGCACTCGTTTTCGCAGTGCCTCCGTGGCGAAGACCTGGGGTCTCCGTCCCGGTTGGCGCTGCCCATCAGCGCGCTCGCGTCTGATGCAAGCTTTCTACGATTGTCGACGGAGGTTTGCAAGTACAAAAACGAATTTTTTTATCGGTTCTTCGTCCCCATGTGTCATAAGATTAAAATAATCATAGACTTTTGGGCGAAGGGAATCACACCGGACCGAGCGCCGCTACTTCCATATGCCGCGTATAACGAGCGCTTTTTCGATCGCTGCTGCCTTCAGAGGAAGAACGCCGGGCTGTTCGCCGTCGACATCCATTCCGCAGAAATTTTTTTCAGGCGACATCAGCTCCAACGAGCGAACGGTGGTGCGCACCACCCCGGGGGCCTCTCCAAGGGTACCGTCGTAGAGGCGTGGTGCATTTCGCAGCAGGTCTCTCGTGCGCATCCGAGGGAGGATCAGCAACTCCAGCAGGCCATCCTGCATGGAGCCTCCAGGCCCCACCCACATACCGCCGCCACAGTATTGACCGTTGCCGATAAATCCGACGACGACATCGCCCTCCCAACCATGAGACTCGCCCGCTGCATCCTTCCACTGTGCAACGATAGGGCCCCATCGCCGGTCCATCAGCGCACGCACCGCTGCTAACGCAAAGGTGACCTTCCCCCCGAAGAGTTTACGACTTTCATTGGCGTATTGGACCACCGCGCCGGACACACCAAAACCGGTGACATTGACGCCCCAACGCCGAATCGATTTCGATCGATCCTGGGCGGTCACATCGAGCTGCACAAGGTCTGAGGGACGATCTTCACCGTGAGCCGCCGCCCAAAGCGCAGCATCCAACTCCCGAGGAATGCGCAAGGTCTTGATCAGGTCGCTCCCGGTGCCCGCCGGTACCACTGTGAACACGGTCGCTGGATTGCGGGCTTTCTCCTCACCCATCAGCCCGTTGACTACCTCACTCGCCGTGCCATCCCCCCCCACGGCGCCAACCAGCGTGAACCCTTCCTGGGCCGCCCTCGCCGCCAATTCCGTGGCGTGTCCCGGCCGTTCCGTTCGCCAAATCTCAAAGTTTGAAAAATGACGGCTTGCAGCCTCATGAAACGCCGCTTGCCGATCCGCGGTGGCGCCACCAGCGGATCGCGGGTTCAAGATAAAGCAAGCACGATCCTTCTCATTAAGCTGCACGGACGCGCTCACTCGCCCTCCAACAACACGTCCAAGGCGTCCCTCACCTTCCCACCACACGCCTGTAAGTGGGCTCGGCAACGAGCATCCGACACTTGCCGCGACTCCGTGCGCCGCAACCAAAACTCACCGACCCGCACCGAGTCTTCCGGATGATGCGCCATCAGGGGCCCCGCAGCGCCACAACACGCCACCGTCGTCGTCCCGCCCGGAGCACAACAACTCGCCACCCCACTCGGCAACTCGGGAACCACCTCTTGCAACCAGCGAAACGGAATCCCTGCGGCACTCAGTGCCGTCGCCACGCCTCCGTCGGCGATCACCAGATCGGCGCCAGCCCCCTTATGCAACCGAAGCTTCTCCGCGTGTTTTTCCCAATCGGCGTGTTCCACCGCGCCGACGCCCAAGCGATCCGTGGTGGGCCACCGCCGCACCGGTCGCTTCAGCCGCCGAGAAAGAGCCGCCGCAAATGGGCGTTCATCAGCCTCAATCACAATCATCGCGCCTTCGCCCTCGATCGGCTGAAGCGCCTCCGGCTCCACAAATACGACAATTTCGCGCCGCACTTTCCGCAACAGTTCGGGCAGCGGCCGATCCAGATGGCAATGGCTCTGACAGGCTCCACAGTCCACACACAAGGTTGCCGCTTCCAAGGCACGTTCCACGGGAAGACGACCTCTTCCCCACTCGACCAAGGTGGCGGCGATCAACGACGGAACCGCCGCTTCCCGGCCAGAACCGCTCGCCACCGGGCAGGCAGGCCGGCAAAGGCGGGGGCACAGTGAACACGTTTCAGCGCTTTGGGTTGGCGGCGTCATACGCTCTCCTTGGTCCGTTTCCGGCGTGCGGGCTCGGGTTCTTTTCTCCGAACCGGTCCGGAGAGCGTCAATGCAACAATGTCTTTGTCCTTCCAATCGCAAGCTTCCAACGGTCCTGAAGCCAAAGGCGCCGGCGCCCACGGAATCTCTACCAACCCTCCGACCATCGCGGAGGCGATTTTCGCCAACGCTCTAGCGGCCGGCCCGCGAAAACCTACCCGCAATTCGCCCTCTTTCACATAGAGTGACGACGGCCGCAGATCCTTGCGAATCAACTCCCATCCCACCTTCCACGGATCAGCAACCTTGATCGCCCCCATCCATGCGCCTTCGGTCGGGACTACCGCAAACGAAGCCGTCCCCTGATTTCCCGCTCTACGGGCCAGCCAACCGCGAAGATCCGGCCCCGCCGCGGATCGGGGCCCACGGCCCAATACGCATCCGAGCCCCCCCGCCCGCCCGGCAACTTCAATCCAGCCCGTCTGCCAGGGAAGCCGCAGCCAACGCGGCGGCGCCGGCCAGCTTTCCCACGGCCACATCGGTTCATGCCCCTCCTGAACCCACCCCGCTCGCTCCGAAAGAGTGCTTTCAAGCGGCGCTCTTGCCATCCCGTCGTCGGGGCGTAACTCCGGCGGGGCGATCTCTCGGTGCGGCACATCCACAAACAAGCGGCCAGCGTTCATCACACTTGCCGGATCGAGCTCTTTTTTTAGCGATCGCCAACCCGCCACTGCCGGGCCCACTTCCTCAGAAGCGGCCGCGGCCTTCAGCGATCCCACCCCGTGATGGTGGGTCACTGTCGCGCCGACACTAAGGCAAGCTTCCAGCGCCGCTTTCCACGTACGGTCGTAAACCGCCGGGTCTCCGCGGCCCGCAAACGAGAAATAGATGCTTGCTCCCTCGGGATACACATGGCTCATGTGCGCCATGACCACCGCCGTCTTGCCCAAGGCCGCCCGAACCGCGTCATAGAGCGCTTCCACATCCGACCAACGGCAGGCAACCTCCATGGTGTCCGCAAACCCACCGCGCTCAAAAATCGGCATCAGCTTAAACGACACCGCATGTCGCGAGTGAAACCAACGCTCACCAGGCCCCGTTCCGAGATCTTCGCCCTCTTTGCAAAGCAGGGCGTGCCCCACATCGTAAAGTTCCTTGACTACTTCCGGCTCTCCTTCCCAACCCACCACCAGCAGGCAGCCGGACGCCATCGAGCCAAACAGATTGTTTACCAGGCCAGGAAGAGCAAGAGGTAACGCCAACAACCGCCGACGAATGGAGGGCATCCCGTCCACGGCAGCCAGCCACTCGCGATAGAACGCCCGATGCTCTTCTTCGGGATTTTCCTTCGTTTTGGTGCGGCCGCCAATACGGGTATCCACCGGATCATACAGGCGAACGACTGCCGGCCAGAGTTCTCCCTGCATCAACCCACGCATGGCTCGGATCGCGCTCGCCACATCCGGAAAACGGTACCCGCGAAGGACCCGCTCCCGCGGCAGCGGCCAAACGCGCATTTTCACCTTGGTGATCACCGCGAGGGTTCCTTCGGATCCAAGCAGCAATTCCATCCAGTCGTCCGGCGAATCTCCCCCTTCGCCCACCGAAAATGCGCCGCGACTGGGTGATACAGCGCCGAGGCCGAGCACCATGTCCTCAAAAACCCCATAGCGGCTACTGAACTGCCCTGCGCTCCGCGCCGCAGCCCACCCACCCACGGTCGAACACCAGATCGACGAAGGGGAGTGCCCCAACGTAAACCCTCGGGCATTCAGCCAATCTTCCAGATGCTGACCATTTACACCCGCTTGGGCTTCCACCGTTCGACGGTCAGAATCGAGCGGCCCGATGGCGTCCATCGCCTTGGTATCCAGCACCCACGCCCCTTCTCGGCCACGAGCACCGCCGCAGACTCCACTGCCCATACCGTAGGTGGTCACCGGAATCTGGCTTTCAGAAGCAGCTTTTAGTACTGCGTGTACTTCCGCCTCGCTCTTAGGCCAAAACACACGCGCCGGCTCTGGAGCAGGCCTTCCCTGCCAGAAATCAAGCGTACCACCGGGCCACAGATCGCGTGCCGCCGCGGTGAGATCGAGGGGAAGGTCGCTTGTACGAACATCTGCTGGAAGTAGGCTCATGACCGTTGCCTATACCGCGATGCCTCGAAATCGTCCCGTTCTCCGGATACAAAAACGCCCGGCTCCAAAGGGAGTCGGGCGTTTCTTGCGGTGGGTCCGTTGCCGGTGCCCCTCTCGCGTCTCCGCAGCCCACATTGCAGGAAGCGTGCCACGCCCATCCAGATCGCCAAAACCATATAAGAAACACGACAAGGCTCATATTCGTTCAAGTGTTTCCAGAACTTGCTCCCAAAACCGCGACATTCATGTCACGCCCCGCCTGGCCTCCGTTATTCCCTATCGAATCGCTAACGATAGAACGTACGTTTTTCACACCCCCGCTTTTCACACCATGACATCGGCGCCATAGGGGATGGAATTCCGCCCCAGGACCATGACACCCATGTCGCGGTCCTCGCCACCGTCCTCCGCCCACGGTATTCTGCACCCATGCTGAGCTCGATTCCGCCCGTACCCGAAACGATCGACGGTGGCCGTCATTCCGCTCTTGTCCCCCTACGTTTCGAGGACGTCACCCAAGACGGACGAGCGATACTGACGGGCATCCCCCATGCGCTCGGCAGTTCCGCATGGAAAGGTTGGGGAACGACCGACGATTCCGTGCGGTGCCACACTCTGGCGATGGTGCCGATCCTCGGACGCCTGATTCTTGAAGCCTACCCGGGCCCGATCTCCGTCTTCGATCCTATGCAAACCGTAGGTACTTGGCATCGAGCCGCCGTGCGCAACGCCCGAGGGGAGGTCGAAAAGATCGTGTTGGTAATGTGGTGTGACCTCTCGGCACCGAAGGGTAACACCTACCTGCCCACCGCCGCCGATGCGCCCACCGTCTCGGTCGGTCGGGTCTACGCCGAACATGTCTACACGCGACTGTTTGCCGCTGCGAACGAGCGCCGGGTATTGGACGTTCCTGGCGCTATGCCACAAGGTGCATGGAATTGGAGGACCTACACCGACGTCGGCGCACCCGCCGGTGAAATCCTCAGTTCGCACCCGATCACCTTCGGCATCGGCCACACGGACTCCAACCAGCACGTCAAGTCGCTTGTTTATCCACGGTTGTTTGAGGACGCTGTCCTCAAAACGCTGCCCGGTTGGGGGCTCGCCCGCCGATGTGAGGCCATGTTCCGAAAGCCGTTTTTCGCTGGTGACGTCTGTGAAATTCGCATTTGGCGCACCGACGACGGGGTCGGCGGCGCCTTCGTCGACGCCCAAGGTGGCGAAAGATGCAGGATCGCTCTATCGGATCGTCAGTCGCCATTCTGATCCGGCACTAATGCGCAGCGCCCCGCGTCGCAGGTGACGCCCTCGAACGCAACGCAATCGTATGCGCAGCTGCGACCACCCGCTTCATACTGACGAATCAGTCGGGCTGCGAGTTCTTCCGCTTCATCCACGGCATCCGCACGAACAGCGGTCGCGCAGCCCAACGGGCACCCGGGCGACACGAGGGCGCAATCCTCCGCCACTTCGCACGAGGTGTTTTCGTCTAAAAAAGACTCCCAACGGGCTTGAATCTGTTCCTCGCTCGCACATCCCACCAGCGCCCACCAAACCGCGTACCTCATCCACGCCTCCTCGTGGCCCCGCTCTTAGACTAGCACTGAAAGTCATCGGACCGTTCCCAAGGCTGCACGAGTTGGATACACCACTCGCAGGGGCGCGAAGGAGAACGGATGAACGCAAAGTTTCTTGGCCTTTGGATCGCACTTGCAGGCTGCACCGGCGACACGGATCCTGCGAACGAAACCGATGAAACCGATGTTACCGACACCGAAGATACCGGCGACACCGACATCGAAGACACCGACATCGAAGATACCGACGTAGTGAACGCCGAGCTCTCTGAAAACTGGGCTCTGTGGACCTCCACCAACACCTCAACCTACGATTATGTGCTCACCTACGGCTGTTTCTGCCCCGAGAGTGTCACGGGACCCGCCCGCGTCTTCGTTGTCGACAACCAGGTCGATCACGCCTACTACACCGAAGATGAACAGCCCGTATCCGACGGTTTTGATGCTCAGACCATCGACGGCCTCTTCCAAATCCTGGAAAATGCGTACACGACCGCCGACGTGATCAACGTCACCTACGACGAAACCACGGGAATTCCCCTGCAAGCGTCGATCGACTACTACGTCGAAGCCGACGATGACGAGCTCAACTTCTCGGTCGACGACTTCCAGACTGAGTAATTTGTGAGCAGTCTTTTGGCCCTAGGAGTCGGCGTATTCGGAGCCGCCCTGCTCTGCTGGGGGATTTCGCTTTGGACTGGCGAGGTCTCTTGGACCGACCGACTCTGGGCCATCCTTCCGCCGATTTACGTTGGATATTTCTGGTATACAACCGGATTTTCCGACGCGCGCTTGTGGTGGATGTTCGCCCTCACGACCGCCTGGGGTCTTCGCCTGACCTACAACCTCTGGCGAAAGGGAGGTTTCCGGCCTGGAGAGGAGGACTACCGTTGGGCTCTCGTCCGTGCGCGGCTAACCCCAGCGCAATTTCAATGGTTCAACTTGTTGTTCATCGCGGGCTACCAACACCTTCTCTTGGGCCTACTCGCATTACCAGCCTGGCAAGCCTCTAAACATCACGGAGCACCCCTCGGCGCATTCGACGCCCTGGCGATGGTCGCCTTCACCGTCTTTCTGTTCTTCGAAGCCGCCGCCGACCAACAACAATGGGACTTTCATCAATACAAAGCGGCAAAACAGGCCCGCGGCGAAACAGTAAGCCCTCCGTTCAATACCCGCGGTCTCTGGTCCATTTCACGTCATCCCAACTTCTTTTTCGAGCAGGCGCAGTGGTGGACGCTCTACCTCTTTTCGGTCGGATCCGGCGCCGGTTGGCTCAATGTCAGCATCATCGGCCCCGTCCTTTTGACTCTGCTCTTCGACGGTTCCACCCGCTTCACGGAGAAACACTCCGCCTCAAAGTACCCTGCTTATGCAGAGTATCAACGCACGACGCCCCGGTGGTGGCCGTGGCCTCGCCCACGCGCCTGAATGGACCGAGTTGTCAATACGTTGACTACTTCCGTAGTGGTTGTCGCGTGCCAGGGGTTGTGCATCCGTTCCAGGCGCCCTCCCCCGGGCGCTCGGCACATTCGCGGCTGTACGTCCTAAGAACCAGCTTATTTCGGCCCGTGTGCGGACTGCGGCGCGGCTGGGGTAGGATTCGCCATCGAGGACGCAATGCCGTACACGCTGGATTGGGCAAGAGCCTCACACTCCCCAATGGAGCGCCTGGATTCCCAAATACTGACGATGTTTGCTACGGGCGCGCCAAGGGCGCCCAACGAAGCACCAGAACTTCAGACATGGGTGGCTGCATGGGCACTCGTAAAGGACTGTCCCACCGGTGGTTTGGCCCGTTTCTGCTCCACCCAAGCCGACGAACTTCTGGCGCTCGCCACCGATCTGCAGGAACAACGCGCAGAAATCGCAGCGGGTTTTGCGCACTGGCGACGGTCCACTCTGGATAGCAGTCTTGAGGCGCTCAAAGCTGCTGAAGTGGCATTGGAAGCCTCAGCGAAACTCGATTGTCCCGCACTTCGGGCGCTGGCCATGGTGGAAGCGGGTCGCCTTCGGAGGGCGGGCCCACCAGAACTGGTCGAGGCTCGAGAGATTATTATCGGAGAAGGGCAGCTATTGGCCGCATGGCTCCTACAGGCGGAAGCGCGCATCTTTGAGGCACGAAGCGAATACGAAAAAGCCGAAACGGCGTGGCACGGCGCCGCGCGCCACTTTCGGCGCCTTGCGTTGGAACGGGTGAGTCTGGAGTGTAGTTACCGTCGTTCTTACGCTTTGCTGGAGTGCAACCACGCGGCGCAAGGCATCGCCGTACTCGAATCCCTGCCCGCGCCACCGCTCGATCTCCGCCCCGAGTTTTTTCGCACCCGTGCGTTGCTGTCGCTGTCCCTTGGACGCGCACGAGACGCTCTGGCGGACCTGGAGGCCCTTCGCGCCCATTCGCTCCACGAAGGCACACCCGAGGCCTGGGACGCCTGTCGTCTACTCGGACTTCCGCCGCCCGCCCCACCACCAGCAGACGCGCCCGAGCTGGAGCTATTGCGCTGGCGGATTCGAACATCCGACGACATCCGCTTCAAAGAGTGGATTCCAACCGCCCCCCCAACGATCGCCTGTGAAGCCGCCTTGGTTTGGGCCCAGCGGGCCGCGACAAACGGACACAGCGACGATCAGATCCAGGCCTTTCGCTTGGCTTCCGTCCACGCCTCCACGCCTCGCTGGCGGTACGCCGTCTTTCGCGCGCGCGCCTTGACCGCCGCCCGCCAAGGGGACCCGACCGACGTCGCACGATTGCTCGCTGAAAGCGAACTTCTAGGCGACCTACACGGGCAGGTTCAGGCCCGACTGCAACGCGCCCGCAACGCCGACGACAAGTTCGGCGATTTGGCCACGGTGGAGAAGATTGCCACCGAGCAGGGCTACCCCGACGCTCTCGTTGAACTTCGCCTGCTCAGTCAGGCCTTCGAGCGACCGATTCACGGCCCCACGGCCACCGAGCGGTGCGACCTCTTGGCTCTCGAAGCCGCGGTACGCTTCTCAAAATCCTCCGATCAAGGAGATTATTCTGCTCTCTGTGCGCTCGAACAACACCTGAACAGGGTTCCGTACCCCGAACGACAACCCCTTCGCGCGTTCCTTTCCCGAATCTTGGCAAAGTCCAGCACAAAGCACCTCGCGGGCGAAGGGAGCCCGATACTGTTGCTGCACCACCCCACCTCCTCGGTCTGGCTAGATGGCCGGCGTATCGCGCAACTCAACCGCTCCCCTCTACAGTTTCGCCTGCTGTCTGCGCTCGCGGACGGCGGCCCGACCGATCGCGAATCCCTGTTCCTGCGGGTCTGGGAACGGAAATACCTGCCGCCAAGCAGCGACAACAGCCTGTATGTAGCGATCAATCGCTTGCGAACCGTGTTGGAGTCCACCGGTCTGGCGGTCGCCGCCGTTGCGGATGGGTACCGGATCACCGTTGGCGCGACCTACCAGATCTCCGACGCCACCGCCTTGCCGGTATCTACCAAAGAAGCCGAACCAACGACCCCGATCACCAATCTGGCCGCGCCTGGGGTACGACTTCACGGGCGTGAATCGACAATCGCCCGCGTCCGCGCGCAGATGGCGAATTCTTCCGTAGTTTCCATTCTTGGGATGGGGGGAGCCGGAAAAACCTGCATCGCGCACGAGTTGGCATGGCGCTCCCTCAACGAACACTCATTCCGTGAAGTGTGGTGGGTTGACCTTTATAAAACTACTGCCACCCTCGGGTTAACCATACTCCGGGCGCTGGGCGTCCCCCCCAGCGGCGACATCGACGCCCAGGTGAGCCGAACCCTCGCGCGCCGCGGCGCCACATTGTTGGTGCTGGATCACGCTGAGGCTCTTTCGACCGAAGGAAAATTGAGCCTGGCGCGGTGGCGCAGCGAGGCACCCGAAACCCGATACTTGATCACCACCCGAGAACGCTTGTGGATCCCCGACGAACAGGTGGTCGCCCTTGAGGCGATGCCCGCCGAATCGGCCATCGCCTTGTTCGTGGAACGCGCTCGCAGCGCCGGAGGGACCGTCGATCCGGCAGATCCGGACCTGCTCAACCTCCTCGCACGACTCGACTTTCTGCCGTTGGGCATCGAACTCACCGCGGCGCGTGCGGCATTTCTCTCGTTGCCCGCTCTGACCGAAAGACTACACACGCGAAACTCACCCTTACGCGCCGCTTTCACCGCCTCGTGGGAAGGCCTCACCGATCAGGAAAAGACCGTACTGTCCGCCTGCTCTGTGTTTTTTGGCGGGTTCGATACTGAAGCGGCCGAGGCCGTCGTCGGCCTGCCGCAAGCCACCATCATCGAGGTATTGCGGGCGCTCAAAGACAAATCTCTCCTTCGCAAATCCGAAGCCCTCACAGAAAACCCGCGGTACGAAATGTTCCAGATCGTGTCCGCCTATGCAGCCGAACACCTGACTCCCGACGCGACGGAGAACTTTCGCGGACGACATGCCGCATTTTTCGCCGCACATGCAGCGAACTTCGCTAATCTCCTATATGGCCCCAACAGCCACAGCACCTTGCGCCTATTGCATTTCGACCGCGGCAACTTTGAAACCGCATTGACGTCGTCATTCCCTAAGGATCCCCAGAACGCGTTCAAGTTGGGGGTTCTGCTTTCCAAACAGGCCATCACCGAGCACACGCTCCCAAGGTTTGAACTCATTCAACGCCTGTTCAGCCTCGAACACCTCATGCCTGAGGAGACGCGGCACGAACTGGTGCACAATCGCGGGGTCTGTCTCTATTTCCTAGGGAAATATGAGGATGCTGCAAGTGATTTTCGCCGGGTGATCCGTGAAAGCACCTCGGACACGATGCTGTCCATCACCTGGGGGTCGCTCGCGACCCTCCTATCGCGCCTCGACCCAGAAGCCGCTGTGGACGCCCGTGACCGCGCCGTGGCTCACGGTCGCGCGAGCGGAAAACCCTACGTCGAGGCGCGGGCGATCACCAGCCACGCCCACCGTACCTCCAGCCTCCACGAGTGGCGTGCCGCTGCGGAACAGGGCGCGGCGATGGCGCAGGCGTTCGGATTTCTTGACCTTGAGATCAGCAATTTGAACAACCTGTTTGGCACCCTGACGCACTTGGACGATCCGACGACAACGTTGAACGCCTTCATCCGTGCAGAATCGATCACCCGTCACGATATCCGACAACGAAGCCTGCTTTTACTCAACGCCGGCCTGTTTCTGCACTGGTTGGGTCGGCACGAGGAGGCGATCGCACACCTTCGCGAGTCCCTTCGCGGGAATCACGATACCGGAAATCGTCGCCTTGAAGCAGCGGGATTACAGTGCCTTGGGATCATCGCCACCGACCTCATGCGGCCCGCGGAAGCCGCATCGCATTTCGCCGCCGCACTGGAACTTCAGCGGCCGCTGAACTCCCCAGATCAAAACGGTACCTTGGCGTGGTGGGGCTGCCTGGACCTTGACCAAGGCAGACTCCGGGAAGCTCAACACAAACTCGAACAGAATACCTCCAAGACCCATGTTCATTACTCGTTTCTTCGCGGGCATCGCGGTTCTGTCGCCCACGCAGTCGGCGACTTGGACACAGCGCGCACCCACTACCAGGAAGCACTCTCAGAGATTCAAGCGGGTGAAGTTCCCCATTGGCGCTCTTTTTTCTTTGCACGCTTGGCGGCGATCCACTGGGGCCGAGGCGAGCTGGAAGTTGGGGATACGCTGTACGTACAAGCGCGACAATTGGCGGAAAAATCCACCTTCGCCGATGCCATCGCTGCGGTCACCCTGTGGGGTAGCTTTCGAAACCTGGACCGTCGAAAAGACATGGATGCACGAATCTCAGCGGTCTTGTCCACTGCCAACGGCCTCTCGTTCGCACAGCGGTCTTCCGAAATCCGGTTTGCACTAAGATTGCTGGATGACGCCCTGTCCGCGTAG
>SXGS01037355.1_pt1 | contig 15639 bp, 6 predicted proteins | sample 3174681 | NCBI WGS metagenome assembly SXGS01 (sample SAMN11356861, study PRJNA531348) | freshwater metagenome | isolation source: freshwater sample F1-80 | place: China: Fuxian Lake, Yuxi | collected 2017-12-25 | reverse complement strand
GTTGAGCCTGATCGATGGAACCGAGAACAGCATCTTCACGCTGGAAGATCCGGTCGAGTATCAGCTCCCGCTCGTGCGCCAGACGCAGATCAACGAGGCCGTCGATCTCACCTTTGCCGAGGGATTGCGCACGCTGTTGCGGCAGGACCCGGATGTGATCCTAGTCGGTGAAACTCGCGACACCGAGACGGCGCAACTCATGGTGCGAGCGTCGCTCACCGGCCACCTTGTCTTCACCACACTGCACACGAACGACGCCATTGGAGCCATTCCGCGTCTCATCGATCTCGGTGTTGAATCCTATCTCCTGCCGCCGACCATCATCGGCATTCTTGCCCAACGCCTCGTTCGCAAACTCTGCCCGCACTGTCGCGTGCCCGTGGCGGATCCGGCGGCGAAGCTGGCGGGGTTGCAGGTGAAGCTGTCGAGTGATCTGCCCCTCGCGCTGTGGGACGCCGGAAGCTGTCCGCAGTGTCATCACACCGGCTATCGCGGGCGCATCGGCGTGCATGAATTCTTTGAGATGGACTCGGCGTATTTCCCGGCCATCACGGACGGGTTGGACATGACCCGTCTGCAAACCCTCGCGAAAGAGCGCGGCTTCCGCACGATGTTCGACGACGGGTTGAACAAGGCGCTTCGCGGGCTCACCACCGTCGAGGAGCTGCTGCGACTGACCCAGCACTGACCGCTCCTGCACTGCCATGCCTGTTTACGTTTACACCGCAGTGGATGAGCTCGGGCAAACCTGCCGGGGCGAACTCGAGGCATCGAGTGAATCCGCGCTCGATGCCGTGTTGCGCAAGCGCGGCCAGTGGCTCGCCGACGCGACCGAGCGCGTTCAGGCCGCCGCCAGTCCGAAACGCCGCGCCCGTGGGAACCGCCCGGTGCCGCGCCGGTTGCTCATCGAGTTCTTCCTTCAGATCAACATCCAGCTCCGCTCTGGCGTGACGCTGGTCGAGGCAATTGGCTTTGGCCTCGACGACGTCGCGCACGCGGGCTTTCGCGAGGTGCAGATTCACATCGTGGACCGTGTCAAAGCGGGCGCGTCGTTCAGCGATGCCCTGGCGGATCATCCGCGAACGTTCGCGCCACTGATTGTGAGCCTGGTGCGCGCCGGCGAAACGAGCGGCAAGCTCGCCGAAACCTGCGGTGACATCCGCCGCTACTATGAGTGGGTGGACCGCCTGATGAGCGACATCCGCCAGGCACTGATGTATCCCGTGATGGTTCTCGTCGCGACGATCATCTTCTTCGTCCTCGTGTTCACCTTCCTCATTCCACGCTTTGCGGGGGTGTTGACGGAGATCAAGGTGCCGCTGCCTCTCATCACCCGCGTGTTCATGGACATTAGCGCGTTCATGACCGCGCATTGGCTAGCAGTGTTGTTCGGAATGCTCGGCGCCTTCGCCGGAGTGTTCATCGCACCCAAGATGTTTCCGGCGGTCGCGCGCTTCGTGGACTGGGTGAAGTTGAACCTGCCGATCTTCGGACCGATTCATCATCTCATCTGCCTGTCGCGTGTGTCGCAGAACCTTGCGACACTTTACCAATCGGGCATCCCGTTGCTGAAGGCGCTGGATCTCTGCCGGACACTCGTGGGCAACCGGCTCATGGAGGACGCGATTCGCAATGTGGAAGTCGCGGTGAACGCCGGGCGGCCGATGAACGAGGCGATGAAGGAGAACCCGCTCTTCTCGCGGCTCATGGCGAAGATGGTCGGCATCGGCGAGAACACCGGCAGCCTCGGCGATTCGCTCCAGCATGTCGCGACGTATTACGACGAGATGGTGCCGCGGCAGGTGAAGAAATTCCTCTCGCTGCTGGAGCCGGTGATGATCCTCGGCCTCATTGTCATGGTCGGCACCGTGGCGCTGGCCGTCTTCCTGCCCATCGCGAGCATGCTCGAAGCGAGATGAGCACGACGGGTCAACGTGAACGCCGAATGCGTCGCACGGCGGTGACCTTGCGACGGACGGCAGCGTTCAGCCTAATTGAGATGATTGGCGTCATCGCGTTGATCGCCATCGCGGCGGCGATCATCATGCCGAACCTCGCCAACCGTATCAGCCGCGCCAACGGCGAGAAGGAGGATGCCATGCTCGCCATCCTCGGAGAGGGGCTTCAGCGCCACGTCCGGACTTTTCAGACCCTGCCGGGGCAGTCTTCTTGGACGACGAACATCGCGGCGGCCACGGGGCTTTCCGTGAATGAAGTCGCCAGGGTGAACCCGTCGGTGGCCGGTAACACGCGGGTATATCTCATCCACCCTTCATTCACGCCGAGCACGGCTGCGGGCGCGGGCTTTGCCGATCCGCTGTGGACGCAGACTTCGAGCGGCGCGACCAGCGTGACCAACGCGCGCATTCTCATCATCAGCTCGCACAAGAGCGCGCTGACCCTGCCGGTCGTCAGCGGCAAGGCGGCGAGCGTCGCGGAGTTCAACAACATCTGGGACTGGAATCCTGATCTCACAATCGACGCGCCGCCTAGCGGCTGGCCCTCGACGTGGACCGGCAACGGGAAGTATCTGCACGTCCGGCGGATCAATCTCGCGCCGCTGTTCGAGCGGGTGACTTTCTCCAATGGGCATTATCCGACCGTCTATCCTTCCGCACAGTTCAACAGCGCTGCGGCGATGACGTTGAGCGCTGCGGCCGGGATCGACGCGTTCTACCTTCAGGGTACCTACCTCAAGCTGTTTAAGGATTCCGGAGCGGGCGGCACGCTGGAATTGACTCACACCATCCAGGCCGCGATGAACTTTCTATATGAGAGTAACCGCTGGCGCATTCCGTAAATCGGAACTGGCCAGCGCGGGTTTGCTCCTCCTGCTGGCGGTTTCACTGGTGTTGGTGACGACAGTCCTCATGCTGCCGAACCTCATGCTAAGGGTGCAGGCCCGGGCTCGCGATGCCGAGCAGCAGGCGCACACGCGGATCAGCGGCGCACTGATCGAAGCCATCGAGCGCACGCAGTCGATCCCGGCCGCGACGAACTGGAGCGTGGTGGCCGCGCCATTCTCGGGACTGGATCAGACGGAGTTGGAACAAGTCTATCCGACGTTCGCGACCGATGTGAGCACACGGCGGCAGCTGATCTTCAGCCCCGGCCTGACCGGAGTGACGTTGCCCTACGCGCAGACGAGCACCGGGTTGACGGGGACGCTCACGAATCTCATCACCACGAACTCCCGCGCCGTGCTCGTAAGCAACACGAAGCGGCATCTGGCGGTTCCGTTGACGAACGGCTCCGTGTCCGCGGCGGCGTTCGAGGCGGTCTGGAGTTGGAGCTATGATCCGAACACCAAGGCTCCGCCCTCCGGCTGGCCCTCCAGTTGGAACGGTTTTGGAGATCACCTGCACGTCACGCGGCTGAACCTGGCCAATCAATTTCATCGGGTCGCGCTGAACAACCTGATGTACGGAGCTGGCGAGACGGCCACGCCGACGCTGACGGTGAGCAGCGCGACGGCCTTGCAACTTCTGAAGGGCACGCGGCTGGCGCTGGCGAAGTCCGACGGTACCCTCAAGCAGCATCACGTCGTGCGGCGGGATGTGGGATTTGACTTCGGTACCACGAGCCTCGGGCCGCCGATCATCTGGTTTCAGATGGAGGAACAGAGCGGAACCTACGCGACGAATTCCGGTTCGCTGGGTGCCGTGGCGGCGGGGACGATCATGAGTAGGATCGGATACGCGCAGAACGGGCCGCAGCCGCCGGACTTTCCCAACTTCAACAAGAAGAACTACGGCTTCGATTTCGACGCCCGAATGGAATACATCCCGACCGCAAAGGGATTCCTGAGCGGCATGAAAGCGTTCACGCTGGCGCTGTGGGTAAATGTGGACTCGGTGTCGTCGAGCCGTACGGGGCTGGTCGGGCAGAATGACGCGATTGAGCTCGGGTTCATCAATTCATCGGACGTGCAGCTTTGGACGCCCGGCGGCGGGGCGGTCACGTACCGCTGGCCATACCCCCGGAGCACCTGGCATCACATTGCGGCGACGGGGGACGGCAGAGCATTGCGTTTGTATTTCGACGGATCACTCGTGAGCTGGGTGAGTTCCACCACGTCCGATTACGGTTCATCCACTTCACCGTTCTGTGTCGGCGGTGCGGCGGTGTTCGACGCGCCGCTCTCGTCATCGGTCTTCGACGGACGCATGGACGAGGTCATCGTATATGACCGGGCGTTGAGCGACAAAGAGGTGGCCACCCTCGCGACTGGTGTGCTGCCGTAGATTCCTCTCTCCTATGAAACGACTTCCCAGCTTTTCAAGCGCGACACGTGACGCGGGGAACGCGGGTTTCACGCTCATCGAAATGATCGGTGTGGTGGCGCTCGTGGCGATCATGGCGGCGATCATTACGCCCAACCTCGCGCGGAAGATCAGTTCATCGGCGGGAGAGAGGGAGGACAAGATGCTGGAGGTGCTGGGCGAAGGCGTCATGAGCTACATCCGCACTTATCAGGTCATCCCGGGCGCGAACTCGTGGATCACGAATGTGGCGGCGGTCACGGGCCTTTCCTCAAACGAAGTCCGGCGCGTGAACGTCTCGGACGCTGCGAGCGCGCGCGTGTACCTCGTGAATTTCGCGTTCCAGCCGAGCACTGCCTCGGGCGGCGGTTTCGCGGATCCCGTATGGACGCAGACCGCCGCCGGCGCGACGACCGTCACCTCGCCGCGGATCCTGATCATCAGCACGCATAAGAGCAGCCTCACGCTCCCAGTGACGAGCGGACGGGCGGCGAGCCAGGCGGCGTTTGATGCGATCTGGGACTGGACGTTTGACCCGGCGACGAAGGCTCCACCGGGCGGCTGGCCGTCCGCCTGGTCCGGCAATGGCGAATATCTGCATGTCGAGCGGGTAAACCTGACGCCGCACTTCCGCCGTGTGGTCATCAACAATCTCGAGTATCCCGACACCTCGCCGTATTATCAGGTCGGCACCGCGACGATGACGTTGTTCAGTTCGGCGGCGACGCTCGACCGCTACTTCCTCGACTCGTCGTTCCTGCGTTTCTACAAGGACGACGCCAACGGCAACGATCTGGACTTGAGCTACTCGCTCAACGGCACGGCGAACTTCATCTATGAGAACGACGCCTGGCGCATGCCGTGATCCGCGCCGCGCCGGCATGGCGGGTCTGGCTGTCCTGCTGGTACTGCTCATCGCCGGTTCCGCGACCATCCTCCTGCTGCCGAACCTAACGGTGCGCGCCACCGAGAAGTGGCGCGCCGACGAGGATCTCCGGCTTCGCGAACTTGACGGGTTGCTGGTGAACGGCATCAAAAATACCGGAACGATTCCAAGTGCCACGAATTGGGCTAGGTTCGTCGCGGCCAGTGCCGGCATGAACCTGACCAATGTCGAGCAGGTCTATCCGAGTTTCCCGGCTGATGGATCGACCCGGCGGGTGCTGTTGATCGATCCAGCCCTGGGTGCCACCGCGCTGCCTTATGTGCAGACCACTGCGGGGCTCACGGGTGTTTTTACGAACCTCGCGACGGACGCGGGACGCCTGATGCTCATCAGCAACACGCGACGCGGCCTGACGCTGCCGGTGACCAACGGCCCGGCGACCAGCGCCACGGTGTTTAACAACCTCTGGAACTGGGCGAACAATCCCGCCACCAAGGCACCGCCGAGCGGATGGCCGGCCACCTGGACGGGCAGGGGGGATGAACTCCACGTCGAGCGAATCAACCTCCGCGAACTTTTTCACATGGCGTCGCTCAACAACGTCCTTTACTCCGTGGAGACGAACGCTGTAGTGAACACGCCGACCCGGCTGAACCTGACGTTGCTGAACAGCACGCTGCTGACGGTTTACGAGACCAATGGGACGCTTATCGGAGTGCAGCGCCTGACCAAAAACTATCAGGTGGATCGCACGACGACGAACACCGGCCCGCCGGTCGTTCACTTCAAGTTCTCGGAACTCGCCGGCTCCATCGCGACCAACAGCGGCTCGTACGGCAGCGTTTGGAATGGCGTTTACACCAACAGCGTCGTGCCTGGCCAGACGACGCCGCGTCCGCCGACCTTTCCGGGCTTCGCCAGCAACAACTACTCCGCGTACTTCGACGGCTATCGATCCTACGTGGAGACGAGCCGGCGCTACACCAACTACCTTCCTTCTTTCACGTTCGCGGTCTGGATCGCACCCGAGACGTTCAAGACCTACACCATTTACGTCGCCGGCATCCGCAGTGTGATTAACATCAACCTCGTTCAGGGCAGCTCCGGCAGGAGCAACTACGTCCGCATCTCAACTCGCTTTGGAAGCCTCTCAACGCACTATCCGTATGCTCTTGGTCAATGGCGTCATTTCGCGGCGACCGCGTCAGGCACACAACTCCGCAGCTACATCGACGGCGAGTTCAAGAGGTCTTACTCCAAAGCGACCGTCAACTACTCTTACTCCAACATCTATACCTTCCGGATTGGAGCCAATCCTGCGATGAAGAGTTCGGGCGCGCTCACCTGGAACTCGTATGCCCACTTCAAGGGCGGCATCGACGATGTTGTTTTCTACGACCGCGTCATCAGCACCAACGAGATCAAGTCGCTTGCCCGCGGTGTGATTCCGTAGCCCGGCATCCCCGGGGCCTCGCGTGCAGTTGCGGTCCAATGCCGAACGGCGCGGAACGCTTTCGCATTCCGCGCCGTCGCGGGTGGTGGGATTGCAGGGGGACGTTACGGCGTGCGCAGGCGGAAGAAGCCTGAACCGCCGCCGCGCGGCACGAGGACTTCCATCGAACGCACGACGCCGGCGGACGGGATGTTCGTCACCGAACCCCACGTTCCGGACCCGAGGCTCGCGCGATGTTCGAGCGTGCAGGCCTGGCCGGGCGCGACGGTGAAGGTCACCTTCACGTTGTTGCCCGGCGCGGTCTGGATGGAATCAATCCGCGACGCGCCCTGCGTGGCAAAACGCCACGGCGTGCGCAGCCGGAAGAACTTCATCGGTCCGGCCGCCGGCGTGGTCACGATGATCTCGCGCGTCAGCGCTTCGGCGGCCACGTCCTGCAACGCGATCCACGGGCCGGTGACTGCGGTCGCGGATTCGACCGTGTAGGTCTGGTTCGCGAAAGCTGTGAAGGTCAGCACCACGTTGGTGCCGTCCACCGCGAGAGCGATCGAGCTGATGCTCACGCCGCTGGACGCGTCGCGCGGGTTGCTGCCCATCTGGAACTCCTGGACGTTCGTCAGTCCGTCGCCATCGGAATCCAGACCGGCGTCCAGCGGGTTGAACGGATCGAAGCCGAACTGCGTTTCCCAACTGTCGGCCATGCCGTCGTTGTCCGAGTCGCCCGTCGTGTTCGCGGGGCCGGGGCTCGGCGCGTCGGCGAACCAGTTCGCAGGGTCGTTGCCGAACGTCGTCACCGTCGTGCGATGAAGCGAGAAGCCGATGCCGTCGGCGTTCAGCGGCCACGGCGCGGCGTCGAAGTAACGCACGCGCTCGACGAGGATCGAATCCACGCCTTCCGCGTCCGGCACGCCGGGCTTGCGCAGTTCGATGTCATCCGAGTCGTTGCCGAGCTTGCCGTTGTACGGCCCGACGATTGTCGTGTCGCCGCTGATGTTGTAACGGCTGCGGAACGCCGCGAGTGCGTCCGGGTTGTTCACCGGGTCAAAGCTCACGACCAGCAGATAGCCGCCGGGCGCGAGCGTCGTGCCGGGCGCGAAGTCGAAGTCCACCGCGTCCCGCAAGCGCCAACTGTTCGTGCCCACCGCCAGCGGCACGGGCACCGTGCTGATGTTGTGCAGCTCGATGTATTCGTCGCGCGTGTTGTCGTTCGTGCCGAGGTCCGGCGGATGATACATGATCTCGCTGATGACGACCGGGCCGACGCGTGGTGCGCTGTTCGCCGCGCCCGTGCCCGTGCGGAACTGCTCCACGTTTGCCGGGTCATCCACGCCGAGGGTGCGCGCCGCCTGCGCGACGAATTCCACACGGCCGTCGGTCGTCACATGCCGCCCGAAGGTCACGCCGTTGTCCGCCGCGCCGAAACGCATCATCGCGCGGAAGCCCGTGAGCGCATCGCCCGCCGCCGCCGAGAGCACCACCTCGTCGCCGTGCGAACTCAGCGCGAACGGGATCGTCGTGAACTCCGCGTTCGTCAGCACCGTCTCGTAAATCACCACGAAGCCGTTCGCGGGAACCGTCGTGCCCGCGGGGATCTGATACTTGCGCAACGTCCCCGGGTCATCGCTCAACCACCAGCCGCCGATGTTCACCGGCGCGGCCGTCGGATTGCGCAGCTCGATTGCGTCCTCCAGCGGCGTGTCCGTGTGCGTCAGCACCTCGTTGATCACGATGTTCGTGAGCTGCCGCCAGTTCGACTCGCCCGGGGAAGCGGTGCCGCCGAACCGCACGATGTTCGTCGAGCCATCCGGGAAGCGGCCCTCCGAAACATCGAGTTGCTGCGCGGCGAAGGCGACACCGTTGATCAGTGCGCCCGCTGCCGTGGAAATCGCCAGCGCCTCACCGTTCGCGCGCAGCGAGAAGCTCACATGATCCGCGCCTGCGCCCACGTTGCCGTCCGCGACAAACCGCTGGAACGCATTCGTCCCGTAACCAATGAACGACAGCGCCGGAATCGTGTGCTTCGTGCGGTTCACCAAATCATCCGAGAGCCGCAAGCCGCCGACAGCGACCGGGAGCGAGCCGGGATTATAAACCTCGAACCAATCATCGTTGCCCGGCGACGGATCCGCGAGCCACTCGTTCACCTTCAAGTCCCCGGCGTTGCCGAGCGACGTGATGGCGACGTTCGCCGCGTTCGGCGTCGGCGCATTGAGCGACCACGCGCCCGAGCCGTCCGGCACGCGGCCGATGGACAGATCCGCCACCTGCAACCCATACGTGACCGACGCCAGCAAACTTCCGCCGTTGCCCTGCGCGTCGAAGAGATACAGCCCGCCGCCCGTGGACCGCAGCGCGAAGTTCGTGTTCACCAAACGCGCCGGACCGGGCACAGCCGTGCTGTTCGGATCGCACAAGACGCGGAGGAAACCGGCCGGTGCGAGCGTCACGCCCGCCGGGATGACGAAGCGGCGCGGCTGGAGGGAATCATCCGTGAGGCTGAAATCGCCGAGGTTCAGCGAGTTCGTGGTGCCGTTGTAAAGCTCCACCCAATCCGGCGTGCGCGCGTCCTCCAGTGCGCTGGCGTTGTTCGCGAGCACCTCGTTGATGACCAGCGCGCCGCCCTGCGGATTCGCGATGATGAGCGGGTTCGGCGCACCGGGAGTCGGCGTGTCGAAGAACGCGATGCTGCCGCCGCCGTTCGGGCTGCGGCCCTGCGAGACGTTCGGACGCTGCGCCTGATAATACACGCAGTCGATCGGCGCGAGGCTCGCGTCGAAGAGGCCGATCTCGCCCTGATCGCCGTTGAGGTTGAAGTTCAAGTGATCGGCGCCGGCGCTGCGATTGCCGTCGGCGATGAACCGCTGGTAGCCGAAGCCGCCGATGAAACTCAGCGCAGGAATCGCGTGGCGATTCCGGCGGCCGATGATCTCATCGCTCAGGTAAAGGCCGCTCAACTCCACCGTCAGCGCGCCGGGATTATACAGCTCCACGAAATCCTCCGCGACGGGCGTGCCGGCGAGCGCCAGCCACTCGTTGATGCGCAATGCCGCCGCGCTGCCCGTCCGTGCGCCGCGATTGATGTGGGAAGCGGAACTTCCGCTGCCGAACGTCGGAACCGTCAAGCCCCATGCGCCGTCCGTGCCGCGACCGATCGACAGATCCGTCACCTGCAAGCCGAACGTCACCGAGTCGATGAGCGCGCCGCCGCGCGACGCCGCGTCGAAGAGGAACAACGCCTGCCCCTGCTGCGACAATGCGAACGGCGCACGGAACGCCCCCGGCGGAACGGCCAGCCCGCCGTCCGTCGTCGCATACACGACCACGTAGCCGCGCCCCGGAATGCTCGCGCCGGGCGGGAACACAAACCGGTCCGGCGAACCCACATCCTCCGTCAACCGCACCCCCGCCAGCGACACCGGCGCGGCGCCCTCGTTGTGAATCTCGATCACGTCCGGCGTCGCGCCACCGACGGCGAGCGCGCCGCCGTTCGACGCGAGCACCTCGTTCAAGCGCAGCGGCGAACGCGACGTATTCACCGACCACGTGCGCGAAAGCGTGACCACCGCCTGATCGCCGAACACCCCGTCATCCTGATAAAAGCCCGTGTCGCGCAAACCCACCGCCTCCACGAAATGCGGCCCGTTCGCCAGCGCCGTCAACACGATCGGCGTCGCCGTCGGCACCGGCGCGCTCCACGCGCCGCCATCCAGACGCCACCGATAATGCGTGTAACCCGAGCCATTCGGGAACCCCGCCAGGAAACTGTTCGTCGGAATCCCCTCCAGCCGGTTGTAACCCACCCACAACGTCGCGCTGCTCTGCGAAGTCACCTCCGCCGGCTCCCCCGTGATCGTGACACCGAAGACCGGGCTCCGCTCCGCGCTCCCCGACGCGCCCTCCACCGTCAACGCGCCCAAGTCCCGCCCATTCGGCCCCGCACCCCGCGCGGGCGAACCCGGTTGCAGCGAGAAATAATCCCACAACACCTGCGCCGCCCCCCACGAATTCCAATTCGTCGTCTCCGCGAACCCCGGGATCCTCCTGAGCAACGGATCCCCGCTGCGATTCCCGCCCCCTGCGCCCGACCACGCCGCGCCCGAGAGCTGCTCGATCAAATTATTCGTGAACGTCACCACCGCCGTCGTCACATGCCGCGTCAGATTCTCCGCATCCAGAATGATATTCCCCTCCAGCCACGTCCCCGCCCCCTGCGCCGTGAACGTGCCCTGCTCATTCAGATCCGCCAGGATCACCACCGCCGTATTCGTATCCTGGCTCCCCACCTTCGTCTGACGCACGATCGTGTTATTCACCAGCGTGTAGAAGTTGCCCTGCTTCGCGTTCGCCGCGTGATCCACGTCGAAAAACAAATTGTTCACCACCGTGATCTGCGACGAATCCGCGTTATCCGAACCCCCCGACACCGCGCTCGCCGAATCCGGCGACCCATTCCGGTGCGTATGCAGGAAAATATTCCCCTCCACCCACGCATCCGTGCTGTCCAGATCCAGCAAGTCGTCGTCGCTCCCCGCGAACACACAATCCAACACATGCAACACCGGCCCCGGCCGGTTGCCCCCCGTGAAATCCAGCGAATCATTATACCCGCGCGTCTTTCCGAAGAAACAACGCCGGAAAATCCCGCGCCCCCCCGCCTTGATCCCCCCCGACCCCTGCGTCAACTCAAACGCCGCCGAGCCACTTGGGAAATGCGAATCCTCCACCACGAAACTCGCCCGATCCAGACTCAGATACTGCCGCGTCGTGTTCCCGAACGACAAATGATCCAGCCACACCGAGCCATCCGCCACCTCGATCGCGATATCCCCGTTCCCCTCCACATGCACATGCGACATCCGCGACTCTGGTGAAGCCGCCCCGCCATTGATCGTGATGCCGCCCCACGCCCCCGCCCCCGGCACCGCTGCGAAACGGATGCCCGCCGTGGCCGAGCCCAGCGCCAGCAAGCGGCCCCCATTGGCCACCGTGAAATTCACCCCCGGCCGCAAGAACACCGACGCCCCCGGCTGGATGGACAGCGTCACCCCCGCCGCCACCGTGAAATTCGCCGTCACCTCCCACGGCCCGCCATCCGCCGACCACACCGCATCCGCCGCCAGCGTGCCGGACACCGAGGTGCCCGCCGCATTATCGAACCGCACATCCAACGTGGCTCGGGCGAACTCGACCCCCTCCGCATCCAGCGACTGCACGAGGACACGATTGATGCCCGGTGCCAGCGCGACCGCGTTCGTCCACCGCCCCTCCCACGGCGAACGCACCGCCTCCACGCCATTGACGAGACCCTTGCGCGTGCGCGCCGCGTGCGACGCGCCGTAGAGCACCGCGCTCGGAGCCGTGGCCGTCGGCACACCGCTGACCAGGCCGAGCGACGTGGCGACCGTGAGATTCGTGGGGATGAGCGAGAGTACGACCGCGCGCCGGTTATTCGCGTGCGCCTTCATCGAGTCGATGAGCACCGTGGACGGGCCGTTGCCCCAGCCCGAGAGCACCTGGTCGAATGTGGGATTCAGCTCCGCCGGAGCGAACGCCCCATGCGCCAGCCGCAGCAGTTCGGCGAAATAAAGCGGGGCAAACACCTCATTCGTCATGAACCGGCGCAGCACCGGCATGTTCGGCGCATTCCCGCCGAAACCGCCCCCGCCCGTGTTCGGCGGATTCAGCATCATGAAGAGCGTGGGTGAGCCGGAATTATTTGTGGTGGTGGTGAAGGAGCCGGTGGTATCCCCCTGGCCGAAGACCGTATCGAAGTCGTGCCCGATGGGGACGAAGCGGCCATCGCGCAAGCCCCGGTAAAGGGCGTAATCATCCCCGCGTCCGTTGAACATCGAGGTCTCGCCGAAGTTCATCAGCGTGCCCACGGCGAAGTAGCGCATCCACATCGGAACATTCGCCAGTGCTTCCACGGCGGCGACGTAGTCGGCCAGGGGCGCATTCGTCTGCGTCAGGGCAAACGTGAGGCCGATGAGGTCCGCCCAATCGTTTTCTGTGCCGTTGGAAGTTTTGAAGTAACCCGTGTTCAAGTACGTGACCGGGTTCGTGCCCAGATACAACAGCTGCGCCGCGTGGTTGCCGGTGGAGGCGCGATAGACGTTGCCATCGCCATCGTCCGGATAGATCTCGGCGAAGAGATCGCCATTGACCGGGAGCACGAGGATGTAGGTGCCGAAGCCCGCGCCGCCACCGCCGCCGGGAGGCGCGAGCGGGGATGGGTTGATGCCGTTGATGCGGTATTGGATGACGCGAGCGTCGGAGGACGGCAGGCCGGCCTTGCGGGAGAGCGCCGCGCCGGCCATCTGCGAATGGACGTAGAGGCCGTTGAGATTGATCGCGGAGAGGCCATTCCACTTGTTGTCGTTGGGAATGTTGACGCGGTTGTTGGGTGGCGTCTGGTTGCGGGAGCCTGCGCCACGGATGCGAACTCCGGCGAGGTAACGGACCTTCGTGCCGTCGCCGTCGATGCTGATGAAGGTGGCGTTGACTTCGGCGTCGCTGTTGCGGTTGGGCGTGGGGAACACGGCGTCTTCGGTGGCCGTCATGATGACGCGCAGTGCGGGCATCGGATTGGAGATCGTTTCGTCATCGATTTGATAAAGGGCGTTGGCGAGTTGATCGACGGAGCCGTTGGGTTCGCGCACGGGCGCGGGCCAGGTGCGGGCATTGCCGGAGGCATCGGCGGCGCGAACGTAGAATTCCGTGATGCGGCCGTTGGGCAGCGGCGGGCGGTGCGCACCGTAGATGCCGTCGCCGGCCGCGCCGTCGCCGTGCGCGCCGTCGTCGAACATCGGGGCGGAGTCGAAAGAGTTCGGGTCCACGATGGAATGGTCACGGTAGAAGAGCGTGACCGTCGTCGTTGCGCCGGGTTGCTCATCCCGGATGCGGGCGGTGATGGTGACGGTGTCGGTGGACTTGGGCACGGGCGGGAAGTGGGTTACGTCGAGGATCAGCGGCGCGATGTTCGCGCTGGCGACGGAATTAGCCGCGCCGGGGGTGCCGCCGGTGGCGGCGCTGGGCTGCCAGTTTTGTCCGGCGCTGTTGCCGAGAGCGGGGTTCACAAGTTCGGTGGAGTGACCGAAGCCGTCGGCCATCGAGAACCAGCCCCATCCGGCGGAGCCGTTGTGGGTGACGTGGTGGACGAGGATGCGGCCGGTGCCGGGCGTGGCGGGCGTGCCGGTGACGGTGATGTTGAAGCTGCCGCCGTTGGCGCCGCTGACGGTGAACTGGCCGTTGTATTCGGGTTGATCCGCGCCGCTGATGAACACGGTGTCGTTGTTGAGGAGGCCGTGGTTGAAGAGGGTGACGGTGGCGGTGGTGCCGGCGCGGGTGATACCGTCGGCGAGATCGATGCCGCGACCGCGCACGCGCTGGCCCCAGTCGCCTTCGGTGGCGTAGCGGACTTCGTTGACGGCTTCGCCGAGACCAGTTTCGAGGGCGATGGTCTCTTCGCTGTTGGCGAGGCGGCCGGTCCACGGACCGAGCGGAGCGGGGGCTTCAGGGTATTGGGTCGAGAAAGTGGCGGGGTCGGCGGCGACGACGATGTAGCCGTTGGCGGGAATGGTGGCGTTCGGGAAGTCGTAGTTGGCACCGCGCGTGAAGCGCCAGCCGGTGAGGTTAATGGGGCTGGCGGTGACGTTGCGCAGTTCGATCCATTCTTCCTGCGGCCGGCCACTGCGGGTGTTGAACATGATTTCGTTGATCAGCACCTTGCCGGCGAAGGTGGCGGCGGGGTCGAGGGTGTAGGTCCATGCGCCGCCGGGGAAGGGGTTCGGCACAGGAGTGGCGATGTCGGCAATGCCGGTGGTGTCGGCCCAGCGGACTTCGACGGGGCCGTTGGTCGGCGGGAGGAAGCTGAAGGTGTAGGGGCCGGAACCGCTGCCGCTGACGGAGAGCGGGCGGGCACCGTTGATGAGGAGATCGCTGGTGTCCACTCCGGTGACGGTTTCGGTGAAGGTGACGCGAATGGAGTTGAGCGAACGCAGTGTGACGCCGGGAGCGGGATCAACATTGGCGACGCTGGGGGCGACGTTGTCGGGCGTGGAGTAGCTCCACGTTGCGCCGGGGCCGGTGGCGTCGAAGCTGTTCGGAATGGGCGCGAGGTCGCGGATGCCGTGGCTGTTCAGCCAGGAGAGTTGGACAACGGTGGCGTTGGGTTGCGGGAAGCTGAAGGTGTACGTGAGCGGCCCGCCGGTGACGCCGGCAGCACCGACGCCGTTGATGCGGAGGTCGGTGGCGTTCACGCCGGTGACGGCTTCGCTGAAGGTGAGCGTGACCTGGGTGAGGTTGGTGACTTGCGAGCCGCGCGTCGGGGTGACGGTGGTGATGGTGGGCGGGGTTTGATCGACGAGGGTGTAGTTCCACAGGCTGCCGGCGCGGGTGAGATCAAAGGGGTTGGTCGGCGCGTCGAGGTCGGTGATGCCGTGGTTCGCTGCCCAGGTGATGGCGATGGGGCCGTAGGGTGGCTGGGTGAGGGTGAAGAGATAAGTAGAGGAGTTGAAGGGTTGAACGGAGGATGCGGGCGCGCCGTTGATCAAGAGGTCAGTGGCGTTGACGCCGGTGACGGGTTCGCTGAATTGGACGGTGATGTTGGTGAGGTGGTTGATGGTGCCGGCGGCGGGGGTCTGCGAGAGGACGGTCGGCGTGCTGGGGTTCAGGAAATTGTAGGTGAAGCGCGCACCAGCAGCCGTCCCATCGAAGGGCTTGGGCGGGTTATCAAAATCTTCAATGTCGTCGTCGGTGGCCCAGGTCAATTGCACGTTGCCAAAGGGTGGCGGGGGGAATTGAAAGGTGTAGCTGGTGTTGTTGGTGCCGCTGGGGGTGAGGCCGGTGGCGGGTGTGCCGTTGATGAGCAGGTCGCTGGCATCCACGCCGGTGACGGGCTCGGAGTAGCGGAGGGTGACATTGGTCATGGCAAACACTATGCCGGGGCCGGGGTGACGGTGGTGATGCGGTGGGCGACGGTGGCGGGGTCGCTGAGGTAGGTGAAGAGTTGTGCGTTGAAGCCGAAGTCGAGGCTGGTG
>SXGS01668978.1_pt1 | contig 15642 bp, 12 predicted proteins | sample 3174681 | NCBI WGS metagenome assembly SXGS01 (sample SAMN11356861, study PRJNA531348) | freshwater metagenome | isolation source: freshwater sample F1-80 | place: China: Fuxian Lake, Yuxi | collected 2017-12-25 | reverse complement strand
GACAAAACCCCAACTCAAATTGCTGCGCAGACTGCAAACACATCCTTGGCTTCCTTGTTTCGTTGAAAGTCGTTGTTAGCTAACAACTTGTACGAAACAATCCACCACTACGTTCACCTCGGCATGAATAATCCGGGCTAACGTAGTACTGCCGCTCCTTGTTCGATCGCACAGTGGCAGGCAGGCCAGCAAACGGATTTCGCTCGATCAAGCCATCTTCGACCGCTTGCGCGAAAAACTGTCGGCAACGGCCAGTGCGACGACGTACCGTATTGGGTGAAAGACCTGCCTTAGTGGGCAAGCTTCTCATCGCCAGCGAGCACGCCAAGTGCGAAGCGGGCTTCAGCAAACGCAATGCGGCCTAATCCGGTTGATCTGTGGCGTCGCGATGATTGTTAACCAGAGGTTACATCGGAGACGGTCCGCGCCCTGGCTGGCGAGCAAGGGTATGAGTCGGGGATCGTCGCTGCCGCCGAACTCGGTTTGCACGCGGACGTAGTAGGCGCTGATGGCTTGGGCTTGTTGCAAGTGATCGTAGCCAGCCCAGCAGATGACTAGCGTTCCGTCGGGTCCTTCGCAGTGGGGGAAGCTGATCCAGCGTTCCTTGGGTACATCCAGCTTGCCACGTAGCGACCAGTAACGAGCTCCACCGGTCGAGATGAAGTCGGCGCTGGTGTACTTGGGTGGAACGGGAATTGGAGGAAGGTCATTTGTCATTTGTCCTTTGTCATTTGCAAGTGACGAATGCCCCGTGACTAATGACAAATGACGGTCTTCTTCTCTCTGCAAGTCCCAGGTCTTCTCCCACTCCGCTCGCTTGCGAAGTCCGGAGTCCTTGTAGCGGAGGATTGGTAGGTGAGGAACGCTCTCGGCAAGTACGAGTTCTTCAACGAGTGATTGCACATCGAACGCGGAATCGTCTCGATAGAGTTCACCGACTTCCATGAACTGAGAATCTCGACGAGCGGAGTCGGCGAGTTGTGTGACGGAGTAGATGGATATTTCACGCAAAGGCGCAAAGGCGCTAAGTTCAGAAGTCTCATCCTTTGCGCCTTCGCGCCTATGCGTGAGATCTGACATTCGTCCGTCGAAGTCGAAGTATGTCTCAAGACGCAGCAGCAACCATTCACGCAGAGCACGTTCGAGTTGTGATTCCCATGGCTCAGTGTTCCAGCGGCGTTTGTATTCTGGCTGCTCAATCAATCGAATATTGGGATCGTTCTCGATTAGCCCGATACGTCGTTCGACCAATTTCTTGTAGTGTTCTGGCCAGTCTGAGGAGAGTTCCGTGATCGCCGTCAATCCGTGGCGTTCAAACCAAGTGGAATGAGCCTCTCCTGCAGCTATCTTGCGGGCGAGAACAATTTCGAAAGCACGTTGGCCGAGAGAAATTGGGAACCCAGAAGACTCAGCAGTGGATTCGGTCAGCGCTTCGTCAACTAGTCCGTACAGTTTGTAGCACTCCCAATCGAGGTTTTCTTGCCCCGCGATCATTTGCTGGCGAATCGCTGCCCATTGCTCGCGAGCTGAAGAAAGGATCTCACGCAAAGGCGCAAAGCTCGCCAAGATGCTCGCGTTTCCCTTTGCAACTTTGCGCCTTTGCGTGACAATCGCTTGCGGGGTAAGCGACAAAAGTTGCTGAGATAATTGATATAGGTGTTTCGTTGTCGCAATGGGTTTAGCAGATGGAACAGGCAGTCTTTCTATGTTCGTGCCGTTGAATGCATATCGTTCATCCCACAAAGAACGTCGTAACCGTGCGCCTTCCTGGCCGACATGATCGCCACCCTTTGGAAAGCACAACTGTTTCATCCAAAAACAGGCGGTGGAGCTGTTGAGAAGTCCGAGGAGGGCGAGGTGATCGTCTTCGGTCGCATCCGCCGGCAACTTGATCACCGGTGCCGTACGATTAAACACCTTCCCGCCGCGATCCAACACAAAATGATTATGGGTGGCGACTTCGGCGAATGTGATCGTCAGTGGTGTAAGAAGCTTATCAACATAAAGTTCTTGCCATTCATACCATTTTAGTCCCCGCTCGATCATTGGAGTTCCAAATCGGCGACGACTGCCCTATACCGCCAAAGTAGCTTAGCGGTAATTGGTAATTCTTGGAGTGGAACCAATGAAAGATCTTCTTTATACAACCAAATGGAGCTTTCGCACTTTGCCACAACCCAATCACGAATCACATCGCCAACGATCAAGGGCCTTGTCTTTTCAACACTGTTGCGGCAAAGAGACTCGAAGGGCTGCATGTACAACTCGTCTTCATCGGTTACTGCTGTAATTCCAATTACATCACTCCGTGCACTCAGTGTCTCCGTGGTGTTCTCCTCCAACAACTCCTTCAATTCACTCGCACCACCGCCCCCGATCGACCAGGGATGCTTATGAAACAGCCCTCGCTCCGAATCGCCTGCGCTGACAAAGTCGCTTTGCTTCCCCGGTTGATCCACCAAAACAACAATCGACGACCAAACTAATCCTTTGGCCGGATCGTCGGGTGTGCTTGGCTCGCCTCGGATGCCCATGACCGTTCGCAGTGTAATGACCCCTGGGAAAAATTCAAGCACGGCTCTGCGTGCCTCCGCCGCTTCGACCCTGTTATCGAGAAAGTCGGAACTTGGATCGATCGTCAGCATGGTCACATTTCGCTCGATCCCAGCGCCTCCGCCCGCTCGATGACAATCGACGCACGAGGTTGCGTTGTGCAGCGGGCCCAGCCCATCGCCAGTCCCTTTTCCCTCGCTTGATGACGTGGCTTGTGAAATAAGTGGATCAACGAATTGCTCGGATTTCCAGTGCCGGTGGAACAGTTCGCGACCTTGGTTCGACTCAACGATTGGTACCTGACCAACAGAGATGGCATTCATGCCAGCCAGAAAAGAGTATGCGAGTAATCCGACTCGAACGTAGCAAAACGCTCCACGCCTGTTCATTTCTGCAACCTCATTTGTTTTCGATCCGACGAAATCAACTCGGCTCAGCATATAAGCAATGCTCGTACCACATAGACCAGTTGCATGGCCATGACAAACTGCTGACGAGCGGTTTGACAAGGAATTCCGCGGCCCACGTGCAAGTCGCCGACGTCGCTAAGTAACCGTTCTCGATTCTGACAAACATGTAAGTGCGATCACTCGACTGGAGTGATCGCACTTTCTTATGGTGAACCCTGACAGCGTAGATCACTGCCCGAGACTCGATTCGACCAGCGAATCGGTGCGTCAACAGCCTCTCCAGAATTCACAACAATTCGGCCCGTAACACATCACTTGATGTGGAAATCAATGGATTCTACCGTCTATCGGTATCCCTATCGACTTACGAATAGCCGAGAAATAAGTGTCAGTCACGTGTCAGGTACCTTTTGTGCGCAGCATCCGAAGGGCGAGTTTCTCGCAAAAGGTACCTGACACACTCCTGACACCTTTGTTTGCTCCAACAATACGACCATGGCTTTGCCAGGCACGTACTTGCCCAGGTTGCCATAAAAATAGGCCCAGATTACGATTGGCCACGGAGCGGTCTGTCCAATCGCCGTTAGGCACATATTCCAATACAAACCTGACATCGAAATTGCTGCCGCATAGGTCGCGCCGGCCAGCACCAGGTACTTCCAATCCGCGCGCCAAAAATTGCGCACTTGATCGCGCAGTTCGGCGGCTTGGTTTCGAAGTTTTTTAGCCTGCGATCCTTCGTAATCTTTGGCTTGTTGTTCAAGCAAATCAGCTTGCCGAGTCAATTCAATACGCTGAGCACGTAGCTGATCGGCCGACTTGACGACAGATCGATAGATACCCCAAGCTACCAGCGTCCACATAAACAAATGAGCTAGAGTCTTGATTATCTTTTTTTGTTGAACCACTTACAACTCTAAATCTGACTGACGAACTGAAGCCTTGCAAATGCAGTAAACTGTCTGCCGAGAAAACTTGATAGTTAGAGTGTAACCAATATCGAAAAATACTGCACTGCAGAAATTCCCTTACTCATTTACATTGAGGTACAACCCTGTCCCATTCAGCTGTAGTTTCTGTGACGTGGAGACAACATGGGTCAGGTTCCCAGTTTCTTAACCAAGTTGGGACCGCCGAATTCCAACTTGATAACGGCCTCTCATTTGCGGCGCGGTAAAAGTTGCCGACCGCTATTCATCTCGGCCATTTTGATTCCAGTGGCGCAAGCGGTGAACAATATCGCAGCCATGGACGAACCAAGTCGACTGGCGGCATGGACAGAGTTTCACCAGCGAATCGGCGACTTGCCGACTGAATCGCGCGAAGCGTTTGATCTACTTTGGTATCAAGGGCTGACTCAGGCCGAGGCGGCTTACTTACTGGGCGTAACTGAACGTACAGTTCAGGGGCGGTGGCAACAGGCTCGTATCGAAGTTCACAAAGCCATGCGGGGCAGTTTGCCGGGCGTAGTATGAATCGCCAAGAACAATTGGACGAGTTGCTATTGCGCTGGGAACAACTGTACCAGCAAGGGGAAAGTGTGACCGCGGAGGAGTTGTGCGGCGACACTCCGCAATTGGCAAATGAATTGGAGGAACGAATCCAAGCATTGAAGTCCATGGGTGTCCTGATCGATGCGCCGAAATACGTGGACAAATTCTCTTCTTCGCCTGCCGCAGTATCCTCCAATCCGCAGCAGGAGATGTCGACACAAACGCGGTATCGCATCCTTCGATCGCTTGCCAAGGGCGGATTGGGCGAGGTTTTTGTGGCAGTCGACGAACTGCTTGGGCGCGAGGTCGCGCTCAAGGTGATTCGCCGACCTTACGACGACGACCCACACCGACGCCAACGATTTCTCAAAGAAGCCGAAATCACCAGCCGATTGGAACATCCGGGCATCGTTCCAGTCTATGGTACCGGCCGCGATATCGATGGCAAACTTTGTTACGTGATGCGATTGATCGGTGGCGAGAACCTGCAAGACGCCATCATACTCCAGCAAATTGAACGGCCAGCATCTTGAAGGACTGACATTGATGCAAGAAACTACAAGTCGCCCGCGAGCGCAACCAACGAGTGTCAGTCAAAGTCACGTTCTCCTTCACAAAGTCATCAATGAAGCGAAATAGCATCCAGAGATTGTATGACTCAATCGCATACCATCTGGTAAGTCAGACTGCCGAACCTCTCGCAACGAGATTTAGGTCCTTGGAGCAACAGTGTCCGGGCGTCGTCCGACAGATCGAACAAGATCGAGGTAGAACGGGGCCTCTTCCGTTTTGGGGCCGTTCGAAGAATGTCGACGAATTCGAAGCATCAACAATTGTCGCGCCGAGCATTTTGGAATTGATCGCAGTTGAGGCCGGTGTGAAAATGTCGCTAGTCACGCCTCACGCTGGATTGCAGCACACGTACGGTTATTTGTTCAGCACAATTGAAACCAAGTACGGGAAAAAGCGGGATCGATGGGTTGAAGCACATCTGGAACACGGTCTCGGTCAACAAGCAGATACGTTTGGGCCAGAGCCAACGCACGGAACGTTGCTCGCCAATGCAACATGGCTTGCAGGTCACTTGGCGTTTCGCGATGAACGCAGACTAGCACACCTGCAAACACGCCTGAAGCCAAGAGTTGCTCCTTCTCTGCTCCAAGTGCAGTGGTCGAAACTCTCCATCCTGAGATTTGTGGAATCGGTTCATTTATTTTCGCGAGACAATAGCCCCTTAACGATAAGTCTAGTTACTGACCTGTTGCGACTCCCCTGCGATAACCATCGCTTGACGGGGAATAATTATCTACTGGTTTACAGCATTCGCGACTCTCGCCGGTTGCATCCGGAACTGATTACTTTATTCCTGGTCAACGAGACGTTCGTTGGTGATATTGAAGCACGCGCGAAGAATCGACGCCTTGATGATATTCGGCCCCGCTACAATGCCCATGTCTCCGGATTTCCCCTTACACCAGTGGTCGGTACATGTTCGCTCACGATCACAAGAGGTTAAGCCCGATCAAAACTGTATCGCCAGCAGGTAGGCAAAAGCTGCAAATGCGCTGGCCCCCAGCAATCGAATGGACTTTGTAACAAGTGCATACTTAGTTGAAGAAATGTGTGAATCGATCAAGAGGCATGCTGCCACTTCTCGACGAAGTCCCGCATCACCCATACGTTCGCAGTCGTCAATAAATCGATCGGAGTCGTTCAAGTCGAACGCGGCACTAATTGCTGCTGGATGAAAATGCGCGCATTTTCCCAGTGACGGATGTCTGCCACTTTGCCGAAAAGGCGAGATGCATCGAAACGCTAGCATGCCCGAAAGCAGGACCAGGACTAACCAACACCCAAAGAGTCCCATAACTAGGATGGTCCACCAAGGTGTCAGGTGGCTTGTTACATCTTCGTCGAGATAGCCCTTCAAGGTAGGAACCACCATCCCTGCGATTGCTCCACCTACTGTGAGAACAACCGCCGCTTTCGCGTCCGCAAAACGAATCCATTCGGCAATAACGTGGTATCCTTCGATCAAGTTAGCAGTCTCCATGTTCGAGACCAGTTCTGAACTCGACTCAACTTTATGAGCTTTAATTTCTATCGCGGTCGGTTGCGGGGAAGTCGTTGTAGTATTCATTTAATCGATATCCAAAGAGTGCAATCCAAAGTAAGTTTCGGCGGAATATTATTTCGGTTGGTACGAGGGACTACAAGTCGTGCTGCAGACCGGCGCGATTCTGCTTCAAAACTGACTCATCGAATCACGCTGGGCGATGTTACCCTTTTCTAAACCACGTCGCGATCGGCGGATAACGGCGTCACAAAATAGAAAAAGCTGGCTACTAGGTCTTTCACCCAATAGCCAGCTCGAATTTCGCAAACGATTCTCGGTTTTCAATCGATGGAACTAAACATCGAGTTGATCGTCGTCCTTTTCTCGATCCTTGCGTTTCTTGTCGTCCTTACCGCTTTCTTTTTTATCGTCGTCACCCTTGGCGGCTTCTTTTTTATCGCGACCGTCGTATTTGTCATCGTCGTCGTTTTTGCCGCTGTCCTTACGTTTTTTGTCTGCTGCGTCATCTTTGTCGCCAGGTTTACGACGGTCGTCATCCTTGTTCTTGATGGCCTGTTTGTCCTGTTCGCCCTCTCTAACTTTAGCTTTCTTGATCTCAGCCTGCTTGCGTTCCTCAGCTTGTGCTTTTAATCGAGCAGCAACTGTTTCATTGAGTTCGATTTTTCTGTTTTCGAGCTCGGCCATGGATTTCGCTTGTTGCTGACGAAGTTTTTGTTCCAACAGGGATCTTACTTCCTGTTCGTGCTGCAGTTTTTCCTGGATCTCGACTAGCTTGCGTTTGAATTGTTCTTGACTTTGACGTAACTGATTCATCTCTGTCTCAGCGACTTCCTTGGCTTGGGCAAGCATTTCTGCTCGAGCTCGTTCGGCCTGTGCGGCTTGCTCGCTCCGTGATTCGCGCCCCGATGGAGATGAGGATGATGATGAAATTCCTGGCCGCGGTCCGTCGGGTTGCGGCCGATCCGGAGTTTCAACGCTGGGTTGTGGGCGTCGTGGCGGACCAGGTGGAGTGCCAGGAGGTAATGGCGATTGGCTACGTGGGCCAGGACCGAATTCGCCTGGTCGGCCTGGTTGGCCCGGACCGCCTGGCATGCGTCGGGGTCCACCTGGCATCGGACCAGGTCCTCGTCGCAACATCATTGGCGGACGGTCATCGTCCGAACGCCGATCACGCAAGTCATCATCGCGGCTCTGATCGTCGTTATCGTTGTCGCCGAGTTTCCGAATCAGTTCTTGAAGCTGCTTGTTTTGGCGCTCGATCGATTCGCTTTGGCGATCTGCGAGCATCTTGAGCGTTTCACGCAGCTCAGCGATTTGGTTGGCAATCAATCGGTCGCCCGATTCGACATCCTCGTGACGCGCTGCTTGCGGTTCTCGATGGTGGTCGCGCTGCGGAAGATCACGTGGATGTTCGCGATCACGCGGTCGGTCGTCGCGTTCACGAAAGGGTTCGCGATCACGTGCAGGTGCCCGATCACGTCCTGGCTCTCGATCACGTCCTGGCTCTCGATCACGCGCGGGTTCGCGATCACGCCCGGGTTCGCGATCACGCGCCGGCTCTCGGTCGCGAGTTTGTTCACGGCTGGGACCGGGACGATCTCCTTCCCGGGATGGACGCTGCTGTGCTCGATCGCGCTCGGAATGGGTTCGATCGGGTTGACCGCGCTCGGGTTGTTCGCGCCTAGGCTGAACGATTTCAGCTCGTTCGCGCGGCGGAGCATCTCGACGCGGTGGATCGCGTTGGATTATTTCAACCTGCCCCTCGCGACTCTCGACTGTCGGGCGAATTTCAATCTCAGGTCGATCGCGGGGTGGATTCTTAGCTCGGTCACTGGCTGGCGACGGAACGATTATCGAATTCGCCTGAAGCACAGTTTCTGCCAAAGCGATTTTTTGTTCCGCGGGTCCCACAACCACTGCTTTGGACTCAACCGCCAGTGTTGGCTGAACAGGTTTACTGAGAGTGTTCTGGGCACCTTCGGGGGCGGTTACCGGTTGATTGGGAGTGTCGCTGGTAACATATTTAGGCTGGCTGCGTTGAGTTGCGGCGGAATCTGAAATTTGTGTTGCTGGAGTAGGAACATCTGCTTCGGGCAAAGCGTGAATCTTGCCACATGTTTTGCAACGAAAGTGTTCGATCGGGAACGAGGTGCCTCCAATGAAAATCTCCTTGGGGAGCTGTTCATTAGCAACGGCCGATGACAGCGCGGGGACAAGGCCGGCAACCGCGATCATCAGCCACCGCGCGAAACGGCGTTTCCTCGTCTTTTGCAGCTCTGAATTCGCAAAGGACTTCATGATTGACTCACTTGTAAGTAGCTGTGACCGGCGGATGGGGCAGGGCCGAATCCTTGAATCCAGTCACAATGTTCGCCCATCATTGTCGCTCGCAGTTGCAGAACTTGCAAATGGTGATCGACTGTGTGCCCACGCCAAATTCAACGATGGGCGCTTGCCGGTCAGCCTCTTCACCGCGCGCCTGAAAAAACGGCTATAGTAAGCAATTGAGCAGTGTAGTTGGTTAATTTCGTCTACATTGCCAAATATGCCACAAGGCGGAGTATGCAATGACAAAATTCCTCCGGTTCCAATACGAGAGACTCAACCGCTGTTTTTAAGGGAGAATTAATATGAAGTCTATTCGTTGGGCAATACTATCATTGTGGGTTTTGGGTTCGGTGGGAGTACTCGCGGCGGAACCGAAGAAACTGGTGCTGGTTGCGGGCAAGCCATCACATCCGCCGCGCATGCACGAGTTCAATGCTGGCGTACAGCTTCTAGCTGGATGCTTAAAACAAGAGCCTGGATTGCAAGTCGAAGTGTGCTTAAACGGCTGGCCGAGCGACGAATCCAGATTTGACGGTGCCAGTGCCGTGGTCTTCTACATGGACGGCGGTGCAAAACACGAAGCAGTCCAAGAAAGTGGCCGGCGGTTGAAACGGATCGACCAGTGGGTTCAAAAAGGAGTTGGCATTGGCTGCATGCATTATGGAGTCGAAGTAGTTCCTGCGCAGGCAGGTGCCGAATTCAAACGCTGGATCGGTGGCCATTACGAACATATGTTTTCGTGCAATCCTATGTGGGAGCCCAGCTTTACCGAATTCGCCGAGCACGAAATCACTCGCGGAGTCAAGCCCTTTCAAATCAAGGATGAATGGTACATCAACATGAGATTCATCGGGGACATTTCCGGTAATGCATCTAAGAACTTGGAAGGCGCGATATTCACTCCCATCTTGGTCGCGGCTCCTAGCTCAGAAGTTCGCAATGGTCCGTACGTCTACCCCAAGGGACCTTACACACACATTCAAGCGTCGATGGGACGCGCGGAAGCGATGATGTGGGCTCTTGAGAGGGCCGATGGTGGACGTGGTTTCGGCTTCACAGGCGGGCACTTTCATGACAATTGGGGTAACGAGAATTTTCGCAAAGTAGTCCTGAATGCAATGCTGTGGCTCGCCAAAGTGACTGTACCCGTCGATGGAGTTTCTTCCAGCGTTTCTCAGGAACAATTGAACGCAAACCTCGATCCCAAGCCGGCTCGTTGATCACGACGACGATCACGAAATCTCAAATGAAGCATAGCAAGGGCTCAGAGCTGCGCGAGCGCATCGGCGGCAATCGCCGTGTTGGTAGCGCGGCACTTGCTCAAGAGATTTTGGTAACAATTTTTTCACTCAATTCAGATAAATACACTTTGGCGAGAGATATCGAAGCATGGCGCGCGCGGACGACTTGGCATTAATCGATGAATACGTGAAGAATATCGCTCTGAAGCGCCATATGTTGGCCGTCGAAGCGACTGTGCTGGGATACGCGCGCAAGTTCGGCGAAAATGAGCAGATTTGGGGTTCGGTCGGCTTGCTACACGATTTTGATTACGAGCGATGGCCCAATCCACCGGATCATCCGCTGCAAGGGAGCGCCATATTGCGTCAAAAAAACTATCCCGAGGAAGTCATTTACGCGATCTTGTCCCATGCCGATTACTTGTCTGAATCTCATCCCAGGCGATCGCGACTCGACAAAACGCTGTATGCATGCGATGAGTTAAGCGGATTTCTTGTAGCGTGCGCGCTAGTTCGCCCGGAACGGCTGGTGGGACTTTCGGCCAAAAGCGTGCGTAAGAAAATGAAACAAGTCAGTTTCGCGGCAGCCGTCAATCGCGACGACATCATTCGCGGCGCACAGGAGTTGGGCGTTGAATTGGACGAACACATTGATTTCTGCGTGCAGAGTCTGCAACCGATCGCGGCCGAGTTGGGACTGGCGTAACTGCTCACGCAGCACGTTGCAGATGACCAGGTGCATTCGCATTGCGAATTCGCGCGCTGGTGGATAGTGGTCGCGCCGGTCGCTGGTGTGCTTCGAATGGGCACTTTCTCAAAGCCATTGCGACCAAATGCCCGCCGAATGCTAGCGACAACTTAAGCGCGCGATCGATTTCCATTTGAACGCCGAATTCTGGCAAGCAATCGATCGCTCCGACTGTCTCTGGGTCGCGGAGGTGCATCGTCGGAGGAGCAAAATTGTCGCGCATTGCCAGTGCAGTCAACGCTAACTCTATACTCCCAGCGGCGTTGATCAAATGCCCGAGAATGGCCTTATTGCTGCTGGCGACCAATCCATCGGCTTGATCTCCGAGCGCTCCGCGCAATGCCTTCAGTTCGCACACATCATTTTGGGCAGTACCGGTTCCATGCGCATTTACATATTGTGGACCGCGGTAACTCCAGCCAGCTTTGTCGATTGAGCGACGAATCAACTGTTCCAGCGTTGCGCTATTTTCCTCTAGGCCGGTAACGTGATGTGCTTGGCATAGCATTTGGCCACTGGCAATTTCGGCATAAATACTAGCGCCGCGTGCAATTGCGTGCGAGCGTTTTTCAAGGACCAGTAGCGCTGCTCCTTCCCCCATCACAAAACCGCAGCGAGATTTATCGAAAGGGCGGCAGGCCGATGAAGCATCTTCAGCCTCGGCCAGCACTCCCATGCGATGGAAAGCCGCCAAGATAATTTCGGCAACGGAATCCGATGCGCCCGCGAGCGCCATATCGGCTTGGTCCGCTTGAATCATGCGTGCGGCGGCCAAGGTACTGACGATTCCGCTGGCGCAAGCGGTAGCATGGCACAATCGCGGGCCATTGAGGCCGTAGGAATTTGCGACATGGTCGCTGACCGAGCAGGGCAGAAATTGCTGATGCCACGGGTGAGCTAGTGCGTCCGGCGCTCGACTGCGCTGTTCTTCGGTCAAATACAGAAAATCGATATCGCCGAACTGTGCCGCGACACTGACAGCAAAGCGATCGCGGTCAACGTCTGGCCAACAAATTTCCGCGTCTCGCAAAGCTTCGTCCGCAGCAGCTTGGCACAAACGAATCGACTTCAACACTGGGGCCTTGGGTGGCAGCCAGTCTACCATCGCACAGGGCAGCTTTAACGAGCCCACGCAATCGGCTGGCCGCGTAAATCGAATTCCGCTTCGTCCTGCTTGAATGGCTTGCCACACGGTCTCGCGGTCGCTACCAACACTAGCTCCCATTCCGATTCCCGTGATGACCACAGGATCGGCATCCGGATCTCGTCGGTCGGGCAAGCGAATTGTTTGCGCCTCTGTCATACAACTTTAAACTCTTGTTAGGCGATTTATCATGGTTAGCAGCAGAGGCATGGGGACGGGACGAAGATTCGTCGTGAGGTAATTTTGCATTGAGAACTGCCACACTATTGGAGCAACCTCAATACATTCTCCGGATTTTGATTAGCGATGGTCAGCACCGACGTGCCCGATTGGACGAGGATTTGTGCTCGTGTCAGTTGAGCGGTTTCGGTGGCAAAGTCTGCGTCGCGAATCGAACTTTCGGCTTCTTGCAAGTTGACGACAGTATCGTTCAGCGAAACAAGGTTGCTTTCTAGCGTTGTGGCCTGAAATGCTCCCAATCGCCCTCGCAGGCTGGTAACTTGGTTGATGGCTTCATCCAAGATCTCAGATGCAAGTGTTGGATCGCGGGCCAAAGCGGCAACACCACCTTCGGCTAACTGGTAGAGTTTTCCAGAAGCGCCGCCCAAGCGAGCTGCATTCAAACTGCCAATGCCGATGCGCGCTTGTTGGTTTGCGACCACCTCGGGACCAAGCTGAAACCTGGCGCCTCCGCCAGTAATACTGAAGCTGATAGTGCCGACAAATCCTGCTTCGACGGTCATCGAGATATCCAGCGCCGAATTGCTGACTTTGAGTGAGTTTCCATCGCTGCTGGCGTCGACCCCATTGATTCGGGCAATGGTATCAGTGCCAGTGTCCCGAGTACGAATGCCCACACCGCTCGTAAATGTCCCAGTTGGCGCTTCGCTGATAACTCTCAAATCGACAGTTGCCTTGCTCCCATATTGTGTCGATTGTAGCACTAGTGTGTCGCCATCGGCCGAGGCTTGAACATTGGTGGCATCTTGAACCAGATTGATTTGCGAAATCAATTGAGTGAGAGTCGTCCCGGCGCTGATTTGAAATACTTGCGAACCGAAGAGGCTACCTAATTCGAAAACGACATCGTGCGTTAGTCCACCGTCGGTTGCACCGGCAATGTTGTCGATATCAAACGTGTCGATCGCGGGGTTGTAAACTGAATCTCCGCTGGATGTACCCAAGCTGGCGGAATAGCCTTGCAGCGTTTCTATCGCCGACTTGATTTGATTCAACGTTGTAGTTGCAGTGCTGCTGACGGTAATGGTGATATTACCATTTTCATCTACCGTCGCTGTGGGTGTGGTAGTCGTCGAGGAACGGTTGACGGTAATGGTACCGTTATTTGCAGCACCACTTGGGCCAGTGATTTCTAGGACATCGTCTCCAGTAGAAGTATCAGTTCCACCGGTAAAAGGAGATTGGGAGATATCATCCGAGCCATTGGTCGCAAAGTTACCCGCAGATGCGACCGTGAACACAAAGTCGTCATTAAAGGCAGTGATCGCATCCAGTGTCGATTTAACATTCGCCAGAGTCTGCGTGGCTGAGGAATTTGAGACTAGAATTGTCAGCAAGTCGCCAACCTTGGAGTACTCTGCCAGAGCATTAGTACCGCCTGAAAGCGCGACAGCGGTACGATTGTCGAGCACGCCGGTTGAGCGAAACGTTGAATCCGTACCGAGATTGAATTCAAAGTCGCTGGTGAAATCGGTATCAGCCTCGATTGCGGCCTTGATATCTTCGAGTGTTGTGTTTTGGTTACGATTGACGAGGATGGTGATTCTGTTAGTGCTGGAATTGAAACTAGCGGTGGCATCCGCATCAGTGCCACTAGTGGCTCCATTGAGATCAAAGGCTGCGATATCGTCGGAGCCATCTTTACGAAATAACAAATTCTCGGAACCGTCTGCGATGATGAATTCGAACGGATTAAAATCCGGGTCACCAAGCAACGCGGCTTTGATCGTCGCCAGACTTGCCGAAGCGCCGTTATTGACCGTAATTGTAAGAGTATTTCCGGCCAAAGCTGCACCGGTCGATCCAGCGCCACTTTGCACAACGACGTCAATCATGTTACCAGCCGCTCCGTCATTGGTGCCGCCCGCTTTAGCGCGAACTGTAAATGCGCCTACGACCCCGTTGACCGACTGTGGATCGCTGACTGCCTGAGCCGTGGCCGTGTTCCCCGCAATAATATCAGCCGTTACCGCATTTCCGAGCGAGCCTGCAAACAAGGTGCTAGTGGGCTTTACACTGATCGTATAGTCACCGACCGTACCGGTTCCGGCGGTTTGAACAGCCGTGACAGCGCGCGCGGTGGGCGTGGTCGTGCCGCTCAACACCGATACTCTAAGATTATTGCCAGCCGAACCATCGTAGGTGCCGCCATTCCTGGCAGATACCGTAAACTCGCCACCCGCAGTTGTGGTTAGAGTAGCGGTAGAGGCTTCTGCCCCCGCCGTTTTGTTTTGAAGCGTAATAGTGCCTGTACCAGGTTCGCCTGCGGCAGGAATGTTCGGAACCTCGATTTTCGCTCGAGACGCTGGAGTGGTGATGTCGACTTCCAGAGCCACCGATCCCGCGGTACCCAGGTTGGCTTGATTGATGCGCAGGTCGGTCAAAGTCGAAAAATTGTTTCCGGATGTTGTGACGAATTCCAAGCTGCCGTCCAGCAGTTTGCGACCTTGAAAAGTAGTGTTCTGTGCGATGCGATTGATCGCTTCCAGGGAACTGTCGATCTGCAGTTGATTGGCTGCGATTTCATCGTCGCTGATCGCACCTCGGTTGGAAGCTTCGACTACCAAACCTCGAATGTCGTTTAGCAGCGAGCTGACTTGCCCCAGCGCACTGTCTGCGGTGGCGATGATTTGCGCAGCACGCTGCGTATTGGCGATGGCTTTGTTGATGCTAGTAATGTCGCTCCGCAGTGATTCGCTAGCAATTAGACCTGCCGGGTCGTCCTTGCCAGTATTAATACGGAGGCCAGTACTTAATCGTGTGAGCGCGGTTTGCAAGTCGGCATTGGTCTTGGCCAGTCGGTTTTGGGCCACCAAAGAACTGACATTGGTATTAATTCGAGTCATGAGAATCCATCCTTCACAACGTTCCCGACATCGTCAGCATTGGCTTTAGGCAAAGCCGAAACGAACCCCTCGAAGCAGCTTGCATTCCAAGCACTGTCCGATCCCCCTGCTTCGTTCATGGGCAGCTAGTTTTGCCAGCAAAAGGTCGAAACGTCGGAGGGGCTTTGCGCTCATTATTGCCTGCGAAACAACTTGCCTGAATTGTCAGGACGTTGTTACATGATCGCGGCAATTGAGTCAAGAAAAGAAAATTACACAATCTTGACCAAGTCGCGCAGTCAGGGTTGAGTTTAGGAGGGTCAAGAGTAAGGCGAGCGGCAGATGCAAGGTTACCAATTGTAACCCGAAGCGTGAGCGGGGAGTCAACGCGAATCACCTCGCTCACGCGTCGGGTTACGGTAGACTCTCCTCTGCCGCTCGCCTAAGCAAAAGTTGGGCAAGAACTGCGTCAGTGTGAAGCAAGCGGTTCCGTAAGCTCAGTCAATGTATTGAATAACGGGGAGCGTTCTGCGGTCGCGCACGTCGATTAGGCGCAATACCGTTCAACGAACGTGGGATAAGG
>SXGS01409339.1_pt1 | contig 15646 bp, 9 predicted proteins | sample 3174681 | NCBI WGS metagenome assembly SXGS01 (sample SAMN11356861, study PRJNA531348) | freshwater metagenome | isolation source: freshwater sample F1-80 | place: China: Fuxian Lake, Yuxi | collected 2017-12-25 | reverse complement strand
CTGGCCCTCGTCTTCAAGGCCCGGGAAAAGTCCCGTCGCTTCTTCCAGCCGGAACACCTCGTCCGGCCCCGCATCATCGAGCTGCGCGACGTGCGCTTCGCGGAAAACGAGCTGCGCGACTACATTCACGCTCTCGGGCTGGGCGACCTTTTCAATCAGCCCATGCTCCGGCTGCTCCACCAGTTCGAGGAGGCGAAGAACTTCGGCTCGCTCATCCAGCCGTGCCTCGACGAACGGGCCATCGCCGACGTCCGCCGCGCCATCGAGGCGAAGGACCTCGGCGGCCAGCTCTTCCTGCGCGAGACGCACCTCAAAGTCCTGCGCGTGCTCGAACAAGCCGAGGCGCTCACCCAGCGGTTTGACTGCGTAGTGCTGAATCCACCTTACCTGAGTCGGCTAAATGGACCGCTGAAGCTCTTCGTCGAGAACGATTTCAAGAACTACAAGAGTGACCTCTTCGCGGCCTTTGTTATCCGTGCGACGTTCCTCGCGAAGGCACGTGGATTAGTCGGGCTGGTTACTCCGAACGTGTGGATGTATATCAAGTCCCACTACGAGCTTCGAAATGCCCTCCTAACAAAACATACGCTCGCCAGCCTTGTCGAACTTTCCCTGACAGGATTCAGCGGCGCGACAGTTCAATTGTGCGCGTATATTTTCGAGAATGGAAAGCCCGCCCAGCGACAACAGGGCAGTTTCATTCGCTTGGTGGACTTTAAGCGCGAAAGCGAAATGTCTCTCAAGACACTGGAGGCCGTCCAGAATCCAAATTGCAAATGGATGTATCGCGCATCCGCTGAGGACTTCACTAAAATTCCTGGCAATCCCATCGCCTACTGGGTGAGTGAAAAGCTCAGAGCCGCATTCGAATCAAATCCAAGACTGGGGGAACTTATTGAGCCACGGCAAGGAATGGCTACGACAAATAACAATCTGTTTCTTCGTTTGTGGCACGAGATACAGTTCTCAAAAATAGGCCTTGGAATTGAAGATTCTGCCACGGCCAAGCGAAGCCTGCAAAGATGGTTTCCGTATAACAAGGGAGGCGAATTTCGGAAGTGGTATGGAAACAATTGGCATGTCGTGAACTATTTCAACGACGGCGAAGAATTGAAAATTGAAGTTAAGGCCAAATACAGAGAGAAGGAATATGCGAAAGGTTTTTCGGACGAACGATGGGACAAGTTGATTGAAGTTTGGGTTCTCAAGAATCAGCAGTTTTACTTTAAGCCATCGATTACTTGGACCTACATTAGTTCCTCGAAATTTGGGGCGCGATATTGTCCGAAAGGTTTCATTTTTGATGTTGCTGGTTCTTCAATTTTCCCGTCCAAGGAAGAGTTACTCGGATACTCAGCAATGATGTGCAGCAGCATTCAATCGCTATTCCTTAAGGCGCTCAATCCAACACTCAATTTCCAAGTCGAGAATATCGCTGCACTGCCCGTCCATCAAGTTTCGATTCGAGGACCGCATCAGCTTGCAAGTGATGCCATCGCTCTGGCCCGCGCCGACTGGGACAACTTCGAGACCTCGTGGGACTTCCGCGACCAGCCGTTGCTGCGGCCGGGGCTGAAGGGAGCGACGCTGGAGGCGAGCTGGCGGAATTGGGAGGCGCAGAGCACCGCTGCCATCCGCCGGATGCAGGAGCTGGAGACGGAGAACAACCGGCTCTTCATCGCCGCCTACGACCTCGACGGCGAGTTGCAGCCCGAAGTGCCCGAGGAGCAAATCACCCTCGCCCGCGCCGAGGCCCGCCGCGACATGGCCGCCTTCCTCTCCTATGCCGTCGGCTGTATGATGGGCCGCTATTCCCCCGACCATCCCGGCCTCATCCTCGCCAACGCTGGCGACACTCTGCGTGAGTTTCTGGAAAAAGTTGGGAAGCCCTTGGCCGAACTCACCTTCGCCCCCGACGAGGATGGTATCATCCCCGTGCTCGATGGCGAGTGGTTCGAGGACGACATCGTCGCCCGCACCCGCGATTTCCTCCGCGCCACCTTCGGCGAATCCACGTTGCGGGAGAACCTCCGGTTCATCGAAGACTCCCTCGGCAAAGACCTGCGGAAGTATTTCCTGAACGACTTCTACAAAGACCACCTCCAAACCTACAAGAAGCGCCCCATCTACTGGCTGGTCCTGAGTCCCCGGAAGGGCTTCAGCGTCCTCCTCTACCTGCACCGCTACACCCGGGACACGATGAACCTCGTCCTGAACCGTTACCTCCGCGACTACCAGGTAAAGCTCCGCAATCGCCTCGCCCACGTCACGGAATTGCAGGTCACCGCCGCCACGGCCAAAGCCAAAACGGAGGCCCGCAAGGAGGCCGACAAGCTCACCAAGATCCTGACCGAATGCGAGGAATGGGAACGCCAGACCTTGCTGCCCCTCGCCCAAGCCCGCATCGAACTCGACCTCGATGACGGCGTGAAGACCAACTATCTCAAACTTGGTGAAGCCCTCGCCCCCATCGCTGGGCTGGCCGCGAAGGAGGAGGAGTAGCCCATGCCTCCTTCCGACAATCAGTTTTCCGCAGGCGAACAAGCCCTTGGTTACCTCTACCAACTCCGCTACGCGCTGCTTCAGACACTGCGCCTCCCGGAGAAAACCGTCTGCTTCATCGAGAAAGACGATGATATTGATTTTTCCGATCCCGAGGAGGGGCGGATTTTAGCTTCTCTCAAACATAAAGCGCCAGGTGATGCACTGACGGATCTTTCACCTGACTTCTGGAAATCGGTTCGCATTTGGTTGGATTTCTACCTCAAGAACGACATTTCCACGGACCCCGTTTCGTTCTTCTTGTTTACCACGGGCCAAGTGGTTGTCGGTTCGCTTTTGGAGGTGTTCCTCCCCAATGGGGAAAAAACCGATGCGTTGCCGAACCGGGTTCGTCAAGTCCTCGCGGGATCGGAGTCCAAGCTGATCAAAAAGACCACCGACCTCCTCGCTAAACTTCCCGAGGACAAGTGGGTGGACTTTTTCCGGCGCATCTCGATTTTTGATTCTCAGGAGCGAATTCAAGACATCCCGAAGCTGATCATGAACGAACGCTTCCGACCGGTTCGCGAGCAGTTCCGAGTGCCGGTGTATGAGCGCCTCGAGGGTTGGTGGAACAACGCCTGCATTGATCTGATCGCCAGCAAGCGGGTTGAGCCAATGCGAGGGTTTGAGGTCTCGGAGAAGCTGGCCGCCATCGCAGAGGAGTTTCGCGACGATAACCTTCCAATCGACTTCGAGCATGCCGAGCCGAAAGATGGCGTGTCGCCCGAAACAGACGACCGCCACTTCGTGAGGCAATTGAGAGCGATCGGTTTGAAATCGGAACGGATCAGACGGGCAATCCTCGACTACTACCGTGCGTTTCAGCAGCGCAACTCATGGCTGCGCGAGATCGCCGATCTTTCCGGAGAGTTGGAAACCTACGATGACCGACTCGTCGATGAATGGGCACGCCTTCGAGAGATCATATTCGAGGAATTGAAAGACGACAGTCCGGAGGAACTGCTTCAACACACGGGCAGAGAACTGATCAATAGGCTCACAACTAGCGACCATTCGAACCTTCGCATTCGCCCGCAGGTGAGCGCAACGTTTGTCACCATGGGGAGCTACCATATGCTGGCCAATGATGAGGCACCGAGAGTGCATTGGCATCCACGTTTTGAGGAGAGGATTGAGGAAATTCTTCGTGGGAGGAAATCATGAAGCCTTGGAATCAACGGCCTCGCGAAATCCGCAACCTCTTCAATCCAGCATTCTGCGGGCTCGTCTTGGCCCGTGGGGTCGAGGGATTCAACGAAGAGGTCAACCGCCCTATGCCTTTTTCGCTGACCCTCCTGATCCTCCCACTGTGTCTTCACAAGCGGACCAGAGAGCAAATCAAGGAAGGAAATCGCTCCTACTTCACAAAGATTCTACAAGACCATCCTGAAATCCGAGTGGATTTGGCGCGACGCGCCCGGGGTCTCCTGCCTTATACAATGGAAGCCTTCGCTTACTTGACGACATGTGGAGCAATCGACGTAGATGAATCTGGATGCCTCGCGCTCCGAAATGACACGGTTAGGAGATCGATCACCGGCTCACAAGATACCAAAGACTGCCAAACCGTGGCCCGCTCCCTGGGAAAGAAGCTGGCTCTCATCAATGACCGGGCAACGATTTACACCACGCTAGGCATTCGACCATGAACATCAGAGACATTTTAATATACAGCCATGCGGGAGAGATGCGGCGCATTTCCTTCAAGCTCAATGGTCTGAACATCGTCACCGGACGTTCCTCGACCGGAAAGTCGGCGCTCTCCGATATTGTGGAGTATTGTATGGGGCAGAGTGAGTTCAACATCCCGGAAGGTCCGATCCGGGATAAGGTGGCGTGGTATGCTGTCATCTACCAGTTTCCCGGCGAACAGGTCATGATTGCAAAGCCAGCCCCAGCAACCAATTCGGCCAGTTGCTCACGGGCAATGATCAGGAGGGGAGCCAGCATAGAACCGCCGCCCTTCGCCGAACTCCAACAGAACGCCGACGACGAGACCGTCGTCTCACTCCTTTCTGGACTGCTTGGCATTCCCGCGAATCGAACGCAGGTTTCTCAGGAGCACAGTCGGGATTCATTCGATGCGACGATCAAGCACACCTACTTCTACCTTTTCCAGAAGCAGGGTCTTATCACCAACGAAGACCAGTTGTTCTACCGGCAGAACGAACAGTTCATGCCGCAGGCCATCAAGGACACCTTGCCGATCCTCCTTGGCGTTGCACCGGATGATCGATTGGAACTCGATTTCAAACTTCGCGCAGCCAAGCGCGATCTGAAAATCACCCAGAAGCAGCTTACGGAGGCTACGCAGTTCGGCGAGCAGCTCAATGTTCGGGCTTTGGGTCTGTTGACCGAGGCTCAACAGGTGGGAATTCTCGCTCGCGGTCCCGCTCCTGAAACCACCTCCGCAGCATTGGCTACATTGTCCGCGATTACCAACTGGAAACCCGCCTCCATTCCAGACGAAGATACGCGTCGTATTTCCGAATTGGAGGACGACATCGCGGCCAGACGAAAAGAACGGGTGACGGCCAATGAGACGCTTCGAGCGACTCGAATGTTTGCCGAAAAAGAAGATGGGTTCACCACAGAAGCGGAGGAACAGAAAAGCCGCTTGGAGTCCATTCGCGCTTTGCCAACAAACCCGGAGTCAGGAGAATGGCAGTGGCCGTTCGCCCCTGAGAACCTCGGTCTCAACACCCCGATTGCTGCTTCGCTGATTCGAGAACTCCAATCGCTGGATCAAGAATTGAAGGCGGTCGCCGGGGAGCGACCACACTTGGAAGAATTCACACAGAGGCTGGAACAACAAATAGGTGAACTGAATCAGGGCCTCAGAAGCAAAGAGGAGGAACTGGCAGCGGCGATTGCGGCGAATGCTGCGATTGCGGAGATGGGCAACCGAAACGCAGCCGCCGCGAGAACGGTCGGGCGCATCAGCCTCTTCCTCGAAACGTATCGCCCAGACGACGATCTGGCTGCACTCAAGGTTCGGGTGAACGATTTGGCAAGGCTCGTAGCTCAGCTCGAAATCGGCTCCGGTGCAGACGACAGCGAGCAGCGTTTAACGTCCATCCTCAACATCATCTCGAATCGAATCAGGCCCTACGTTCGGGAACTTGAAGCCGAGTTTTCAGAGTTTTCGTTCAGACTCGACCTGAATCATCTTACGGTCGTAGCGGACAGACCTGACAGGCCAGTTCCGATGAACAAGACGGGCGGAGGTGCCAACCATTTGGCCTACCACCTGGGCGCATTGCTCGCCTTGCATCACTTCGCCTCAAGCAATCGCAAGCCGATACCGTCCTTCCTCTTTCTTGACCAGCCAACTCAGGTGTATTTTCCGGCTGAGGCTTACAAGTCCGCATCTGGAACCGTCGAGGAAACGGAGCGAGACTCCGACCTTGAGAAGGTGCGCAGGCTTTTCGCCATGTTGTATCGCTTCGCGAATGAAGAGTGCCCTGGCTTTCAAGTCATTGTCACGGAGCACGCAAATCTTCGGGACGAGTGGTTTCAGAATTCCATTGTGGAAGTTCCGTGGACCAAGCCACCCGCCTTGGTTCCCGATGATTGGGCAGCTGCTTAAAAGCTATGTCGTGCAAGACACCCATCCAAATCGTTGACTCGTTCGATAAAATCAAAAGCCAGGGCGGAGTGTGCAGCGTTCGAGTCGGTGAAACCCTCGCCCCCATTACTAAGCTGGCGGCGAAACTGGAGGATTGAGCTATGCCCTCGAAAATGAAATCCACGCCAAAAGGCAGCTCGAAGAAAGCGCCTGTTAAAATCGTCATAGCCGCTGCTCCGCAAGTGGATTTGGTGGAGCGCGTTGTCGGGATTTTGGAGCAAGCGCGGGCCGGTGTCGTCCGGGCGGTGAACAGCCACATGGTTATCGCCTACTGGTTGATTGGGCGGGAGATCGTGCAGGAGATTCAGGGCGGCAAAGGACGGGCAGCCTATGGCGAAGCTGTTCTGACCGAACTCTCTCAAAAGTTGATCGCACGATACGGTGGTGGTTTCTCGGAGACCAACCTTAAGCACTTTCGCACCTTTTATTTGGTTTACGGAATTCGTCACCCACTGGGTGACGAATCGAAAGTGAAAGGGGCGTTAGCGGCAATTCCGCGCCCAGTGGACGCTGAAATGCAGGTTCCGGGAATTCGTCACCCGACGGGTCACGAATCTCTGTCTGGGTTCTCCCCTCAACTTTCGTGGTCGCACTACCGTGCTTTGATGCGAGTGGAGAAACCCGAGGCACGGGAGTTTTACGAGCGTGAAGCCATCGCAGGTGGCTGGGACAAGCGCACGCTGGAAAGGCAGATTCACTCCTTTTACTACGAGCGATTGCTGAAGAGCCAGCAACCCCAGAAAATGCTTGCGAGTGGGCGTCAGACGCTCAAGTCCCAGGAACCGGCCATCGAAAGTCTGAAAAATCCCTACGTGCTGGAGTTTCTCCGGTTGCCGGAGGTGGCGGCATTGCATGAAACAGATTTAGAGGCGGCCATCCTTTCATATTTGCAGGCGTTTTTGCTCGAACTGGGCAACGGGTTTGCCTTTGTCGCCCGACAAAAGCGCCTGCGTTTCGAGGATGACGACCGGTATGTGGACCTTGTTTTCTATCACTGTCAGTTGAAGTTTTACCTGCTCATCGATTTGAAGCTCGGCGAGTTGACTCATAAGGACGTGGGGCAAATGGATGGTTACGTCCGGATGTTTGACGACCTGTGCGTTGGTGAAGGCGATAACCCCACGATCGGCCTGATTCTTTGCACGGAAAAAAACGAGGCGGTGGCGAAATACTCAGTGCTGAAGGACCGCAAGCAAATCTTCGCATCCAAATACATGCTGTATCTGCCGACCGAGAAGGAACTCAGCCAGGAAATCGCACGCGAACGGAGGTTGATTGAGGACCAGTGGGAAGCGGCCTCGGATAAAACCAAACGAATTCGGAAAACCTGAGAATGAAGAGAATCCACGACAGTCTCCAGCGGATGTTCCAACGCCATCGTTTGATCTTTTGGTATGACGTCACGGGGGAATGGGCACAGACCTTCGCCGCTTTTCCAGACGAAAGCGTGACGAAGATAACGGTGGCGGGCAATGAATTCGGCGCCAAGGTTCGCGTGGTTCGTGATCCGAATCCCGAGGCTCGGTTCCTCATTTACCTACCCCAGGTCCGCCCGGCGGATGCTGATAACTGGCTGCTCGACCTGCTGCTCCAAGGCTATGAATACAAGGCGGACAAAGCCTCGCTGGCCCTGCAAGAGGTCGGATTGCCGCATGATTTTCTCCATCTTGCGGAAGAGCACGCCCCCTATTTTGCCAGCGGAATGCGGGTTCAGGCGTTGAAGGAATTGCTTCACAAAGACGATCAGAGCCGGGAAATCCGGCTGAAGATGATGGCGGCGCTCGCGGGCACGGCAGTGGAAGCGGATGCTCTGCTCTTGCATTTCCTCGGCGGGAACGTGGAGGTGGAATTATTCGCCATCGACCCGGTGATTGACTGCTTCGGAGCTGCGGCCTTGGTGGAACCGTTTTGGAAAGAGGTGGAGCGTCAATTTGGCTACGCCTCGGCTACACCTTCGCTGCGGGACTTTGCCGTATCCATCTTTCGTGGAGCCAATCCGCTGGACGATCCGGTGACGCTGCATCCTCACGCAAAAGTATTCCTGCAACGATGGAAGGACAGCCAGAGCCATTGTGCCTCATTTCGCAAATGGTCTCATCAAATGGAGAAGGAGCTGCAAATCGCCACCGCCCTAGGAGGGGTGGATGAGCGGAAAATGCTCGGCGACTGTGACACCTTCGAGGTTTTTGAGAAATTCACCCTACATCGGCTCTGCGAGTCGTTTGCGAACGGGGCGGCAGCCGTGAATTTGCGCGCCGTGGTGCAGCAACGGCGTGCTTCCTTCTGGCAACCGCAGCATAAGCACGGCTACGCCGCTTTGGAGGAGGCCGTGGAGCTGCGCGAATTGCTGGCCTCAGCCGAACTCATGGTTGATTCGGTAGCCGGTGGCGTCAGCCGTTACGTAGCTAGTTGGTGGCGGATTGACCTGGCCTACCGACGTTGCACCTGGAACCTGCGCCGCTACGGCCAGGTGCAAGTGATGGAGCAAATCACTCAATGGGTGGAGAAGTCCTACGTGAATAATTTTCTCCTCCCGTTGGCCGACCGGTGGAGCGATCAGGTTCGAGGATTGGAATTTTGGGCATGTCCCGGCGTGATCGCTCAGCGACGCTTTTTCAGCCATTACGTCCAACCGTTCCTGTCCAAGGGGCAAAAGGTCTTCGTCATCATCTCCGATGCCCTTCGATATGAGGCCGCAGCGGAATTTGTCCAGCGGCTTCGCTCCGCCAATCGCTGGACTGCCGAAGTCGATGCGCTCTTTGGATCGCTCCCATCCTATACCCAGCTCGGGATGGCTGCCCTGTTGCCCGGCCAAAAGTTGGGCGTGGACGCCGCGACAGCGACAGTCACCGTGGATGGACGTAGTGCCTCTGGCACTGCCAATCGGGCCGAGATATTGAGTCTCGCCTGTGGCGGCAACGCGACGGGCATTCAGGCCGAAGACTTCCTGGAGATGAACACAAAGACCGAGGGCCGCACCCTAATGCGCGATCACGAAGTCATTTACATTTTCCACAATGTCATCGACAAAACCGGTGATGCGCCAGGCACGGAGGCCAAAACGTTCGACGCGGTGGAGCAGGCCTTTGAGGAGCTGGAACTAATCATCAAGAAGGTGGCGAATATCAACGGGAGCAACATGCTGCTCACGGCTGATCACGGTTTTCTCTTCCAGGAAAACAATGTGGATGCAGCCGACGCCACGAGTCTGCCTGTCGCCAGCGAATGGACCTTTCGCAACCGGCGGTTTTCCCTAGGACGGGGCATTTCGACTAACGCTAAAGTGAAGGTCTTTGAGAGCGCCGCCCTCGGTGTGAGTGGCGACTGGTCGGCCGCATTTCCTCTCTCACTCGGGCGCTTTCCGCTCCAGGGTTCCGGAATGCGCTACGTTCACGGCGGCATCAGTCTTCAGGAGGTGGTGGTGCCCGTTGTCAAAATTCACAAAGCCCGGACGGACGATACGGGGAGGGTCGAAGTGGAGTTGCTGCGTGTGCCCGCCAAGATCACAACCGGGCAACTTTCCATCGCGCTTTTTCAGGACCGGCCCGCCATTGCCAAGGTTCTGCCCCGCACCCTTCGCGTTGGCATCTTCGCCAAAGACGGCACGAGCCTTTCTGAAATCAAGACGCAGACATTTGATTCCAAAGAAACAGAGGCACGCCAGCGTGAAACCACCATGCTTCTGGTGCTTTCGAATGCCGCCGATGCTTTCAACAACCGTGAAGTGGATCTTCGCCTTGAAGAAGCGGTGCCCGGCACCGCCCAGATTGTTACTTACAAGACGCACGCCCTCAAACTCCAAAAACCATTTACCAGCGATTTCGATGAACTCTGAACCTACAACTGATACAGTGCCGGTTGAGGCACCCGGTGCAGCCCCGGAGCCGTTTGTCGCCGTGCCAAGGCCGTTGAGTGCTCTGGATGAGAAAATTCTCCTGCACTTCCCCGGCCTGGTCGTGCGGAAGGATCTGACGAACGGACTGAAGCAGAACGCAGTCGTCCCGACCTACGTGCTGGAATATCTGCTCGGGCAGCATTGCGCGACGGATGACAACGCGGTGATCAAGGCTGGCCTGGAATCCGTTCAGAAGATTCTGGCCAAGCATTACGTGCATCGGAATCAGGCGCAGTTGGTGAAGTCCACCATCAAGGAAAAGGGACGGCACAAGGTCATCGATAAGCTCACGGTTGAGCTGAACGACAAAGGTGGCTTCTATGAAGCCGAGTTCACCAACCTAGGCCTCAAGAAAGTGCCCGTTTCCGATGACTTCGTTCGCCGGTTTCCCAAGCTTTTGGTCGGTGGTATCTGGTGCATCGCGGACGTGACCTACGAGGTCGCCGAAGACCCCAAAGCGAGTCCGTGGCAGATCGACACGCTGAAGCCGATCCAGGTGGCCAGCGTGGATTTCGAGCAGTTCCTGAAAGCGCGATCCCAGTTTACCACGGCAGAGTGGATGGACGTGCTGATGCAAAGCATGGGCTTCAATCCGGAGATGTTCGGGCGTCGGGCAAAACTACTGACCTTGATTCGCCTCATTCCGTATTGTGAGCGCAACTACAACCTTCTCGAACTCGGACCGAAGGGGACCGGCAAATCGCATATCTACGCGGAATTCTCTCCTCATGGGATGCTCATTTCCGGCTCAGAAGTGACAGCCCCAAAACTGTTCGTCAGCAATGCCAGCGGCAAAATCGGACTCGTCGGATACTGGGATTGTGTCTGCTTCGATGAGTTCGCCGGAAAGGACAAAAAGGTCGATAAGGCGTTGGTGGACATCATGAAGAATTACATGGCCAACCGCACATTCTCGCGCGGGATCGAGCAACTCACGGCCGAGGCTTCGATGGTCTTCATGGGCAATACCAAGAAATCGGTCGCCTACATGCTCAAGCACTCGAACTTCTTCGAGCCCTTGCCGGACAAATACATCGACTCCGCCTTTCTCGACCGCATCCACGCCTACAACCCCGGCTGGGAGGTCGCACCTATTCGTCATGAACTCTTCACCACCGGGTATGGCTTTGTTGTGGATTTCATTGCCGAGGTTTTGAAACACCTGAGAACTGAGGACTTTACCGGTGCCTACAAGAAGCACTTCGAGATTACCTCCGAGGTCTCCACTCGCGACCAAACCGGCTTTGAAAAAACGTTCTCCGGGTTGATGAAGATTCTTTTTCCCGATGGCAATTCCACCGCACGAGAAGTCGAGGAATTGCTCTCCTTCGCCATGGAGGCCCGGCGGCGGGTTCGAGAGCACATCCTGCGGATCGACGACACTTTCAAGCGGCACGACTTCATCTACAAGTCTCTCAACGGAGGCGCGCCCGTGACGGTGCTAACTCCAGAGGAGATTCAATATCCCACTTTTTCCGGGCCGCGCGTGCAGAAGGCAGCCGAAGACGAGGTTTCCCCGAAGTCCCGTGAAGAGACGATCACACCGGATGATTCTCCATCTGAAAAGGCTACGATGAATGTCGTGGCTGAGCCACAAGCTGGGCATGTAGTCGTTCCAGAGAACACCAAAGGTTGGAGTTACCGCCGATTGTTCTCCAAATACCTTGTCGGAGCACGTCGCATCAACATCGACGATCCCTACGTTCGACTGTTCTTCCAGGCCAGGAACCTCATGGAGTTCCTGCAAATGGTGCATGATCTGGTGCCTGAAGGAGATGAAGTGGCGGTGCATCTAAAGACGCAGTCGGATATGGACTCCTGCGTGAAGCAGGAGGAGAACCTCAATCAAATCACCGAGTCGTTCACCGGCTCGCGCGTTACGTTTACCTGGGAGTTTGATCACAGTCCCAACTTCCACGCCCGAAGCATCACCACCGACGCAGGTTGGAAAATCACCATCGACCGTGGCCTGGACATCTTCCAAAAATATGAATCCGGCCCTTTCTCTCTGGAGCAGGCGATTCAGGAAGCCAGGCTAACACGCGGTGCGGAGATCACTTACCTGCGATTGTGAGGATCAAAGTCGCTGCTGAATTCGACGATGGTCGTGCATTGTCGCGCCGACGAGGGGTCTCGACCCTTTCGCGTCATCATCATCCAGTTGGAAATGCAACCGCATCCCGCCACTTCACGACATCATCCACCTTCTCGCGTTGATAAATCTGATGAACCAAGTCCGAAGCGTGATTGACCAACCGCATGGCCGCTTCGCGAGGAACACCAACCCGACGGAGCCGATTCACGTAGGTCACGCGGAGGCAATGGAAGCAAAGGTGCGGCAGTTTCACCTTGATGAAGAATTGCTGCCATCGCCGCGACGGCTGGAATGGGAATTCCACGGTGAATTTCTGCTTGGCCTTGGCGATCTTCTCAAGCAGGGCTCGGAGTGCGGTCGGCATCGGAATGGAAAACGCACGGTCCTCTCCGCCCTTCGGCGACGGAAAGGTGATCTTGTTCTCGGCGAAATCGACACAACTCATGGGGACTCGCGTCTCGCGGAGGCGACAACCGGTGTGAAGGGCGATCTCGAAGGCGGTTTGCATCCATTCAGGTTCCTCGGCGAGGGCGGCCTTGATGGCGACGATTTCGGCGTCGGAGAGCTCCGGTTTCTTGGCGGCTTTGCCCTTCCGAAGTTTCATGCTGACGAGAGGGTTGGCTTGCGTGTGCCCCAGCCGCACGGCTTCCCCGATGATCATTGACAGCGTCTTGAGCTCGAAGATGGCGGTGTTCCGTCCGACGGTCTTCCCGCTTTTCTTTTTGTAGGCCGTCCGCCAGTCGATGTATTCGAGCGCGTTCCGGTAGGTGATGTCCCGTGGCGAGTGGAGTTTCCGGACCTGGAGCCAGAGGGCGATCCACTTCCAGCCGTCGGCGTAGCGCTCCCGAGTTCGCGAGTTGTCACAGTGGCGGTCGAGAAATCGAGGAACCCAGGCGTCCCAGTTGCCTCCAAGGGGGCCAACGGTGCCGGTCCGGCTAAGCTCCTTTGCTTCCATCTGCGCCCGAAGCGTCCGGGCCTTCATAGTTTCCCCAGGATCGGCGGCGCGGAACTCGGTGGATTTGTTCCGCCGCTTGCCGTCGCCGTCGATGAACTGGATGAACCAGTACGGCGAATTCTTCTTTCGGTAAATCGAGGCCATAACGCGCAGTGCAGTTTGTGCAGTAAACTTACTGCACTCCGCCGCAATTATCGAGCGTTTTCGGCCATATATCACCACTCTAAACCACTCGCCCCGTAACGAGGGTTCGATTCCCTTCACATGATCCATTGATAATTAAGCGCTTATGAGGCAGTGCAGTAAGGGCGCAGTAAAGTTCAAGTCATGCAGAGGGTCGAATCCCCCAAAGAACAGGTTCGTTCGATTTCCGTATCAGGTGCCTCATTCGAACCCTCCTCAAAAGATTGATTCCCTGAAGGCGTGGGAAAGTCTTCCGGCTCGACCCAATTCGATCGGCTGCAATAGCGAGGCAACCCCGCTTGTCCTGTCAGTTTGGCGCACCGAGCCGAGAGACTCCCTCTTTTAATGGAACGTCTTCGCGATGGCGAGGAAATGATTCTTCTGCCAATTTCGCCCCGTACCATGACAGTCCACGCGACAAGGCTGTTTCGTTTTCTCTCCTGCTTGATAATCTCCAGTTGGGCCGGAACGTTCGCTGGGCCAAGTGTTCACGAGTCGCCGACACCACCCCGCCGCCCGATCAACACCCTGGGCACAGTCGAGGAGTTTCCCCCGGTCGCCGCCCGGTATGTGCGCATGACCATCTCCAAAGTGACCACCGTCGCGCCGATCATTGATGAGCTGGAGATTTACACCGCCGATCCGACCCCCCGCAATGTGGCCTTGGCGGCGAACGGCGGACGCGCGTCATCCTCGAGCTCGCCCATCCCGGGGCGGAACGTTGAATGCATAAATGATGGTCTCCTTTCCTTCTGGATCGGTTCGAAGGAGGTGCCTAACTGGATTCAGATCGAATTTGCGAAAACCGAGATGATCAATCGGATTGTCTGGAGCCGCGACCGCGCCGAAAAAAGGCGTTCCTATGGAGTGTGGGATGGGACACCGATTGAATACCGTTTCGAGATCGCGGTCGAGCCCGGCCAATGGCGGTTGGTGTCCTCCTCCGAGAGCCATCCCGCCGCCCCCGATTACAATGAGTGGATGCTGGGGGCGGATTTTGCCGGAGGGATCAAGCCACCGGCCATCGAACCGTTGGCTCAGCCCCTGATCGAGCTGGAGACTACAAACGGGATGCGGATACCTGCGGAGTATCAAGTGGATCATTGGGGGGAGGACAACGGAGTCCTCCAGGGTACAATCCGTTCGATTGTTCAGACACCTGATGGGTTTCTCTGGATCGGCGGCGACCTAGGCTTGGTGCGCTTTGACGGTGACCAGTTCAAGACCTTCAACCCGGGCACAACACCCGCAATGGCTCCAGGTGCGATCGGTTGGCTTGAATCCATCAGCCGAGGCCGGCTGCTGATTAGTCTGGGCCAGATTGCGAACAACCTTGTCCTCTATGACAATGGTCGGTTCACGCGACTCGATCTCCGCGGCAATTCGGCTCGCTGGTTCTTCCATGACGATGTGAGCCAGCTTTGGGGGGTGACCTCCCAAGGCATACTGCCTTGGGAGGGCGATCATTTTGGTGCGGTGGACGAGAGCATGCATCGCGACCCAGACTGTTGGGTCGCGGAGAATAACTGGATTGGGAAGCTGGTGCAGCGTCGCTTTGTTCCTTTGCTTGGGCCGGAAGGTCGTCCGTTGGAATTTGGATCTCCCGCGCACCCCCCGCTGCTACACCGCCGCCCCGACGGGTTGACCTGGGTCCTCGAGGGGGGCGGCATGGGAGAATTGGAACGTTCGCCGACACACTGGCGGCTGCTCCGGCCGGATGGAACGATGACCGAATCAAAGCCCTTTCCCTGGCATTCGGAATTGGAATTCCGTTCCGTGCGGTGTGATCGGGCCGGTAACCTTTGGATCTGCTCCCGCGCATCGGGACTGTTGGTTTTATCGCCGGATGGGTCACGCTACCAGCGCTACACAGAGGAGGAAGGACTGACACGCCGCGAAGTGCAGGTCTCTTACGAAGACCGGGAGGGCAACATTTGGGTGGGAGGTTGGCGCGGCGGCTTGGACCGGCTGCGAAAACCTCACTTCCAGACCATTTCAGCGGCAGCCGGCATGGGTTCTGAAAACACTTATTCTTTGGCGGCGGCGGGTGGAGGCGGGGTCTGGATCGGAACTCACATGCGCGGCACCTATTTGTGGCGGCAAGGAAAGACCTACCAGCATAAAGGCGCCGCTAACCACTCATGGTCTGTGCTGGAGGACCGGAGCGGCGCGCTCTGGAATGGCAACTACAATGATGGATTGAGACGTTTGCGGAGAGCGGCGAGAAAGCCGAGTGATTCTGACGATTTGAAAACCGTGTGTGTTTTTGGGTGCCAAAGCAGAAGGACGGCGCCAGATGACTGGTCGCCGTCCATGGGTTGATTAATGGCGGGTGGTTTACTCCGG
>SXGS01156879.1_pt1 | contig 15650 bp, 11 predicted proteins | sample 3174681 | NCBI WGS metagenome assembly SXGS01 (sample SAMN11356861, study PRJNA531348) | freshwater metagenome | isolation source: freshwater sample F1-80 | place: China: Fuxian Lake, Yuxi | collected 2017-12-25 | reverse complement strand
GGTCGATGCCCTCGAGTTTGCGCTCGACACAAAGGAACGCCGCAACCGCGTCCGTGGATCCATTCGCATGGATGTCGGCGGCGGAAGGGTCAATCTCCTTCTGACCGCATGGGGGGCGAGTGCCGGACAGTCCATGCGCATCGACATCGAGCGCGACAAGCAACTCACGCGCCCGTTTGAGGCTCTCGGACTCCTCCCTGCACAGGTTGACGCGATCACGCAGGGGCTCAGTGATGTCAAGGAAGGCGTCGTTCTTGTCGCCGCGCCGCCCGGACAGGGCCTCACGACGCTGGGGTGCTCGCTGCTGACACGGCACGATTCGTATGTCAACAACATCAAGACACTCGAAAAGGTTGTCGAGCGCAAACTCGAGGGCATCGACCACCTCGAGTGGGATTCCACGGACCCGAGTGCGGATTTCGCAGCGCGGCTCCAGACCGTCGTGCGGCGCGGCCCGGACATCGTGCTCGCCTCGGACCTCACGGACCCTGGCACGGCCGGCGTGTTCGTTCATCCCAACAACGCCGGCGTCCTGTTCTACGGACTCATTCCCACGGAGAGCGCTCAGGTCGCCATTGCAACCTTTCTGAAGGCATCTGGGGACCCGAAAGCGGCCGCGGCGCGATTGAGATTGGTGGTCGTGCAGCGGCTCGCGCGCACACTCTGCACCGAGTGTCGTCAGGCATACCAACCGACGCCCGACCAAGCGAAACGGCTCGGCGTCCCCGAAGGAAAGGCGATCCAGCTCTACCGCGCAGGCGGAAAGGTGCAGGTCAAGAACGACATTGTTGACTGTCCCACCTGCGGAGGCACTGGATTCGGAGGTGTCACCGGGCTCTTCGAAGTGCTTCGTGTCGATGGGCCGAGCGCGGCGATTCTGGCGACGGGAGACACGGCCGGTGCGTACACCGCGATGCGCCGCGCTTTCAAGACCCCGACCGCACAAGAGTGCGGGCTTCTCAGGGTCCGCAACGGCGAGACGAGTCTCGAAGAGATCGCGCGCGTGTTCGCCCCCAAGGCGAGTGCGAGCAAGCCTGCTCCCGTGCCCCCCACTGGCACCAAGCCCGCCACCAAACCCAGCACGAAGTCAGCCTGACCAAGCGCCCCATGGACTCCATTCTGAACATCCTCCTCATTGGGCTCGTCCTCTTGATCGCATACTGGTGGGCGAACCAGGGGCTCTTCAGCAGCATTCTTCACTGCCTGTGCGTGGTGCTCGCAGGGGCGATCGCGCTCGCGTTCTGGGAGCCACTTGTCGTAGGGCTCCTCCTCAAGGGTGGGCCGATGGACAACTACAGCTGGGGACTCGGACTCGCCGGGCTCTTCGTTGTCTCTCTCTTCGTCCTGCGCTTGATTTCGGACCGGGTCGCCCCCGCCAATGTCAAGTTCCCCGTCGCCGTCAACAACTTGCTCGGCGGCATCGTTGGGCTCTGGGCAGGCATCGTCACGATGGGCATCACGACCATCGCGTGCGGGATGATTCAGGCGCCGGTTGAGGTGATGGGATTCGTCGGATGGGCACGCACGGGAAACAACAACGGTGCCCCGGCCGAGGTGCAACAGATGTGGGTCCCCGTGGCACAGATCACCGAAGGGTTTTATTCGATGCTCTCGCGCGGGGCGCTTTCCCCAGTGCGCGCGACGCCGTTGGCGGATCATTACCCTCAACTTGCGAACACCGCACTCAGCCTGCACCGCGACAGTTTTTTTGACGGCGACGGCCGTGTGTCAATCGCACCGGATGCCATCACGATCGGCACCCTCACGAAGGACGACTCGTTCCGCGCGAAGGATGGATCCGTCGGGGCCTATGCGCTCGAGTTCACCGTTGGAACCGGTGCCTTTGACGGCGGAGAGCAGTTCATCCTCTCCGCGGCGCAGGCACGACTCGTGTCCGATGGAAAGAAGCCCGAGGTTGTGTTTCCGGTGCAGTTCAGTCAGCCCAACGCCGGCGGCGAACGGCGGTCCTACAAGTTCGATGACATGAGCAATTATGCCAGCAGCGTTCCAGGAGAGCAGGACGCCACGATCGTGCTCGTCTTTCCCGCGTTCTCGAATCCAGCGCAAAACCCACGGTTCGTGCAGATCAAGGGGACACGCTTCAAGCTCCCACCAGTCGCCCTCGGTGACATTGCGGCGATGATGGACACGACGGACGGTCCGTCGGGGACGGCTCCGGATCTGACCGGCCCCGACGGCGGTTTCGCCGAGGACCTCTCGCGGCTGATCCAGGTGCGCAACACCATTGCCCCGGCCCAGCTGAATACGAACATTCTGCCGCCGATGGAGCACACGACCACAAACGACGGCGCTCACTTCATCAGTAAGGGCAGGGCGAGCTACAAGAAGGGCCAGACGATGAGCGTCTCGCGGAGCCAGCGCATTCGCGGCTTCCATCACACGACCGGCACAGAGATCGTCTTGGTCGACGCGTCGCGGCGCCCGGGTGGCCTAGACATCTACGGGGATGGTCTCCCCGCCATCAAGGCCTTGGGCCGTGACATCCCGCTCGAACTGGTCGATTCCCGCGGAAAGGGTTACCGACCCGTCGGATGGGTGTTGGAGCGCGCCGGAGATGTCGAATTGTGCTTTGAGCCGGGAAAGCCGGTCGGTCGACTGTCAGACCTCCCCAGTCAGCCGTCTTCGGGTGAACACAAGATCCGGCTGGTCTTTACGATCCCGACCGGGACCACCATTGCCGCTATCCGGGTGGGCAAGACCGTTATCGGGAACTGCCAGGTGACAGTCAACGAGGGCGGGATCACCGACTGAACTCGGAGGCGGCGCGGGGGAAGAGAATTCTAGATTCCGGTTTGGAAACCACGAAAAGTGAGTTATGTTCCATCCGGCGATTGCCTCCGTCGGACGATCGCCCGTCTCGTTATTGGATTGCCCCTCAAGCATGACGCCGAATGGGTCGATCCGATGCCGAGCACGGCTGCGCCGATTGCAATCACTCACGATTCAACATTCCAAGGAGAACATGATGCGTCTTGACTCACTCCAGATCGTCGCGGGCGGACTGCTCGCGGCGTGTACCACGCTGGGCGCGTATGCCCAGGGTGGACTCACCTGTGCCGCCGCCGTCGATGCATTCGATGGCGACAACGCCTACGACAATGCGCTCGGCACCGAAGATGTCGACACGACGGGTCTGTGCGATCCGGGTCCATTCGGTACTGACGTGAACTACGATGTGGTTTGGTTCAAGTGGGTCGCTTCGACCACTGACACCTACACCTTCTCGACCTGCAACACCGCTGGCGGCGTCGACACGCGCTTTTCGGCGCACCTCGATTGCACGGCAGCCTCGGTCATTGCGTGCAATGACGACGGAACCGGTTGCGCGGCGTATTCGAGCATCATGACCTTCTCGGCGACCGCTGGGACGACCTACTACATCGCGCTCGGTGTGTACAGCGCGACGACCGCTGGCGGTCCGGGCGTGTTCAGTATCGCAGCCGGTGGCGGTGGCGGCGGCGGTGGCGGCGGAGACTGCTGCGTTGCCAACCCCGGCACGGTGTGCTGCAGCGACCAAGCCTGCTGCGACACCGTGTGCGCGGCCGATGCCTACTGCTGCACGACAGAGTGGGACGAGATCTGCGCCGATCAGGCTGTCACTATGTGCAGCATCTGCGGTGGCGGTGGCGGCGGCGGCGGTTGCGGCACGGGCGGCGATTGCTGCGTGTCGAACCCTGGCACGACTGGTTGCATGGATGCCGAGTGCTGCACAACCGTGTGCGCGGCCGATGCCTACTGCTGCGACACCGAGTGGGATCAGATCTGCGCGGACCAGGCAGCGGCGATGTGCGCAGCCTGCGGTGCGGGTCAGTGCACCCTCCCCAGCTTCGCGCAAGCCGAAGTCGAGCTCTGCGGTGAAGACCTCAATGGTGGTTGCAATGGCGGCGGCGTCTATGAGCCGACCTCTACCAACAACACCATCGGTGGAACCTTCTGGGCCTCGGCGTCGATGCGCGACACCGACTGGTACGGCTTTGAGGTGACGGAAGGCACGGAAGTGTCCCTCCAGATCCACAGCTACATCCCATCGTTCTGCGCCATCGTGGACATGGCTGGATGCAGCATTCTCGGCGCCGCAAGCGCGGGCACCTGCCCGAGCGTGACGGCACCGCTTTGCCTCGGACCTGGCTCCTACTATGTGGTCGCCCTGCCCGCGATGTTCGCCGACTTCCCATGCGGCGGCTCGCTTGGCAACGACTACACGCTCACGATCTCATCCGTTGCGTGCACCTTCGTGCCACCAGCGGGCGACAACTGCGCGGAAGCGGTCGTGGCCCAACTCGGCGGCAATGCCTTCGACAACTCCAATGCCAACACGAGCTACGGTGAAGTCACCTGCGGCTTCGGCGGCGCGGCGTTCTCGAAGGACGTGTTCTTCTCGTTCACCCCGACCGTGGCCAATAGCTACACGCTGCAGACCTGCGACTCGAGTGCTCCGTTCGACACGGGCATCGAGGTGTGGGACGGCTGCCCGGATGCTGGCGGCGTCATGCTCTTCTGCAATGACGATGGTGTGGGTTGCGCGAACTACTCATCGTTCCTTGTCGCCGACCTGTTCGACGGCTTCACCTACATCATCCGCGTCGGCGGCTGGGATGGTGCGACCGGCGCGACGGAGCTCAACATCAGCGAGGGCGCCCCACAAGGTCCCGAGAATGACGATTGCGCAAACGCAGGCATGGCGGCTGTTGGCGACAACCCATTCGATACCGCGAACTCGACGACAGACGGACCAAACCCGACTGACGCGAGCTGCGGCACCTTCGGAGCTGGGTTCTTCAACGATGTCTGGTTCACCTTCACGGCGCCCACAACCGAGAACTACCTGTTCTCGATGTGCTCGGCGACCTGGGACACCCGCATCGACATCTATGGAGCCTGCCCTGCCGGACCTGAAGTCCCGCTGGCGTGCAACGATGATGCCGCGTCGGGCGCGTGCGGTCTCGCGTCTGAGTGCACGCTCGCGTGCACCTCGGGTACGACCTACACGATTCGCATCGGCGGCTACGGAGCTGGGACCTTCGGCGCCGGAACCCTCGCCATCTCTGCGGATGGCGGCGGCGGCGGTGGCGGTGGCAATGGTCTGGCGTGCACGGATCCGCTCCCACTGGTGGTCGGCGACAATGCCTTCAACCGCGCTGGCGCAACCGTGGACCTCGACTTCACCGGCTTGTGCGACATGGGTCCGTTCGGCACGGAAGTCAACTGGAACTGCGTGTTCTACACCTTCACGCCAGCCGAGAGTGGTCACTATGTGTTCTCCACCTGCAACCTCGCCACGCACGACACACGCCTCTCAGCGCAGACCACCTGCGATGTGACAAGCGTCGTGGCGTGCAACGACGACGGGGCGGGTTGCACCCAATACACCTCGATCATGGAGGCGGACCTGCTCTGTGATCAGGAGTACATCATCGCCGTCGGCGGTTATGTCGCCACGACTGCACTCGGGGCCGGCACGCTGAATGTCTCGGTAGTTGGCGGCACGCCTTGCGGTCCAGCCTGTGCGGCTGACTTCAACGGCGACGGCGTCCGCGACGGTCTCGACATGACGGTGATCCTGTCCAACTGGGGCAGCACCGGCGGCGACTGCAACGGCGACGGCACGACTGACGGTCTTGACATGACCGTCCTCCTGTCGGGCTGGGGCGCCTGCCCGTAAGTCGAGTTTCTTCATCAAGTGATTGCACCCCCCGGTCGAAAGACCGGGGGGTTTTTCTTTGTTGGAATCTCCCGTCGTCTTGCGTATCTTTTCACCTCCCCGTTCGTAGGTTTGATCGAGTCCCCCATGCTCACCGCAGCGTCGATCCTCCGTTTGGCCTTTGCGACATGCGCCGTCACAGCCAGCGCTCCCGCACTCGCGCAACTCTGCCCCGCGAACGCAACCGGCTCATGCACCGCGCCGCACTCAACTCCCGGCTGCGGCGACCAAGCGTGCTGTGAACTCGTGTGCGCGTTCGACGGCTTCTGTTGCCTCGCCAACTGGGACGCGTATTGCGCCTATGTCATCGCACCCGCGCTCTGCACCGCCCCACCGCCTGTTCCATGCGGGCAGGCATCGTCTGGTCCGTGCGACCAGGTTCACGCCAACCCGTCCTGCGCCGATGCGGTCTGCTGCGAGTTTGTCTGCACCGCGCTGCCATCGTGCTGCACCGTCGGCTGGGATGCGGCGTGCGTCAATCTCGCGTCAACGGGCTGCGGCATACAGTGCGATCCCCCCTGCCCGTCGGGCGCGACGAGCGAGATCGAACTCTGCTCGGCTCAGACGAACGCCGCGTGCGTCGACGGGGTCCCCAATGGGTCACTCCAAGTGGGCACCAACGGGACAGACATCTGCGGCAAGATTCAGTGGGTCGGCGAGGGCCTCGCCGACACCGACTCGTACTCGTTTACCGTGACCGATCCCAATGGCGACGGGCTCGCGAAAGTCACGCTTGCGTTCTCGGCGAAGGCGCCAGCATTCGTCGCCCTCTCACAGAATCCCTGCGCGAGCTTGTCCGAATCGCCACTCCATGCGCAAGTCAGCGCCTGCCTCTCGCACACGGTTTCGGCGTGCCTTGCGCCCGGGGTCTGGTACGCGACGGTCGCGCGCGGCACATTCCCCACGCCCGAGTCATTCGGCGAGTCGTGCGGGGGTTTTCAGCGCTATTCGCTGCAGCTGAGTTGGAACGATCAATGCACGAATCCGTGCGGTGGCTCGGGCGATTGCTACGCGGCACGGCTTGAGCCTGGCTGCGGCAATCCCGACTGCTGCGCGACCGTCTGTGCCAGCGACCCGCTGTGCTGCGAAAAGGCCTGGGACCAACTCTGCGTCGACGCGGCGCTCGTGATGTGCAGCCCGACGCCGCCGGCCAACGATCACTGCGACGCTCCGAGGCCGCTAGGGCTCGGCATCTTCCCATTCACGCTTGCGGGTGCGACTGCATCGCCGCAGCCCGCGCCCGCGGGGTGCCTCGTGCTCGGTGGCACGACGCTCGGCGCCGACGCATGGTTCTCGCTCGACGATGTCGAGGGGGCGATCACGATTTCGACTTGCGGCAGCTACGGAATGGACAGCGTGCTCCTCGTGTACGAAGGCTCGTGCGGTTCGGCCGCGATTGCCTGCGGCGACGACAACTCCCAGTGTCCGTCCAACGGCAGTTCGTCTGTGGTGTCGTTCACGGCGCAGTGCGATGCGAACTACCTCGTTCGCGTGGCGTCCCCGTCGGGGCCAGCCGGGGCCGGCCAGTTGACGATCGCATCCGACCAGCCCGCGTGTCCGGCGTGCGTGCCAGACCTCAATGGCGACCGCACCGTCGATGGCCTTGATCTTTCGGTCGTCCTGTCCGGTTGGGGCGCCGCGGGTCAGGGCGACATCGATGGCAGCGGTGCCGTCGACGGCATCGACTTGAAGGCGATCTTGTCGGGCTGGGGCGCCTGCCCCTAAGGGGTCGCGGGGGACTCGGCGGCGACTTCGGCAGCGAGGGCGCGGCGCATGATCTTTCCTGTGGCATTGCGCGGCAGCGCGTCGCGGTGACGGATTTCTCGCGGCACCTTGAACTGTGCGAGATGTTCGCGGCACCAGGCGCGCAGTGACGGCTCGTTGAACGCCGCGCCATCTTTGAGTTCCACAAACGCAAGCGCCGTTTCCCCACGCGACGCATCATTGACACCAACGACGGCACTCGCCTTGACGCTCTCGTGGCGGTCGAGCACTTCTTCGATCTCCCGCGGGAACACATTCTCGCCGCCGATGATGAGCATTTCCTTGATTCGCCCGGTGATGAAGAGGTGGCCGTCTCCGTCAAAGCGGCCGATGTCGCCCGTCCTGAAGTAGCCCTGCTCGTCAAAGGCCGCGCTCGTTTCTTCGGGCAGATTCCAGTACCCCGCCATGACATTGGGTCCCTTGATACGGATCTCCCCTTCCGCCCCCTGCCCGACCGTGTCGCCGCTTGGCGAAACGATCCGCTCATCGACGCCCTTGACCGCGCGGCCCACGCTGCGCGGACGCCACTCGAGGGGGAGACACCAGTTCGTCACGGGCGAGGTCTCGGTCAGACCGTACCCCTCGCTGATCCTGATGCCAAAGCGTTCGTAGAAGCCGTCGGCGACAGCCGTCGACAGCGGTTCTCCTCCGCTGACCGTGAACCGAAGGCTGGCAAGGTCTTTGGGCGAGGCATCCTTCACCAGCCGTAGTGCGCCGTACATCGATGGGATCGCCACCAGCACGGACGGGTGATGCTCCTTGATGAGCGCGATGATCCTTCGCGGGACGAATCGAGCCGTGTAGACCACCTTGCAGCCGACCGCGAGCGGCAGCAGCGTGAGCACCGTCAACCCGAAGGAGTGAAACTGCGGCAGGACGCCGAGCATCGTGTCGACGCGCGTGAACTTGGCGTGCTCGACGACCTGCTCGACATTCGAACGCAGGTTGCCGCAGGTCAGCATGACCCCCTTGGGCCGCCCGCTGGTCCCAGAGGTGTAGAGGAGCACGGCCAGCTCCGAGTCGGCACGCCGACGCGAACGGCGAACTGGGGGAATGCCGCCAAACGACATTTGGTCCATCCGGATGGCACGAACACTCTCAGGGAGACCCCCCGTGAATTCAAGCATGGGGCCAACCGTGACGCAGGCGTCCAGACCAGAATCAGCGCAGACATACGCCAAGTCGCCTTGGGCAAGGAGGTAGTTGAGCGGGACGATCGTCTTCCCAAGGATCCAGCCTGCCAGCGCCGCAGAGGGAAACAGCCCTGAGGTGGGCAGCATGATGCCGATGCGCTCAGCCTTCGAAACTCGCTCGATTTCCCGTGCAAGGTGCCAAGCCACGAACTGGATCTCGAAAGCCCGCCACGCGCGCTGATCGTCGACGACCGCGACTCGCCATGGAGAGAGGAGGATCCGCCTTTGGATGGTGCGCAGAAGTCTCACTGGGATTTCCGCCCGAGGGCGTCACTACGATACTCCCGTGCATGGATGCCACCTCATCGTGATCGGTCGGCTCAGTGTGACACTCGCGCTGCTGCTGGTTGCCGCGTGCGCCAGTGCCCCTCCGGCGGGAAGCCTCTCCACATCCATCTCGCGATACGAAGAGGGCAACTACGCGCGTGCCTACGGCGAGAGCATCGCCGTAGCGAAGACCACGACGGGTATCGACGCCGATCGCGCGCGTGTGCTCGCGGCCATGAGTGCGTGGCGGCTCGGACGCGAGACGGAGGCCTGGGATCTCGCGCAACGCGCGGCCGTGTCGCCCGATCCCTCCACGCGAGGCCAGGCGCTCGTTGTGGTCGCGGATGTCGAACTCGCGCGCGGCCGCCCCGAAACCGCGGCACAATCATTGGACGGTGCTGCCACCGCGTTCGAAGCGGCCCGCGCCCCTCAAGACGCGGCTTCTGCGCGCCGTTTCGCGCAGCGCGCTCGCCTCTCGGCGCCGCCACCGACACCGGTCGCGCCGCCCCCAACGAGGGCCGCTGCAGAGACGCCGAAACCTGCCGCCGCCCAACCCACACCCACTCCAAGGGCTCCCGTTCGCCAGTTCACGATCAGGGCGGGGAGCTACACGACGCTCGCTGCCGCGCAGAAGCGCTTGAAGGCGATCGCCGGGGATGTCGCGCGTGCCAACGCGGGCGATGCGCGCGTCGCCGAAGTCACAACGGTCTCGGGCGAACGGCTCTACGCGGTCCGCATCGGTGCGTGGCCCACGCGCGCCGAGGCCGAGAAGTCCATGCGCACAATCGCCCGCAAGGATCTGATGGTGGGTGCCTTCGACGACGGGAAGTGACGCGCGCTCGAGTTATGTGTCCGCGTTCATCAAGAATGTCGCCGTGTCGGCGAAGTACTTCGACATGACCGCGCGTTCGGGCTCGGGGACCGCCGCGTCGATGAGCGCGCCTTCCATGCAAGCGACCCAGGCATTTCGTTCTCGCACGCCGATGGCGAACTGGGCGTGGCGCATGCGAAGTCGCGGATGGCCCTTGCGCTCGCTGTAGGAGGTCGGTCCGCCGAAGTACTGGATGAGAAACTCCGCCTGATTCCGGATGGGCTCCTCCAGGTCGCGCGGGAACATGGGCCTCAGTTCGCTCTGGAGCTCGATCCGCGCGTAAAAGGCCCGCGCAATGCGCCAAAACACCGCCTCACCGAGTCGTCCATAGATCTCGGTCGCGTGCGGTGCCATCTGCGCCTTTTCGTGCGAATGGGCTCCGTCCATCGGGCTATCCTAGAGACATGCTCACTCTCGTCGCGGCCAGCGTGCTTGCTCTTGGGGCACCACCTCCGACGCCGACTTCGCTGCTCACGCCGATCCCGTCAACCGGGGCGCTCCCGTACGCGGTCAATCCGTCGATCCTTACACCGTCGACGCCGGCAGGCGCGTCGCAGAGTGGGTACGAGCGCAGCGCGACCGACTTTGTTCGCACGAACTTCGGCGTCCGACGCGGCACGATCCGCCGCGACAACATGACGAAGCTTTCGACATGGAAGGACCCCGCGTCATGGCAGGCACTCTGGGACGCCATGGGGAAGGAAAAGGATGACATCCGTCTTGCCATGCTCGATCACCTCGCACTGCAAGGGCCTCTCGGACAGGCGATGCTGGCGAAGATCGCGATTCGCAGTTCGGAGCCTGCGATGCGCCACGAGGCCACGCGCCGCATCGCTCGGCCAGCGTGTGATGAGGTGATCGCCATGATCGAACTTGGCTTGCGCGACGGTCGGCATCTCACGGTGAACCAAGCGGGAGTTCTCGCCGGGAAGGTCGATGCCTTTGCGGTCATCCCGTCGCTCATCTTTGCACAGGTCACAGCCGACGAGAAGAAGGAGACCGGCGACCTCGCATGGATTGCGCAAGGCACGCGAACGAACTACGTCGCGAATGTCACCGCCGTTGTCGGTGATGGCGCGGGCGCATTCCAACCCGTCGTGGGGAGTTTGCAGACGGGCGTTCTGATGCGCGTGGAAGACGCGACGGTTTACAGTTACAGAAGCGACGCGCACCACTCGCTCGTGGCACTGACCTCGCGCGACTACGGACAGTCGACCGCCGACATCGGATGGGACATGAAGGCGTGGTGGACTTGGTTCAACAACGAGTATGTCCCGTTCAAGCAGGCGCAGGCTGGGATCGCCCCACGGACGGCGACCCCGCCGCTGCCTCAGGGGGCCTCGTCGAGTACGGCGGACTCGAGCGCCAAGTAGTCCGCGGGCTCGTTGTAGATCTGCGCGCTGACTCGCACATGCCACCTTCCGCCAAAGTCGATCACAGGGACCTCGATGTTGTGGTGTTCGTAGAGTCGTGCCTGGAGCGCAGCGGCACTCGCAAATCGATTGCGGATCGATGGCGGCAACCCGACGGTCGCCATGGATCCGAGCATGCTGCCGTCGTCGGGTGAGATCGGCTCAACCTTCCACGCGCGCGCGAGGCGATCGTGAGCCCACTTCGCGAGCGCACGATTGTGCGCCATCGCGGCACCCCCGCCGACTGTCGTGATGAAGTCGATCGCCGACGGGATCGCGAGCCAGTTCGCAAAGTCACGCGTCCCCTGCCAGGCGAATTCCTCGACGAATCCGTTGCCGTGAAAGTGGCTCGTGGTCTCGGGATGAGTGAAGCTGACCATCTCCTGGCTCGCCACGAGGACGGCGGCACCTTTGGGACCACAGACCCACTTGTGAAGATTGCCGGTGTACCAGTCAGCGCCGAGGGCGTCGATTGCGAGTGGCACCATGCCCGGTCCGTGCGCACCATCCACGAGGCACAGCAGCCCACGCGCGCGGCACTCGGCGGCGATCTCCGCGACCGGCAGGACGAGCGCCGTCGGACTCGTGATGTGGTCGACGATCACAAGCCGAGTGCGCGGACCAACGCACCCCATGATTCGCTCGACGACTTCGTCTGGACCCGAGATTGGCAGAGGAAGGTCGGCGATCGTGCACTCGGTCCCCCAGCGCTGGCAGGTCCTCTGGACGGCCTGTCGGACCGCGTTGTAGCCGTGATTGGACAGCAGGATGCCGTCGCCGGCGCGCCAATCGATGCTTGAGAGAACGGCTCCAACGCCACTGGTGGCGTTGGTGACCAGACCGACCCGCTGCGCACCACACCCCAAGAAGGCGCCCACACGGTCGCGTACTTCGCCGAGGAGCCCGCCCATCGCGCGACCGAGCATTTCGATGGGTTTGGCTTCGAGTCGCCGCCGCCATTGCGAGGCTTCAGCCTCGACAACCACTGGCACCGCGCCAAATGACCCGTGGTTGAGGAATGTGACCGATGGATCCAGCTGGAACCACGCGCGAGCCCCGTCGATCGTGTTCGGCGCGACCTCTTCGGTGGGTCCGTTGGAGGCCATCGGCAACAATCCTAGTTACCCAAAGAAAAAAGGGCTTGACACCGAACGGATGTCAGCCTAACAATTACCTTACAAATGTAACGGCCCAAGCCCGCTCGCGCCGAAGTGAACTCCATGACCTACTCGATGAACGATTCCCAGCCGCTCGCCTGCCTCGGACCGGGTGGGGACTTCGTGACTCGTCTGCTTCCGCACCATGACGGGACCGTCGTCGCCTTGAGACCACCGCAGAGCCGTGCGACGACACCGGAACAGCTTCCGACAGACTGGCTAGAACGGGCGCTCGGAATCTCGCGGCGCATCGTTGCTCACACCGTCCAGGAACCACTCATTCGCCCGAGCACCCGCGCACTGACTGCGGGACGCGTGTTGGCTTCGGCCGCGCGTGTTCGCCGGGGCCTCTGCACTCGCACCCTAAGGAGTCCTACCAACAATGAATCTCACACCCAAGCAGATGCGGATCTTCGACTTCGTTCGACAGTTCCGAGTGGCCCACGGCTACTCGCCGACCATGCAGGAGATCGCCGACGAACTCCAGGTGAGCAAGGTCACAGTGTTCGAGCATGTCGAGGCGCTCGTCGAAAAGGGAGCCCTTCGGCGAAATCCGAACAAGGCTCGCTCTTTGTCGGAGGTTGAGGACGCGGTTCGTCCGGACGAAGGCACTGGGCTTGTTCTCCCGCTCCTAGGGAGGATCGCTGCTGGCATGCCAATCGAGAAGTGCGCGCAGGACGACAAACTGCGATTGGAGGAGATTTTCTCTGGACGGACGACGGCGCGCCGCGGTGAGATGTTTGCGCTACAAGTCGAAGGCGAGTCCATGCGCGACGAGGGCATTCTCGACGGCGACTATGTCATCGTCGAGCGACGGCAAACCGCGCGGAATGGTGAGCGAGTTGTCGCGCTCCTCGAAGACGGTGAGACCACGCTGAAAACCTATTTCCGCGAGCGAAACGGCACGATTCGACTGCAGCCGGCCAATCCTGAGTTCGCTCCCATCATCGTGAAGGACTGCACGGTTCAGGGAGTCGTCATCGGGGTGTTGCGGCGCTACTAGGTCGCGGGAGCCCCGCGGCGAGTTCTCGCGTGAAGGCAACCGCCTGCTCGACCGCATCGGCACCTCCCATGCGCCGCACGAAGGCGCTGCCGACGATGGCCGCATCAGCGTGGGCACAGACGGCCGCGACATGCGATGCGGTCGAGATGCCGAAACCTGCGGCAATGGGGAGCGTTGTCGCGCCGCGCAGTCGGGCGACGGGCCCCGCAATGTCCGGGGTACCGGCCTGCTCCCCGGTCAGACCGGCACGCGCGAGGAGGTAGATGAATCCTCGGCAATGGCGAGCGAGTTCGGCCGTCCGCACAGCAGAGGTCGTCGACGCAACGAGCAGCGAGAGCGTCAAATCGTGCGTCTTGCACGCCACCTCAATGGGGTCGATGGCCGTGAGATCAATGTCCGGGATGATCACGCCGTCAAAACCGGCATCGGAGAGTTCGCCAATGAAGGAAGGTCCGCCGCGCCGGAAGACAATCGACGCGCTGACCATGGCCACGAGCGGCACTTCAGTGCGCGCACGGGCGCGCCGCACGGCGTCAAGGACGCGTGTGCAGTCGGCGCCCCGTTCGAGGGCCTCGTGCATGCTCTGCGCAATCACGGGACCGTCAGCAATGGGATCGCTGAACGGGATTCCCACCTCGATGGCCGCCACACCGGTGTCGCCGAGAGCGACGATTGCCTCCGCGGTGCACGAAAGTGATGGAAAACCTCCCGTGATGAAGGGCATGAGCCCCCTTCGCCCTTGTGCGCGGAGCTGGTCCAGGGCGACGCGGACTCGATTGGCCATCGAATGGAGGGTACAACGCGGGAAAACGCGCACTGGGGCAGCCGGGATTCGAACCCGGGTCTCGCCGATTATGAGTCAGGGGCTCTGGACCGCTGAGCTACCGCCCCGCGCGCGTACCGAAGACTACAGGCGGCTCCTTGGCAATCGTCCAAACCCATGCCACAATAGCGACTCGCACATGGTGCAGCCAGCGCTCATCACGGTCCTGATCACGCTCGCCGCACTCTGCGCGCCGTTGGCGTGTTCCGTCAGCGTGAGTGCGTTCACCACGAACGAACGACTCTGTGTGGGTGACAGACACGGCGGACGAGAGTCTCTCTGTGTCTTCGACACCGAGACGCCCACGCGACGGATCGCACTCGACACGCTGACCACACGATCCCGCGTTGACGGCGATGCCACGACGGCGTGGCCGAGCACCGCGGTCCGAACGCTGCTGGCCTCTGGCCCGCCACCCACCTCGACGCGCTGCTAGGTCCTACGGGGCACTCGGCCCCCCTTCGCGTCGTCCTTCTCCACATTCCGATCCATGCGCGCCTGAGTGCGCGTTCCACTCCAGAGACTTCAATGCCAATTCCCGTCCTTGACTTCGTGATCCGCAAGACTTTCGGCACCCACAACCAGCGCATGGTGCGCCGCTACCTGCGCATTGTCGACAAGGTCAACGACCTTGAGACGAGATTCGCCGCGATGACCGACCCGGAGTTGGCCGCGATGACGCCCACTTTCCGGGACCGCATCGCCAAGGGGGAACGCCCCTACGACATGATTCCCGAAATCTTCGCGGTCGCTCGCGAAGCCATGGATCGCGGCGTCGGGATCCGCAACATCTTCAATCCGACAGTGAACTTCGATCCCACGACGCTGCCCCCAGAGGCGCGCGCAGCGTTCGACGAGACGCGCGCGATCATGGCCGCGACAAGCCCGCGCGATCCCGTGGGCGACCTGCTCGGATGCCGCGCACCGGTCGAGGCGTGGCAGTTCGTCGACATTCCGCCCGTCGTGTACCACGCGGTCCGTGCGCTCCTGCCCGAGAGCCGTCCGCCATTTCGCGCGCGACCCTTTGATGTCCAGATCATCGGCGGCATCGTCCTGAGCGAGGGGCGCATTGCCGAAATGAAGACCGGTGAAGGCAAGACGATCGTCGCACCATTGGCCTGCTATCTCGCGGCGTGCGAAAACAAGCAGGTCCATGTTGTCACCGTCAACGACTACCTCGTCCAGCGCGATCGCGACTGGACATTCCCCTTCCACCGGGCGCTGGGGCTGCGCGTGGGGGCGATCCACCCGATGCACCTCCAGTCGCAGGCCGAGAAGGTCGCCGCCTACCAGTGCGACTTGGTCTACGGCACGACCAGCGAGTTCGGATTCGACTACCTGCGCGACAACATGAAACTTCGCGCGCAGGATCAGGTGCAGAAGCGACGCGACTCTGCGATTGTCGACGAGGTGGACTCCACCCTCATCGACGAGGCGC
>SXGS01594627.1_pt1 | contig 15651 bp, 11 predicted proteins | sample 3174681 | NCBI WGS metagenome assembly SXGS01 (sample SAMN11356861, study PRJNA531348) | freshwater metagenome | isolation source: freshwater sample F1-80 | place: China: Fuxian Lake, Yuxi | collected 2017-12-25 | reverse complement strand
GAACTCCAAACGTTCCCCACGGCACCGGCGTGCTCTATGGGCTCAATCGCCGCACGCTCACGCCCGGACATCTGGCGCGGTCAGCGATGGAAGGGGTCACGCTCGGATTAAATTATGGTCTGCGCCGCCTCGCCACTCTCGGCGTTAAACCTAAAGAAATTCGCTTAACTGGGGGCGGAGCTAAATCCGCTGCCTGGCGCCAGATCATGGCCGACGTTTTTGGCGTGCCGGTAGTTGCCATGGTGGAGGATGAAGGGGCGGCCCTCGGCGGAGCGCTCCAAGCGGCTTGGTGCGCTGACTTACACGCGGGCAATAAGACAAGCTTGGCAACCCTCGCCGCCCACGCGGTAGCGGTGAACGAACGCACCCGCTGCGCCCCAGAAAAAAGCCGCGCCGCGCTTTATCGTAAGCGGCAGGCCCAACAAGATAGCCTCAGCCTGACTTTACGCGAAACGTTCGATCGGCTTAGCCGCGCCTGATCGTCAGCCGCAGGGAGCCAGCTAGATTCAGCCGCACTAGAGGCGGAGCCGCACCGCGGAGCACTTACCGAGTCGGCGCGTGGTGCTGCAGGATAAAATCTACAATCGGCGCAGGATCCGCTAAGCTATGGGGCGAGTGCCCCGCGCCGGGCTTGATGATTACCTCGATGAGGCCACCAGCGGCGCGATAGCGCTGAACCAGCACGGCTAAATTTTCTGCCAACGGCACGACGGTATCGGCGTCACCACTGACGCCTATGATAGGAATACCCGCGCGGACGACCGGATCGATCCGCGCCAGCGGACTCACGGCAGCGGTCCCTAAGGCCGCCACGGTCAGCCCGTAATGCTCGGCCACTTCGGCCCAATGTGATTTTTTATAGCCGGGCCAACTGCGCAGATCGAGGGCGGGGGCATCGAGGTAAAGCGCCGCGACGCGCGCGGGATAGGTCGCGGCAAAATTAAAGGCATAGAGCCCCCCGCGACTAAAGCCTTCAAGCACGACTTGCTGCGCCAACTGGTGTTGACGCAGCAACTGCGTATAAAACGTATCAAAAATTTTGATCGCCGCGGGCGAACCATAGCGATCGCTCGCGTTAATATAGGCGTAGTGCCAACCGCGGGCCAATAAGGCCAAGGCAACCTGCGGGGCGTGCCGATCGCCAAACCATTCCGCCCGCCATAACCAAGGTCGCCCGGGGGCAGCTACTTTGGGTAAAATCAAAATCGCCGGCTGCCCCGCTACGACAAAATCGAGCCGCTCATAACCGTGCCATTCTGATTGGGTTACCCCCGGCCCTTGCGCGGCAAAAAGCCCCAAAGCTAAATGAGCAAAAATTAAAAACTTTAAAATACTGCGCATAAAGCTCGGGCGATCCGGGGAATTTCCTCATTAGTAAATGAGGGCGGCCGGCGCTTACTGAGCGGGCGGCGCGTTGCGCCGGGCCGTGCAGCCGATCACAGCCATCCAGCTGCCGATCAAAATGAGCGCGTAAAACTCCCGACCGCGAATGATCGCTTCATTCATCATATGCCATTCCGCCACCAAGCTGCTAAGCGGGGTATGCCATGCCCCAACGCGTAAATATTGCATCTCCCAGAGGGCACAGATCGCCAGCACGCCAAAGGCGAGATAGCGCGAAGGGCGTTCCGCCGCGGCCAAACCGGCCGCGAGCGCGCTCAGGCCATAGAGGAGAATCCACGGCGCGGGATTAGGGTCATTGAATTGCAGCGCGACCGAAAAAGCAAAGAGCCCAGCCATAATCCCGTGAGCAAGCCGCAGCATAAATGACGTCATTTTATAAATGAGAAATTTTGGAACGGGGCAGCGGTTTATTCTTTCACGTTAACTAATTCCAGTGCGGCCACGCCGCCGGGGTTCCACGCGGTGAAGAGTATGTAAACTTTAGCGTCAGCCCCCTGCCCCACGATATACCAGCAGGCATCGTGAATATGCTGAGCATAATCAAAGCCCAGATCTTCTTTAGGGCGAATGGTGCTGACCACCGCTTTGGTTTTAAGATTAATGATGTAGAGTGGACCGGGCTTTTGGTCAGGACCATTCAGGCAAGGCACCAGCAGGTAGTCGCCCCAGAGATCGGTATCGCAGGCGGTACTGCCCTTCGGCAATTGATGCACCGCGAGCGTGTGCTTGGTGGCGGGCGACCATTCAACCACTCGCGCTTCCGGCCGAGCTGACAAGTAGAGCTCTCCCCGCGCGGCATCGAAGGTGATACCGTGTGGGGTCTTACTCAGGCTATCGCCGCCATAAAAATTCCCCCGATAAGCCAACGGATGCAGGTCTGCATCCATGAACCAATGCCGACCATAACCATCGGTGATCCAGACGGTATTCTTTTCGCCAAAAGCCGCATCAGTCGGCGCCCAGCCCTTGCCGTCAGCGTAGGGTCCACCCGTGGGAATCTTTAATTTCTCCACCTGCTGGAAGCTCGTGTCGGAAAGTAAAATCTCTCCCTCCACATTGTCTGCCGCGATCACCAGCGGCAGCTGACCCGCCCGCGGCATTAGGTCGGCCCCATGCAAATTGCCGGAGCTGATCGCCGGGTCGCTCTTAACAATCCAGGATTTTGTCAGGCGATCGCTGAAGGCGACCCAACCGACTTTGGCTAGGCCCCAATAAGCAATATCGTGCTCTGCATCGACGATGATCGTCCCGTGCGCGCCTTTAACGAAGGCTTGCGCCTCAGCCGGCACCGGCATGGTGCCGCGCGCCGGGGCAAACTTCCAGAAACCTTGTCCACTGGTCAGCAGTTCGGGCGTCCGCTCAATCGCGCTCGGCGCCGATACCGGCCCCTGCGTTTCGACTTCGAAGTGCACGGGCATCGGCGTAGTCGCATCGTCATGGGGCGTGCCGGTTTCATGTGCCGACAAACCAGTGACCGTAGCGGCAAAAATAGCCGCGAGTAAACAGCGTGGGGTAATCATAATGGGTAAGACTTTATAGAGCTGAGCAAGTGAATGAACCAAAAGACTGCGGCGGTCAGCAGAATATTAAAGCTGAGCAAAAGACTAAGGTGAAGCGTTAGCTCAAAATCCCCTTAACGACACTGCCGTGCACGTCAGTGAGGCGATAGTTGCGCCCCTCGAATTTGAAGGTCAGGCGCTCGTGATCAAAGCCGAGTTGATTGAGCAACGTCGCTTGTAAATCGTGCACGTGGACTTTGTCGCGCGTAATATTGAAACCGAGCTCGTCCGTTTCGCCATAAGACAAGCCCCCTTTGATACCCCCGCCGGCGAGAATCATGGTGTAGCAATCGGGATAATGATCGCGGCCTAAAATTTCGCCAGTCGAGGTTCGGCCTTCGCGAAACGGCGTCCGCCCGAATTCACCCCCGAGTACAATCAGCGTGTCTTCCAAGAGGCCGCGTTGGCGCAGGTCATTAATAAGCGCAGCGACCGGCCGATCCATCGTGTTACATTTTTTAGTCAGCCCACCCCGAATATCTTCTAATTCTGAGGTTCCATGGAAATCCCAACCCCAGTCGAAGAGTTGCACAAACCGCACCCCTTGTTCGACCAAGCGCCGCGCGAGCAAACAATTATTGGCAAAACTTGATTCACCGGGCTGCGCCCCGTAAGCCGCAATCGTGGCGGGGGTTTCCCGCGAGATGTCCATCACCTCAGGGACCGACATCTGCATGCGGTACGCCAATTCGTATTGGGCGATGCGGGTACGCGTCTCCGGATGGCCCAAGGCGCTCGCTTGGAGTTCATTCAACTCTTGCAAGGCATCAAGACTGTCGCGGCGCAGATCACGAGTGAACCCAGCGGGGTCAGCCGCATAAAGGACGGGGTCGCCCTTGGAGCGGCATTGCACGCCTTGGAACACCGAGGGCAGAAAGCCGCTGCCATAAGAATTTTTTCCCCCGTTCGGTTGAACGCCGCTTGAAATGAGCGCCACAAATCCGGGGAGATTTTGATTTTCCGTGCCGAGCCCATACGTGACCCAAGAACCCAGCGAGGGCCGCCCCGCTCGCGGCGAGCCCGTCAAAAGCAATAGCTCGGCCGGCGCATGATTAAATTGATCAGTGTTCATCGAATGGATGATACAGAGATCGTCTGCCACCGTGTGCAGATGCGGAATCGCATCGGACATCCAATGGCCGCTGCGGCCATATTGAGCGAACGTGCGCGGGCTGCCCATCAACTTGGGCTTGCCGGCGGTGAAGGCGAATTTCTTCCCTTTAATAAAATCATCAGGACAGTCCTGCCCATCACGCTTCACCAACTCGGGTTTATAATCGAAGAGATCAAGATTAGGCGGCGAACCGGTGAGATGCAGATAGATGATCCGTTTTGCCTTTGGAGCGAAATGGGGGAGCCGAGCAGCGAGTGGATTGGTCGCCGCCGCTGGAGCCGCAAAAGCATTCCGTCCGAGCAAGGAGCTCAGCGCGATGGCGCCTAAGCCCATGGCCGAGTCTTTCAGAAAATGACGGCGCGTCGATTGAACCAGAGAGTCGAGGTAGGGATTCATGGGGCAGGCCGCTTACGGCTTCATGAGGAATTCATCTAAATTGAAAAGGACATTACCGACTACGGTCCAAGCCGCTAGATCGGCCACATTCATTTGTGCCGGGGCGGCCCCGAGGGGATTCGTCGCGACGGCCAAAGCTTGAGCAGCATCCCGGGCAAAGCGTTCCTGTGATTTGGCGTACAACGCCAGCAGCGCCTTTTGCTCCGGGGGCTTGGGCGCACGCAACAAGACCAATTCAAAACCGTGCGCTAGTTTCTCGGCCGGTGAGCCGCTCACTACCGCCATGCGCCGAGCGAGACTCTGCGCCGCCTCAATATACACCGGGTCGTTCAGCGTCACGAGCGCCTGGAGTGGAGTGTTCGAACGCTCCCGCCGCACCAGACAAACTTCGCGACTCGGCGCGTCAAAAGTGCTCATCGACGGATAAGGATTAGACCGGCGCCAAGCCGTATAAATTCCCCGGCGATAGCGATCCTCGCCTTCGCTGGTCTGCCAGTCGAGTCCGGTACCAAACGCCGCGGCGACGCCTAATTTAGGCTGCGGTGGATGCACAGGCACTCCGTACATTTTTTGACTGAGTAAGCCACTCACCGCGAGCGTTTGATCACGGATCATCTCGGCGGTCAGGCGGAAGCGCGGACCGCGCGCGAGTAATTGATTAGCTGAATCACGCGCCAGGGCGGCTTCAGAAATTTGAGCTGACTGTTGATAAGTTGACGAGGTGACCATCAACCGCAGCAAATGCTTCATATCCCAGTGGCTCTCGCGAAATTCTACCGCGAGCCAATCGAGTAACTCGGGATGCGACGGCAAGTCCCCTTGCGACCCAAAATCTTCGGTGGTGCGCACGAGGCCTAGGCCAAAAATGGATTCCCAAAACAAATTAGCGATCACGCGCGAGGTCAGCGGATTTTTAGGATCAACAATCCACTGCGCGAGCCCGAGCCGATTGGGCTTCGCGAGGGCCGGCAACGGATGCAGCGCGCCCGGCAAGCCAGGGGTGACGGCCGGCCCCAGATCGAGATAGTTACCGCGCCGCTGAATGTGCGTCTCGCGCATTTTAACTCCCGCCAACTCACTCATGATCGGCACCGTGGTGTAAGGCTCGATCAGCGCTAGGCGCTTGGTGATTGTTTGCAATAGCTCCCGCGTGGCAGCTAAGGCCGGCGCGTACGTCATGTAATAAGCCGTAGCGATTTCGCGATCAGCGGGCGAGCGCACCGCCGCCGGCACCTCGAGAGCTTCGACCACGGGCCCGAGGGCGCGCGTAACCTCGATCGCGCGTTGATTAGCCGTCGTGGCGAGGCGCAATTTGGGCAGCGTATGATTCTTCTTTTTCGATAATTGCTCGATCATCACTGTCAGCTGCGCCCCCGCCGGCACCATCACCGGCACTTCGGGCAAGAGCACGATGGTATGCGGCCGACCGCTCTGACCACCCACCGCCCAGCCTTGATTGCGCCCCACCTTTGTATTTAAAACTGACCACGGCCAGAAACCGTCCTGGGTCACGTCGGCATGCGCCGTAATAAAGGTAAGTGGCTGCACCGCGCTGACCGCTAATTCCAGCCGAGCGGTCGGCGCGGCCGACACCGTGGTGCTCCAAACTACCCCACGGTTTTCATCGAGCAAAGTGACCTGAGCCCCCGCGAGCGGACTCACTCCATTGCCTGCAGCGGGACTCCAGACAACTAAACGCTCCACCGCCTGGAGATTTTTAAGATCAAGCTCCCACCAGGGATTGACCGAAGCCTCGGTCAGGGTCGCCAAAATCTTTGCCGGCGCCTTACTGGGCATCAGGCCATCAATGGCCAACTTCGCTACCGCTTCACCCACCGAGCTGCTTTGGCTGGCGGCGCCCAGCGGCGCGACATTGTCGCCATTACTAAACACTTCCACTTCTTGCAGTGACAACGCTTGGGCTTGGCCCGGCAATTCAAACCGAAGATAACGCCCCTTCACCTCATGAGCCCCGGCGGGAATCAGCGCGGCGCGAATGCGCGTAATGACAAATTCACCCGCATTTGAAACCGGCCCTGGGGGTGGCGGCAGATCAGAAGGAAAAGTTTCCAGCCGGAGTCCGGTCATGGCCTGGGCGTCGACAGCGCCGGTGAAAGTATAAATATCAGTCTCACCCTTGCGCGCTACCGTGATCACACCATCGGGGGCTGTGACCATCGCGGCACCCGCCTGGGATTTTAATTCAGTGGGGGCCAATGTCTGCCAGCCAAGCGGAAGCGCAAACGCGGCCTCCCACTCTGGTTGCGCCGCCAATAAAGCGGGCGTTCGCGTGCTGAGAGTTTTTTCTAATGCCGCCAATTCTGTGGCCATCTGCTGCCGCTGGGCTTTCCGTTCGGGCGTAAACAAGGGCAAGACTGGCGCCTCATCTTGCCGGTCAGCGTCGGCCGTATTATTAAGAATAGCGAACAGGCGGAAATAATCTTCCTGCGTGAACGGATCGTATTTGTGCGTGTGACATTGCGCGCACGCCATCGTAGAACCCATCCACACCGTCATCGTGGTATTCACGCGATCGACGACTGCCATGTTGCGGAATTCTTCGTCGACCGTGCCCCCTTCACTATTGGTGGTGGTGTTACGATGAAAGGCGGTGGCGATTAATTGATCCTCGGTCGGGTGCGGCAGGAGATCGCCCGCCAATTGCTCGATGGTAAATTGGTCAAAGGGCTTATTCGCATTAAACGAACGAATGAGATAATCGCGATAAGCCCAAATCATGCGGAGCGGATCATCGGCATAGCCCGCGGAATCGGCATACCGCGCCTGATCGAGCCAGAGCCGAGACCAGTGTTCGCCAAAAGTATTTTTCGCGAGCAAGCGATCAACCAAGCGTTCGTAAGCGTTCGGCGCCTGGTCCGCGATGAAGTGCTCCACCTCGGCCGGCGTGGGAGCCAAGCCCGTCAGGTCAAGTGAGACCCGCCGCGCGAGGGTCGCCCGATCAGCTCTGGGTGCCGGCGTTAATTTTTCTTGGTCGATACGATTCAGCACCAAGTGATCGATCGGATTGGACGGCCAAGCCGGCTGACTAACAGATGGCACCGCGGGGCGCACCGGGGGAACATAAGCCCAGTGCTCAGCGTAGGGCGCCCCTTGCGCGATCCACTTTTTCAGCAGCTCCTTTTGCGCATCCGTCAATGTTTTGCCGGTTTTCAACGGCGGCATCAGATCATTCTCGTCGCTCGTCATGACCCGCAGAAAAAGTTCACTCTGGTCCGGAGCACCCGGCACAATGGCGGTCCGATCATCCATGAGATTCAAGGCCCCCGCGCGGGTATCAAGCCGCAAGCCGCCTTGGCCTTTTTCCCCACCCTTGCGGTTCTCCTCGTCCGGACCGTGACAACTGATGCAATTTTCAGAAAGCACCGGCCGAATATCGCGATTAAAATCGATCGGGGCTTCAGGCACGACCACGCCGCGAGCCACCGTAGCCAACGCGCTCAACCCACCCCAGAACAACCACCGCACGGACCGATGGTGAGCCGGCCATGAGGCTAGTCTGTTTACTAAATAATTAACCATGACTGAGAGATGCAAAGGGCGGAGCTGCACGGGGGTTCGCGGTCGAAATGAAACGACGAAGTCGACTTTGGCAATCCCCCGCGTGCTTGCAGCTAGAATATTAAGCGCTGCAGTGAATTTTCATTTAATCCCTGGAGCCGGCCCCCGCTGAAGTTGGGCTCCATTTTCAAAATAAAAAGTCCGCTGGGTACAGCCAGCGGACTTTAAAAATGGTGCCCGAGGACGGACTCGAACCGTCATGCTGTTAGGCACAGGCTTCTGAGACCTGCGTGTCTACCAATTCCACCACCCGGGCGAAAAACTGAAGGGTCATGGATACGCCCCGTCTCGAGTGGCGCAAGGATTTTGTTGGCGCGCCCAGACCTCGATCTAGCGCTGAGATATTCCAGCTAAAATTGAGCCTGATCGTTCGCGCAATACCGGCGAATATTTTCCTCTGATTCAACGCGTCGATCGCGCCAACCAGGCGCGGGGCGCCGCCCCATACCGCTGCCGAAACATGCGGTAAAAATGCGAGACGTCGTTAAAACCGCAGGAAAACATGACGCCCATGATCGAATGTTCGCCGCGCTGTAACAGCATCGCCGCATGCGCCAGTCGCAGGTCATTGAGCACCGCCCAAAACGTGCGGCCAGCGGCGGTTCGAAATAAGTCTGTGAACCGACGACGCGAAAGTCCCGCGCGGGCCGCCGCCCGGTCAAGATCCCACTCATCATAAAAAGTCTCCTCAATTTCCCGCCGCACTGCCGCCACTCGCGCACTCGCCTCGGCCCCGCCGGCTTCGGCCGGCAACCGGGCTAATAATACGAGCGTCTGCGCAGCCATGGCTCGAACGGTGATGCCCCCACCGAGCCGCACGGGCTGGGCTTCCACCATCGCCTGGCGCCACATGGCTTCCAACCGCTGCCGGCCCGGTCGACTCAAGCGGAGCTGACGATTAACCACGCGGGTCAACGGCAGCCACAACCGCGCCAACTCAGGTTCCCGATTTAGAAAGTCACCACTCAGACAGAGCAGCAGCAAAATCGAGGTCGCTTGATCTGTAATCGTATGCGCCACGCCCCGCGGCACGATCAAAACACTCCCCGCCCCCGCGGCCACCGGCACAGCTCGACGTTTTTCCCGATAAGCCACCTTTCCCGATAAAACATAAATTAATTTATGATAAGGATCTGTCCGCTCCGCCATGTGAAAGCCGACCGCGTGCGCACTCTCAGCGAAGCGTACTCCGTAATCGGGTAACGTGACAATAATGGGTCGAGAAACGCGCATCAGGTAGGCAAGTTTCCAATTACTGCCCGATATGCTAATATAGACAAGCCCTATGCGCCAAGACGCTTAGGTCGGAATTTGCTAAAGTTAATGATGCAGTTTTTTCCGATGCCTGGTCGCCGCCACTGTCCAGCCTCTCGGCCCAGCTGGCTGGCCCGCGGCTTAATTTAATCACCCCAACCACACTTAGATCAGCCACCACCAGTCACTCCCACGATGAAATCACTTGAAGATAAATTAAAAACCTGGGCGAACCCAGTTGAAATGCTCCGCAACGCTGAGGTCGGCGGCTATGTATTTCCGATCAAGCCAGAATTTAGCAATTGGCGGGATGAGCAAGAGGCCTGGCAGAAGACCGCCGCGCTTTTTGATCTCTCCCACCACATGACTGATATCTATTTCGAGGGGCCGGATGTCATGCGTCTGCTCACGAATCTAGCCGTGAATAGCTTTGCCGCTTTCGGCCTCGGCAAGGCCAAACAAATTGTTTGCTGTAACCCCGAAGGGTACGTGATTGGTGACGCAATTCTTTTTGGTCTTGGCCAAAATAAGGTCAATATTAGCGGTCGCCCGTCGGTGCCCCATTGGGTCGCCTATAACGCTGAAGTCGGCGGTTATGACGTCACCGTCACCCGCGATGATCGCTCCGTGCAGAACAAGGCACGGCGAAAGACTTTTCGTTTTCAGATTCAGGGACCAAACGCGATGGCCATTCTGGCAAAAGCTGTGGATGGATCGCTGCCTTTGGTAAAATTCTTCAATATCGCTGAGCTATCGATCGCCGGGAAGCCCATCAAAGCGCTTGGTCATGGCATGGCTCGCACCGAAGGCATGGAGCTGTTTGGGCCAGCTGATTATGCCGATGCGGTCCGCGAAGCCCTGCTGGTAGCCGGGCAAGGCTTAGGCCTGCGCGAGGTTGGGGGCCGCGCCTATGCCACCGTCTCACCCGAGTCAGGCTGGATTCCTTCGCCCATGCCGGCTATTTACAGTGCCTCGCTGCAGCCTTATCGGGAGTGGCTCTCCGCGGATGGTTTCGAAGCGAACGCTTCTCTCGGGGGCAGTTTTGTTTCGAAAAAAATCGAGGACTATTACCAAACCCCTTGGGACCTGGGCTATGGCCGCCATGTAAAATTTGATCATGACTTCATTGGTCGCCCTGCCCTAGAAGCCATGTCCGAGCAACCGCACCGCGAAAAGGTTTGGCTGGTTTGGAATCGCGATGACGTTCTCAAAATATTGGGGAGTGCCTTGGGCGGCGGGGATCGCTACAAGCATCTTGAGCAGCCGGGTAGCCATTATTCAACGCTGCCCTTCGATTGTGTCATGCAAAATGGCACGCTGATCGGGCTCTCTACTTATAGCGTTTATACCGCGAACGTGCGGGCTTGGTTTTCGCTCGCCATGATTGATCGCGCCGCGGCGGTGGATGGAGCTGAAGTCAGTGTGATCTGGGGCGAAGAAAATGGCGGTACCGCGAAACCCTCGGTCGAACGCCACGTGCAGACCACAGTGCGCGCGATTATCCATACGGCGCGACCCGAGGCGATCGGCAGCTAGGACTGCTGGCCCGATCAGCAGAAATTTTCGCTCCAACTCTTTCGCTTAACCGCCGGCTGCTCAGATATACCGCCAACCGCGATTCATCATGCCCAACCGATCCCCGTACCGCTGGAGCCTTGAGGTTGTCCCCACGCACGCACACCGTGCGACGTTAGTGCGCGGATTGGTCGAGGAAATTTTCGTGACCATGATTCCAGGATCGGAGATCAAAACGTCGCTCGCGGCGATTGTATCGCTCACGGATCAAGGGTTTATCCCCGTACCGCATATCGCGGCCCGCGCATTTAAAAGTGAGGCCGAACTTGATGGATTTTTGCGGGAAATCGAACAGCTGGGCGTTCGCAAGGCGTTACTACTGGCCGGTGGAGCTAGCCGGTCAGCTGGCCCCTTCGCGCAGACCCTTGATCTGCTGCAGTCAAAAGCATTTGCGCGAACCAGCTTAAGCGTCATTGGCCTGGCCGGTCACCCCGAGGGTAATCCCGATGATCCCCATTCGCGCCAGAGCCTAGAAAAAAAGGTCCAATTTCTCCGCGCCGCCAAACTTGGTTTAGAGATCGTCACGCAATGGAGTTTCTCCCCCCAGCCGGTGAGCGCCTTCCTGATGGCCCTGCGCACCTCGGGCCTTACCGAAACAGTGGCCGTAGGTGTTGCCGGCCCCGCTTCACTAAAAACGCTGCTGAAATATGCGCAGACCTGCGGCGTTACGGCCTCGATGGATTTTATGGCCAAGCACGGCTTCAGCCTCAGCCGGCTCCTGATGCCGAATAAGCCCGAATTGTTTGTGCACGCGGTTGAAGGCACCGACCGCTTTCATCTTTATCCCTTCGGTGGGCTGGAGCAATCTGCGGCCTGGCTTGAATCGCTTAAGGTCATGCCGGTTGCCCAAGAGTGACGGCATCGCTGCGGGAATCTGCCTAAGCATAAACTCAGCGCCGCGGCGGTCGGCTTGAGCGCCTTCCGAAAAATCGCCGCGCGCGGGGCGCAGAATTAAAAAGCCGTCCCGTTAGCCTTGGTCCCGCAAAAAGAAACCTCGATCCCCAGCTGAGCAGCCAAGGCGGCCTTGGTGTAAGCCGCTAAATCAGCCGCGGCGGCGGAATTCGCATAGGCGACTTGAATGTGATTAGCCTGATGCCGCGCCATCATCAGATCGCGCGTCACGCCATAAGTCACCGCATGCATGATCGGCCATTGGGGAGTGGTCTCTTGCCAACGCCGCTCAGTTTCCGCCCGCGGCAAACTGACGACCTGCGCTCGGCCAAGATCAATTTTGAGTTTACCCCCTTGCACAAAAACTCGGCTCCAGACGATCTCGCCCGGCTTCGCAATCCCGCGCAACGAGCCACCGCCCAACCGGAAATACATCGGAGGCTGCCGGTGCGAATCAGAGCCCGCCCAACCGCCGATGTGGTGATCAGCGGGCGCACTGCCGGAAATGAGAAAGACCCAGACATAATCTTTCGTGGTCCCGGATTTATCCCAGTCACCCCAGCGCAAATCATGGAGCGTATTCGCTTTGGGCTGACCGAGCGCCGCGTGCACGCGGTTGGTAAACAAACCATCAAGACCAGCACACTCATCCACTTCATTGAAATGCACAATAGGTTCACCCGGACGAATGATTTTACCCGCGGCATTCTTCACGGGCGGACGATCGGTGGAATTAAGCGTGCCTTCCACTAAATCAGAAGCCGGCAATAAATCCTTCAAGCCTTGCTGATATTGAATCCCAATCGTCTCGCAGCCAAATTCATCAGCGATGCGGCAAGCGGCGATGTAGGTTTTGCACTGCCACAATACCTGATTTTTAGTGAGCTCGGTCGCTTCATCGCGGCCCAAGTGAAACGTGAAACCTTTCTTGAGGTACCAATTAAAAACCGCCTGCGCCTCTTTGTTCGTCACCTGCGTGGCGCCATAATAGAGCGCTGACTGCGAGAGGCGCTCTTTGCAAACGCCCACCTGATAAAGCAAATCATCGGGAATGATGGCGTTGTACATGCCCATGCAGCCTTCATCAAAAATACCCATGATGGATTTCCGCGTGCGTAGATCCGTCGCGATTTTCTGGGCCACGCTCTTCGCCTTGGCCGGCACCGCCGCCTTGGCGTAGGCGCGCACGTGTGGCGCGCGATGCGTCGTCACACCCGTCTGCAACCAACGAGCCAAGCCCGTTAAAAAATACTCATCATCAAAATTGTCGCTCCAGAGCGTTGAATATTTCACGCCGGCCTTGGTCAGCGAACCGTTGAGGTTCAGCATGCCCACTAACCCCGGCCACTGGCCGCTCCAGTTTGCCACCGTCAAAATCGGCCCGCGGTGTGTCAGTAGGCCACCGAGTAAATGATGCGAATATTGCCAGACCGCTTCGGCAATAATGAGCGGGGCCGTCGGCTCGAGCTCGGCAAAAAGGGCGAGCCCTTCTTTTTGCGAAGAGATAAAGCCATGCTTAACCTTCGGCTTGTAGGGATGCGCCCGCACGAGCCGACCGCCCAATTGGGCGACGGCTTGAGCAAGTTTTTTTTCGACCGCCAATTGCGCGGGCCAGCAAGCTTGATTAGCCGTTTGACGTAAGTCGCCATTGGCCACGAGCAACACAGGGGAAGAGGAACGAGACATCGTGCGCCCAACCCACTAGAATATTATAATGAGCGCAAGCCTCCGCAGATCTCCGCGAAAATGTGCGTGGAGCCGATGGCATGATCAAGCTAACTTCAGGCGCGCCGCCCAAGCGACCGACGCCGGGCCGCACGCTGCGGACTAGTCGACGATTTTGATTTACCCATTTTAGGGAAGAGCCCAATGAAGAGGCTTAAGTCACCTCCCCATGGCCAAAAAAAGACTGCATAGTTTGCGCATCCTTGTGGTGGAAGATGAGCCTTTGCTGCGCCGGCGCTTTACCAGTTTCTTAGAAGGACTGGGGGCGGAGGTCACCGCCGCGCCGAACTTACATGAAGCGGAAAAAGCGCTCACCACCTTAGATTTCGATGTAGCATTGCTGGACGTCAATTTGCCCGACGGGCTCGGCACCGATCTATGCAAGCGCCAATGTATTCCCGCCGCCACCGTGACGCTAGTGATGACGGCTGGGGGCGGCGTCGCGGGGGCCGTTGAGGCGATGCGCCTCGGGGCGGCGGATTATCTCGTCAAGCCGTTTGAGCTCGAAGAATTGCCCCTACGCATCGAACGCGCGCGTCAGGCGCAGCAGCACCAGCGCGCCGAAGAATTTCGTCAGGGCCAAGGGCTCAATCGGGCGCATGACCCCGATCTTTTTTTTGGGCAGAGCTTAGCTGCGGTCGAACTGCAGTTAAAAAAAATCGTTGAAGCCGATCGGCGCCGCGAAGGCCATCTGCCGCCGGTGTTGATCGAGGGCGAGACCGGCGCCGGCAAAACGGCCTTCGCGCGTTGGCTACACCGGCATGGCCCCCGCGCCCAGGGCCCCTTGATCGAGGTAAACTGCTCAGCCCTACCCGAGGCCCTCGCAGAGTCCGAACTTTTCGGCCACGAACGCGGCGCCTTTACCGACGCCTCGGCCACGCGCATCGGATTGATGGAAGCGGCGGAAGGCGGCACCTTATTTCTTGATGAATTGCCCAGCCTGTCGCCGGCTCTTCAGAGCAAAGTGCTGACGGCGATCGAAGATCATGTCATTCGCCGCGTGGGCTCGAATCGCATGAAGCCAGTCAACCTGCGCATCATCGCGGCCACCAACGCTGATTTGCGGGACCTGGTCGCGGCCGGGCGTTTCCGGGAGGATCTACTGCAACGACTTGATTTATTTCGCGTGCAAATCCCGCCCCTGCGGGAGCGCGGGGAAGATATTATCGCCTTGGCTGAGCAGCTGACCGAAAAAATTGGCCGGCAATATGGAATGAAAGTACGCACCATTCCCGCCGAAGGCCGCCGCCGCTTGCGCGCGCACCGCTGGCCGGGCAACGTGCGCGAATTGGCCCACGAAATTGAGCGCGCCTTAGTCTTTGGCTCAGCGGGAAACTCACTTGATTTTGCCGGTCTTCCACGCGACGCAGCCACCGCGCAACCCCATCGCGGTTGGGGCCAGCCCGGTTTTGTATTTCCTGAAACCGGCTTCTCCCTAGAAGCAACCATCGACCAAATGGTGGCCCAAGCGCTGCAGCAAAGTGACGGCAATGTCTCCGCCGCAGCCCGCTTATTAGGGGTCGCGCGAGATTACGTGCGCTACCGCATGAAGTCGTCAGCTCAGCAAAGTGATCTTGGTTAAAATCCCCCAACCAATCAGATTAAATTGGGAATTAATTCCATTTTTTAAAAACAGGTGATCGCTAGATTATATTATATAATATTGTTCCACAGCATGATACGTTTTATAAAAGAACATGGCATACATCACGCTAACAGCTAGGGACTGTTAGTTATTAATCATTCACCCTCAAAATAAAATCATCCATGAAAACAACCCTCCTCAGATCGATTCTCAGCGCGCTGGTTATCGCCGGCAGCGCGCTCACCGCATCGGCTCAGACCGCTCCCGCGCCGGCTAAACCCACCGTCGACATTTCGAAACTTGGGCCAGCTATTCAGGCCATCGTCGCCGCTCATCGCGACACAACGAAAACCTTCCTCGAGGCCCGCAAGGCCACTTTGGAGCTCCTGAAAAATGCTTCGCCCAAAGATATCGAGGCCATGAAGGCCACCCTCCATGACATCATGGTGGCACACCAGAAGGATCAACGCGAATTGGCCAAGGCTATTCGCGATGCGATCAAGGCCCGGCGCGACCAACAGCGCAGCAAGCCTTCCGGTGGCTAAACGATAAATCATCTCGGCTCATTT
>SXGS01224361.1_pt1 | contig 15655 bp, 12 predicted proteins | sample 3174681 | NCBI WGS metagenome assembly SXGS01 (sample SAMN11356861, study PRJNA531348) | freshwater metagenome | isolation source: freshwater sample F1-80 | place: China: Fuxian Lake, Yuxi | collected 2017-12-25 | reverse complement strand
GATGGCGCCATCCACCGGGCGGGCGGGCCGGCGATTCTGGAAGACTGCCGGCGCATCGTGGCCCGCCAGGGAGGATTACGCACCGGGCAGGCGGTGATAACGACAGGCGGACGGCTTCCGGCACGATTCGTGATCCACACGGTGGGGCCGGTGTGGCGCGGCGGTGACCACAATGAGGATGCACTCCTCGCCGATGCGTACCGGAACAGCCTGCGGGTGGCGGCGCAGAACGAGGTGCGCACCCTGGCCTTTCCGGGGATCAGCACCGGAGTCTACGGCTTCCCCAGGGAACGGGCCGCCGCCATCGCCGTCCGGGAAACCATCAAATTCATTGAGGAGCATCCGGAGATCGAGAAAGTGATCTTCTGTTGCTTCGATGAGGGCTCATACTCGCTGTATGGGAAACTCCTGGAGAACTGAGTTCCCACAGAGGGAGGGGCATGCACCCTCCCGGGGCGAACGTTTCGGGAGAAGGAGACATACCTCACGCATGCCTGTTCTGTCTTACGACACTCTCCGGTCCCACCTCAGTCGCGTGCTTCTGGCTCTCGGCTGTCCGGCCGATGAAGCAGACGTCATTGCCGACGCGCTCGCCAGCGCCAACGTGGCCGGCCATGATTCCCACGGCCTGATTCGCATCGAACAATACGCGCGGATGGTGCAGTCCGGTGAGATCGAGCCCGGCACCCCCACCACGATCGTGCGCGAGACGCCGGCCACAGCGCTGCTTGACGGCGGATGGAATTTCGGCCAGGTGGTCGCGAAGCGCGCGATTGAAATGGGTATCGAGAAGGCCCGCGCCTGCGGCGTCTCGACGATCAGCGTGAAGAACAGCAACCATCTCGGCCGGCTGGGCGAATACACCGTGATGGCAGCCCGTGCAGGCATGATGTGTGTGGCGACCGTCAACAACCACGGTCGCGGAAATCTGGTGGCCCCTTTTGGCGGCAGTGACGGGCGGCTGGCTACAAACCCGATTTCCTTTGCGTGCCCGGGACCGGAACGCCCGGTGTTGGTTGACATCACGACCAGTGTGGTGGCCGAGGGGAAGGTACGGGTCTTGCGTAACGCGGGGAAAAGCGCACCCGAGGGCTGGCTGATCGACAACCAGGGCCACCCGAGCACGGATCCGGCGGATTTGTACACCGATCCGCGTGGGGCAATCCTGCCCTTCGGCGGAGCGGTGGCGCACAAGGGCTTCGCGCTGAGTATCATGGTAGACATCATGTCCGGCGCGCTCTCGGGCGCCGGATGCAGCTATAGCGGTACTTGCCGGCTGGGCAACGCGATGTACTTCAATCTGACGGACATCGAGAAGTTTGTGCCCCGTGACGAGTTTCTGGAGTGGGTCACCACCCTCAAGAACCATGTGCAGGCATCGCCCCCGGCGCCGGGCTTCAGCGAGATCCTGATGCCCGGCGAACCGGAATTCAGAACTGAGGAACGACGGCGGCGAGACGGCATCGAAGTGGATGAGGGTACCTGGGGTCAGTTCCTCGAGTGTGCCCGGTCGCTCGGTGTTGAGCTGAGCGGATAGCGCAGGAGGAAGCAGAGATGGTCGAACATTTGGTACTGTTCAAGCTGAAGCCGGAAGCAACGACGGCGCAGAAGGATGCGATGATGGCGGGGTTGCGCGAACTCAGGCAGCAAATACCCGGCATCGTAGACCTTACGGTGGGCACGAACTTCAGCGACCGGAACCAGGGATTTGAAGTCGGGCTCGTCGTACGCTTCGAGGATCGAGCGGCGCTGGATGTGTATCTGCCGCACGCGGCGCACCGCGGTTGTGTGGACACCCATGTGCGGCCGATCATGGCCGACGTCATTGTTGTGGACTACGAGATCGGGTGAGCTTCCTCGACCGTCTCGCCAGCATGACCCGCCGACGGCGTCCGTCCCGCGAACTCGCGGAGACCGTTTCCGCGCCGCCGACGGCCCCGTCGCCAGCCAGACCCGCCGACTCAGACTCCAATGCACCTATGCGCACCTTCGTAGTGGGAGACATCCACGGCCACGCGGAACTACTCCGCGACATGATGGCGCGTCTGTTCGACGCGAAGCACCCGACCAGCGAGGACACGCTGGTATTTGTCGGGGACTATGTGGACCGGGGTCCCGACAGCAAGGGCGTTGTCGAACAAGTCCTCGCACTCCGCGACGGAGGGTGGCCCGGCAAAGTCGTCGCGCTCAAGGGGAACCACGAGGCGCTGATGCTGGATTGGATTGCCCCCGAGCCGGCGCTCGACCCGGCTGTCTGGATCCAGAATGGGGGTTACGATACAATCGTCAGCTATACCGGCGGTTCGTTCACCCGTGACTGGTCGGGGTCTATCCCTGCGGAACACCGGGAGTTCTTCGATAATCTTCCCACGTATTATGAGGATGAGCACGGCATCTATGTCCACGCGGGCCTCCGGCCCGGCAAGCGTCCGGAGGACGTAGATGAAGAGATACTCCTCTGGATCCGGGACGAGTTCATCCAGTCCGACTACAAGTGGGACAAGATCGTCGTCTTCGGCCACACCCCCCAGTATCTCCCGCCGCGCGGTCCCATCATGGACCGGTCCGAACTCGACTGGAAAGAGTTGAACCAGGACAACAAGATCGGCATCGACACGGGAGCGGCCTACGGCGGCCCCCTTACGGCGGTCATCCTTCCGGGGCCCGACTTTGTGCGGGTCCCCTGAACCAGCACCGCGGACGGAACAGCTATGTTCACATCATCACAGCGCGTACTCAGCCTGCTCCTGCTGACACTGGGCATTTCCGCCGCAGCACAGCAGCCCGAAAAAGTGCAACTCACCCTCCGGGCTGTCGTGGGGCAGGCCATGACGTACCGTGAGGAAGGCAATCTCAGCGTGGAGGCGGGAGGAGGCCGGCGCGTTCCGGTGGAGATCCGCACGGCGGAGCAGGGAAAAATCACGGCCGTGGCGGCGAACGGAGAGATTACCCGGGAGAGTCAGTACACAGAGTATAAGCTGTCCTTCGCCGGACGCGCGACTCCCACTCCGGATGAGATCCTGAAGTCCAAAGACATCGTCGTGGAACGGCCGGACGGGTCGCTGGTTTCCTCGCGCACCGAAGGGAGTGCCACTCCCGAAACTCCCGAAGACAAGAAAGAATCCCGGCGCATGGACCAGGCAAGCCGGGTGCTCTTCTCCCCCCAGCCGGTGGGAGTGGGCGACAAGTGGACTCACGAGTTCAAGGAAGACGCGCAACTCAGCAGCGTCCCGGGCATCGCAGAGTTCGAAGTGGTGGCGTTCGAGAAGGCCAAGGGCATTGACTGCGTCAAGCTCAAGACCTCGTATCGGGAGACCACGGGAGACCGTAAACTCACCAGTTCTGGGGATGTCTGGATCGAAAAGACCTCTGGCGACACGGTCCTGACCGACCTGAAGATGGAGAACATCCTCTTTGGTCCGGCCCAGGGGCGACCCGTCATCAGCGGCTCATTCCGCTACGAACGTACTGCCGGGAGCCCGATGGGCTTGCAGGGACCGGATCCGCAGGGCACGACCGCTGCCCCGCCAAAGAAAGAGAAGTCCATTGACGATGTGGTCAAGGACTATGAGAAGCTCTCCGGCCTGTTTACGCTCTATCGCAAGAAGGAGTCCGCCCGCGACACCCTCTACCTCGAAGTGCGGGAGGATCAGCTCAATCGCCTGCTCTTCTTACAGGCCACGGCCAGCACCGGCGTGGCGTCCCAGGCACTCGCCGCCGGCTCCCCGCTGAATGACATTCTGTTCCGGCTGCAGGTCCGCGACGAACAGGTGCTGATGGTGGTGCCGAACCAGTATTACCTGGTGGATGACAAGAAGCCGATTGCCCGCTCGGTGCGTCGTTCCTTCGCGGATGCCTATCTGGAGAGTTTCCAGATTGAAGGCCGCAGTTCGGAGCGCAAGAGCCTGCTCATCAATGTCACCGATTTGTTCCGCGGCGACTTGGCGCAGATAACCCAGGCTGCCGCCGCCGCGGGCGGCGCCTTCGCCATTGACCGCGCGAAGACATACTTCAGCGCAGTGAAATTGTTTCCGGACAACCTGCTGATCCAGACCGCCTATCACCTGTCCCGGGCCGGAGGCGGCGGGATCCCCGGTGTGGGGGGAGCGGGCTTCGGACAGGCCGACCCCCGCAGCCTCCCGCTGGGCGTGAACTACAACCTCTGGGTGCTGCCCGAGAACGGCTATCGTCCGCGCCTGGCGGATCCACGGGTCGGCTACTTCACTACCGACTTCCAGGATCTGAGCACCGACGCAGACGATACGATGAAGCGGTTCCTCTTCCGGTGGCAGCTCCAGAAGCAAGATCCGCGCGCCGAACTCTCGCCGCCGAAGAAACCGATTGAGTTCTGGCTCGACAATGCCATCCCGGTCGAGTACCGGGATGCGGTACGCAAGGGGCTGCTGGTTTGGAACGGCGCGCTCGAAAAGGTAGGTTTCAAGGACGCGATCGTGGTGAAGCAGATGCCGGACGATGCCGATTGGGATCACGCCGACATGCGCCACAACGTCATTCGCTGGGTCTCGTCGCCGAGCAACGGTTATGCAGTTGCGCAGTTCCGGGTCAACCCCCTCACGGGTCAGATCCTGAACGCCGGAATCACTGTGGACGCCAACATGACCCGGTTTGGGAAGACCGAGTTCGTCCGCGCGGTGGATCCTCTGGCGGCCCTCAAAGAGCCGGATCCGGACCCCACCCAACTGGCGCGCGATCGCTTCGCTCTGCGGTGCAACTACGCAGAGCAGGGACTACAGAACGCCTGGTTCGGCCTGACTGCGATGAACCTCCTGGCCGGACCCGGCTCGACGCGCATTCCCGAGAAGCAGTACGTAGATGATTACGTAACCCACGTGGTGGCCCATGAGATGGGGCACATTATGGGGCTGCGTCACAATTTCATCGCGAGCACTTACAACGGCATCCAGGAACTGAAGCAGGGGGATCGCCTGCGGCAGTCCGGCGTGGTGGGCTCCGTGATGGACTACACGCCGTTCAACCAGATGGCGCTCCACTCGCCGAACAGTGTCTACTGGGGGACGGCGCTCGGGCCCTACGATTACTGGGCGATCCAGTACGGCTACACCGAAGTGCCGGGCGTCAAGAGCTACGACGAGGAGTTGCCCCGGCTGAAGATGATTGCGTCGCAGTGCAACCGGCCTGGACTTGCCTACCTGTCGGACGAGAATGCCGACCAGTGGGATCCTCTGGTAACCCGCTTTGACCTTTGCCGGGACCCGCTCCAGTACTACACAGTACTCTTCGAGGACGCACGCCGCCTCGCAAACGTCCTGCCGTCCCGATTTCCGAAGCAAGGGGAGAGCTACTACGAGTTGACCCGGTCGTTCAACGGAGTGCTCGGGATGTACAGCCGCTCCGCACGACAGGTGTCACGGTACGTCGGCGGCCTGAATCTCCGCCGGAATCACCGCGGGGACTTCGGCGAGAGACTGCCGCTGCAACCGATCTCGGCCACCGACCAGCGACGGGCACTCGGCCTGCTGCGGTCCTTCGTCTTCGCCCGAGATGCCTTCCCGTTCCCCAAGCAGATTCTCCAGAAGCTCGCCCCGGATCCGAATCCGGACCTCCTGTCCGTGCTGCTCGGGGGCGGGCGGCAGGATGCGCCGGTGCGCGACACGCTCAGCAGTCTGCAAACGCTGACCCTGAGTCGTCTCTTCGCTCCGGCAACTCTGAACCGGATGAGCAACAACGAGTTCAAGGCGCCGGGGGCGGCCGGAACGCTGACGCTGGCCGAACTCTTCGGGTCGGTCAGCAACGCGATCTGGGAAGAGCCCCGGATGCGACTCCCCGTAGATGGTCTGCGGCGCACCCTGCAGCGCGCCTATGTGCAAACTCTGGGGGATCTGACGCTTCGCACAGACAGCAACACCCCGGACGACGCCCGCATGCTGGCACGCTATCATCTCCGGCAGGCACGCACCCAGTTGCAGACGGCCCTGCGGGCCAGCCGGGATGAGTACACCCGCATCCACTACACCGAGGCGGTGGCGGACATTGACCGCTTCCTCGAGGCGCGCCTGACCGTGGGTCCGGCGACACCTGCTTCAACCGCCACCGGCCGGCGCTTCGGCGTCGAGTAAGCCTCAATTTCGAGATGGCTGCAGCCGTTGAGTTCGAGTTTGAGCCGAAGGCGGAGCAAACCATCCCGTTGTCGAGCGTGTCGGCCGCCTGCAAAGGCGGCCGGTACTGCTGGGTGGACCTGGACACCTCCCGGGACGAGGCGGTCGCCCGGGAGGTAGCCGCAGGGGTGGGCCTCGATCGGCCCATAGTGGAAGCGATCTTCGGGGATCCCATGCCGGGGCGTCACGACTTCCGGCCGGAGTGCGTACATGTCACGATCGGGGAAACTCATCGTGAGAAGGACGGGCTGCGGATCGTGTTCGTGGATTTCGTGCTGGGGGAACGCTTCCTTCTCACATTCCATCGCGGCGAAACTGAGTTTCTGGCCGCGATGCGCTCGCAATACCGGCAGGACTTCCACGATTTCGCGCGCAGTCCCGGGTTCCTGCTGTTCGAGTTCTGGGATCACCTGGTGGCATCCTATCGGCGAACCTTGCGGGCGCTGGAGACACAGGTTGAGACCATGCAGCAAGAGATGCTGGCCGACCAGGTGCAACAGGAACTGTTCCGTCGCGTGCAGCGCCTGCTGACGGATCTTCTTGCTGTCCGCAAGCACATCGTCGCGGCGCGAGAAGCGCTGCACGAACTCGCGATCCGCCGCTCCGTGTTCGTGGCGGAGACGACACGCCCGTATCTTGAGAACCTCGCTACCATCCTGGAGCGGCTCGCGGAGGATGTCACCATTGAGCGCGAGACCCTCGCCGAAGGGCTCGGGCTCTACCTGGGCCTGGTGGGCTACCGCACCAACCAGATTGTCAATCGCCTGACGATCATCAGCACCGTATTTCTTCCGCTCACGTTTGTCTGCGGCGTGTACGGCATGAACTTTGAACACATGCCGGAACTGAAGTGGCACCAGGGTTACGCTCTGTTCTGGCTGGTAGTCCTGATGATCGCGCTTCTGCTGATTGGTTTGATGAAGCGTTGGCGCTGGTGGTAAGTGAGGCGAGTGGATGCAGCCCGTGATGCTGTTGTTCGATCCTGAAGAGGGACAGGTGGTCAGGGGGCCGCTCGGTGCCGGCGAAGGCTGGTGGGCCGGCGCGGCGGGTGCATTTCACGACCCGAACTCCGATCGCTTTTACCTGACCTATCGGTATCGCCGCCCGCGTGGCGTCGAGCCGGACCGGGGGGGTGAGTTCGTCATCGCGACCGGTACGGACGGCATTCACTTCGAGGACTGCTCGCGTCTCACCAAGGATCAGTTGGGCAGCGCCTCCATCGAACGCGGCTGCCTGCGCCGCCTGCCGGACGGCGTCTGGCGCCTCTGGATCAGCTATGTGGATCCGGCCGACAACCGCTGGTGTATTGACTCACTGGATGCGCGCACCCCGGACTGCTTCGATCCGGCGGATCGCCGACCGGTGTTTCGCGCGCCGGACCTGGGTCTCGACGGAATCAAGGACCCGTGGGTCTTCTGCGAAGGGCCCGCGTGGTACATGGTGGTCAGCCTCGCTGAGCGTGCTCCCGGCGCAGAAACTCGATCCGATCACGAATTGCACCACCATGCCGACGCGTACGACACGGGCTTGATTCTGGCTCATGCCGGCCTGGCCGTGAGCTACGACGCGGAGCACTGGCACTGGCTGGGCAAGACGCTGGCCTGCAGGCGCCCGGAAACGGACTGGGACGGATACTCTTCACGCATCGGCAGCATTGTGCGCACCGGCAACTGCTATACGGCCTACTATGATGGCGCCATCGGTGTGCGCAACCATTATGACGAGCCGACTTCGCTGGCGGTGAGCTTTGACCTGCGCCACTGGACGCGGTTGTCTCCTGACCGGCCGCTCCTCCGCAGCCCGCACGGTACGGGCTGCTGTCGCTACTTCGATACCCTGGAGGTGCATGGCACGCGCTACGTCTACTACGAATACTCCCGCCCGGACGGCAGCCACGAACTGCGCGTCAAGACCACCGGAGCGCCGTCAGGAGGGCCTGAGTAATCACCAGGTGGCCGGTCAAGTTCGGATGCACCGGCTCCGGGCAAAATGCATCCGGAGGCCGAAACTGGAGTTGCCGCTGGTACTCGGCGTGCGTCCGCACATAGATGGCGTCGAACTCGTCAGCCATGCGGGCCACTACGTCCAGGTACTGCGGCAACAGCTCCAGCACCCGGCTGCGGAAACTCTGGCCCCCGGTGTCCGTGCTGATGTAGAACGGTTCGATGAGCACAAGCCGCGCCGCACTCCGTTCGCGCACATCGTTCAGGATGCTGCGGTAGAGGTTCTCGAACTTCTCCGGCGGCACGGCTTCGGCCGTCCCACGGAGGGTGCGGTGCAGATCGTTGATCCCGATCTTCACGGAGATCCAGTCCGGGGCGTGACGAAGGACATCATCATGCCAGCGGTTCCGCAGATCCTCCACCGTATTGCCCCCGATCCCCTCGTTCCAGTAGGTGATGCGGCGTTCCGGGTAGCGAGCCGTGATCAGATCAATTGTCTGGCGCACGTAGCCGCTGCCAAACGGAAAATGATCGCCGCGTCGCCCGCAGTCCGTGATGCTGTCGCCGACAAACACGACCTTCTGACCATCCTGAAAGAGAAACGAGTGGGACATCCAGTGTCTCCTGCGCCGGATCGGCCGCATCCGGTGCGGCGCCGGCTGGCGAAAATGAGCCGCGCCCTTGCAGCCCTGCTGACACTGGGTTCGCTGACGACCCTGCCGCTTCCTTCCGCGGGCGCTCCCGACGTTTCCGCAGCCCCAATCCCGAATGCGCGCCTGCTGGCTCGGCCGCCGTTTTCCTACTTCCTGGACCGGAGTGTCAGGCGCCCGGCGAAGTCGTTCTCCGCGCGCCTGAAGGTGGTTTCGTCGCAGCGCATCGGAGTGTTGGACACCGGCGACTGGCTGCGCCGGCGTCAGTTCACCCTCCCGGACATGGGCGCCGACCTGCGGAACGGAAAGCGGGGCAACCTGCCCGCCGCCGCGCCGGAGACGTACGGCGGCTACCCACTCAGGCGGGCGATCCGGAGTGAGAAGCATCTCTGCCTGCTGTATGGCCCCGACTTCAGCGGCGCCGAGCGAGTGTTGGTGCTGGACACCGAAACGGCAAAGGTGCGGCACGCCTTCGACTTCGCGCGGTTTGTGGGCACTCCGAAGAGCACCGACAAGCCGGAGTTTGTTCAGGAACTCGTGCAGTGGGCCGACGTTGTCGGCGGCACGCTCTATGTCTCCAATTACCATCGCACCTATGCGCGGAGCACGGCCGGGGACAATGGCTATCTCACCGCGCTCGACCTCGCGACCGGGCGGCTGCTCTGGCGCAGCAAGCCGCGGGTGGTGAACTCTCAGAACTTCCTGATCGTGGGCGACGCGCTCGTGTGCGGATACGGATTCACTGACGAGCCGGACGCCGTTTACTTGCTGGATCGCCGTACGGGGAAGACGCTGCAGGAACTCTCGGTGCGCAACTCTCCTGAATGTTTGATCCGGCGGGGCGACCGGATCCACGTGCAAACCTATGACAGCGAGTACGTCCTCCGCCTGCGAGCGGGCAAATAGCGTGAAACTCACGCTTCGAGCGATCCTGGCGGCCGGCGGCGGACTCCTGGCGGGGGTAGTGGCGGTGGCCGCTCCCGTCTCCGTGCCGGACACGCTGCTGATTCGCGGCGGTCAGGTGCTGGATGGAACCGGAAGCCCTCCGAACCGGACGGATCTGCGAATTCGGGGGGACCGGATTCTTGAGACCGGCAGGCTCCGTCCGCGCAACGGGGAGCGGGTCATCTCCGCCGCCGGCGCTGTGGTCGCGCCCGGATTTATTGATGCGCACAGTCATGCAGACGGAGGTATTCAGGAAGCACCGGACGCAGAGAGCCAGATTCGCCAGGGCATCACCACTGCGATCGTCGGCCAGGATGGCGGATCGCAACTTCCGCTGTCGCGTTTCTGGAGCGGCCTCCGCACCCGCCGAGTCGCGCTGAATTTCGCGTCGTTTGTGGGTCACGGCACACTGCGCCGGGAAGCGATGCCGGGTGATCCGCGCCGAAAGGCGACTGCGGGCGAGGTGGAGCGGATGGCAAAGCTCCTCGACGAGGAGATGGCATCCGGCGCGCTGGGCCTCTCGTCCGGCCTGGAGTACGACCCGGGGTTCTTTGCAGAGACGGACGAAGTGATCGCGCTGGCCCGCACGGCTGCCCGCCGCGGGGGCAGCTATATCAGCCACATGCGCAACGAAGACAACGGCGCCTTCGAGGCGATTCAGGAGTTACTAAAAGTTGCGGAACAGGCCCACATCCCGGCGCAGATCTCGCACATCAAGTTGGGCTCCCGGCGTGTGTGGGGACGTGCATCCGAGGTACTGGAGCAAATCGAAGCTGCACGCCGGCGGGGAGCCATCCTGACGGCGGATGTCTATCCCTACCTCTACTGGCAGTCCAGCATCACACTGCTGAATCCATCGCGAAAGTGGGACGACCGGGCAGCGTGGGAGCAGGGGCTGGAGGACATCGGCGGGCCCCAGCAGGTGCTGCTCGCCCGCTACACACCCGACGCCACGTGGGCCGGGCGCACCGTAGCCCAGATCGCCGAGCGCACCGGCAAAGATGCCGTCTCCGTGATCCAGGAGATTGTGGCGAACACCCGAGCTCCGGGCGCCACAGGGTCGGAAGCCGTCGTGGTCACCGCGATGCGTGAGGATGACCTGCGCCGGTTCCTCGCATCCCCTCACATCATGATCTGCAGCGACGGCGGACCGCGCTCGCCCCACCCCCGGAGCGCCGGTTCCTACCCGCGTGTCCTGGGCCGCTACGTGCGGGAGGAGAAGGTGCTGACGCTGGAGGAAGCGGTGCGAAAGATGACCTCCTTCCCTGCCGCTACTTTTGGTTTCCGGGACCGGGGTCGCCTCGCACCGGGCTGGAAGGCGGACGTGGTGGTGTTTGATCCCGCCGTGGTAAGCGACACCGCCACAACAGCCCAACCGAAGGCCAGGCCGCTCGGGATCCGCCATGTCCTGGTAAACGGGGTGCCTGTGCTGCTGGACGACGTGCTGACCGGGGCGCGGCCGGGTGAGATCGTGCTCCGGACGGAACGCGCTCGCTGATGCGCGGGCGCGCAGTGCCTCGAAGTCTCTCCCCCTCTCCTTCACTCTACGATCTGTCTCCTCCGATTCTCCTCTTCCCCATGAGCAGCGAACCAAACGAAGCCGGCGTAGACCGGCGCACCATCATGAAGGCAGTGGCGGCCACCTCCATCGGAACGCTGGTTGCCTCCGAGACGGCCGGCGCGGCCCCGGTCGCCCCGGCGCGTGCGCCGAATCCGGTGGAACGGGAGAATCGACGCCCCGGCGCTCGCGACTGGCAGTTGACCCGGGTTCGACTGGACCGCAGCGGGTACCGGTCGCCGTGGATCGAGGGCTACTGCTCGCACCAGAGCCTTGCTGCCGGACAGACACTGCGGGTGATGGTCAGCACCGACCCGCCGCGCAGGTTCCTGCTGGACGTGTATCGGATGGGCTACTATGGCGGCGCGGGCGCGCGGCACGTGGCGCAGTACGGTCCCCTTCCCGGCCGAGCGCAGCCGGTCCCCCCGATCGGTGAACGCCGCCGGCGCGATTGCGCGTGGGAGCCCGCCGTTGAAATCCCGATCCCCCCGGACTGGCTGAGCGGCGTCTACCTGGGCAGGCTCACCACGCTGCCGGAGAACAACAACGAGCTGTACTGGCAGAGCTTTGTGATCTTCATCGTCCGCGACGACCGGCGTGCCGATCTGCTGTTCCAGTGTTCCGACAACACCTGGCAGGCGTACAACCGCTGGCCGGACCGCTGCTCCCTCTACGACGACGGGAGTGAGCGGGAATGGACCTCCGCACCCGGCTGGGATGTCGGTTTCGACCGCCCCTACGGCAAGTACCGCCAGATTCTGGATTATCCACAGTCCGTCGGCTCCGGCGAGTTCCTGCTCTGGGAGTTCCCCCTCTGCTACTGGCTCGAGCAACAGGGGCAGGATGTGACCTACTGCTCAAACGCGGATCTGGTCACTCCCGCCATCGGCCGCAACCGCCGCGTCTTCCTCAGCGTGGGCCATGACGAATACTGGGATGTGCGCCAGTATCACTCGGTGCGCCGCCTCGTAGACGACGGGATGTCCGCGCTCTTCCTGTCAGGCAACTCAGTCTGCTGGGTGAGCCCACTCTCCGCCGGCGCCGATGGACGCCCGCATCGCCGCCTGACGCGTGCCGCCCCCTACGGCGGGTACGCCGGGCATGTCCCTGAGAACGGCATTCCGTTCGAGCCGACCGGTCCCGACGAGGGACTGCTGATGGGCGCCCGCAACATCACCCCCGTGAACGGCGGCGGCGACTGGACCTGCACCCGCCCAGACCACTGGATCTACAACGGGACGGGAATGAAGCAGGGGGAGTCCATTCCGGGTCTGGTGGGCTGGGAGTACCACGGGAACCCGGCGCCGCTCCCCGGTCTGGAGATCGTAGCGGAAGGCACCGCACTGCAGGGGGGCGTCCACCCGCAGCACTGGACGGCGACGCTGCACCCAGGCCCGAAAGGCAACTTCGTGTTCAATGCCGCGACGATCTTCTGGGCGCAGGGGCTGAGCGCCCCACCGGGACACGTCCTGCCCTGGTCCCACTACAGCCGCCCCCACGGCCCGGACCAGCGAGTACAGCGGATCACGGCCAATCTGCTGAAGTGACGGTGGGCCTGCTCTCCGTCATTCGGCCTGGTGGACCCCGCCCGTTACTCCCGCACTCATCGGGGGGACGGCGCGCCAGCCGGATTCGAGAGCCAGCGGTCGGCGGTGGACCGCAGTCGGGGCCTGCCGCGCCCACCTGCATCGATCGCAGCAGGGGAGCCGGGCGTCTAATGATAAAGGCTGTGTTCAGAGAGAAATGCAAGAGGATGTCCACATGAATTTCCTGGCGCTGCGTTTGCGGCTCCGCCGCTGTGCGTCCGGTTTCGTGCTGGTGCTGCTGTGCCTGGCCGGCCTCCCGGTGACGGCAACAGATGTGCTGGTGGAGACGCCCGGAGACAAGACGGTGGTGCGCGGCACAATGCAAGTGCGTATCCGACCGGTGGATGCGCCCGGGGAGCGCTACTTTGCCGACCCCGATGTGACCCTGATCAATGAGACCGGTCGCACGGTGGCGAGCACCATCGCGGTGCGCGACCCGAAGACGAAAGTGTGTGAACTCTCGCTCAACACCGAACGCTACCCGGACGGCGTGTATCTGCTGACCGTGGCGTATCGCAACCTGGCCGGAAATCGCGCCCGGTCGGTCAGGACGGAGCTCAGCCTGTCGTTTCGCAACCGGGGTCCGAAGCCCGCCCGCTTTGTGGTGGAGGCAGCGCCTGCCGTAAAGGCCGGAGATGATGGAGGAACCCCAATCACGGTGCGGGTCTTTGATGCAAAAGGGACGCTCCTTCCCGGGGCACGGGTCGAGTTTCAGGCGACGGGGGGCGAACTGGACACACCGGCGGAGTTGACGCACCACGACGGGGAGGCAATCGCGACAGTGCAGAGCCCGAAGGCTGGCATGTGCAGCGTCACTATCCGCGTGGAGGCGCTGCCGCCCATCACGCACATGGTGCGCTTTTTGCCCTGAGCGCATGCCCCTCAAGCTCATCATTGATACCGACCCCGGGGTAGACGACGCGCTGGCCCTGCTGCTGGCAGGCGCCTCACCGGAGATCGAGGTGCTCGCGGTCCTGACCGTGGCGGGCAACGTCCCTCTGTTCCACGCCACGGACAACGCCCGGCGTATTCTGCCCATTGCCTGGGGTGACCGGCCGCTGCCGATTCTCCACCGCGGCGCCACCGGGGGCGATGAAACTGCCGAGCAGGTGCATGGTTCCGATGGGCTCGGCTGGGCCACCACCCTGCGCGACCCCCAGGGCGAGAGTGTCTATCCGCCCACGGCGTGCTTTGCCGAGACGCCCGCGGCAGAGGCGCTGCTGCGCCTGGCACGCACGCATCCGCACGAGTTGACGCTGGTCACTCTGGGTCCGCTCACGAATGTGGCGGAGGCTGCCCGGCGCGATCCGGTGGGCCTGCGCCTGCTGCGGGAGATTGTGGTGATGGGGGGTGCTTTTCGGGAAACGGGGAATGTCTCCCCCCTGGCGGAGTTCAACATCTATGTGGATCCGGGGGCGGCGCAGACGGTTTGCAACGCAGGCGTTCCGCTGGAGTGGATTTCGCTCGATGTGACGCACCGCTGCCTGCTGTATCCCGCCAACGTGGCGTCGCTGCCGGACACGCGGCGCGGCCGGTTCGTGCGCGACATCACCGGTGTGTCGTTCGACTTCCACGAGAACGTCTACGGAGAACGGGCCTGTTTTCCGCACGATGCGATCGCGGTGGGACGCGTGCTGTGGCCGGAACTGTACCGTTCGATGCCGCGCCGCGTGGATGTGGAGACGAAAAGTCCGCTCAGCCTGGGCCAGACGGTGGCGGACTTTCGGCCGGCGTCTCTGCATCGTAACGCAGCGGTGAACGGTGCAATCTGCGTCGAACTGGATTCACGCGAGATTCTCCGCCGCATGGTGGAGCGGTTGGGGTAGGATCGCGAGGAGGGATCGGACAAGATGCAACGAAGGCATTTCCTGGCCGGCGCCGCCGGCGCCGCAGCGGTGACCACCGCCCCCACGCGGCCGGGTGAAGCGGCCCCGGCAGAGGCAAAGGAGCGGAGGAAACCTGTGGCTAAAGCTCGCTTTCAACTGGGACACCAGCATCAACACTCGGCGGAAGTACTGCGGGTACTGGCCGCCTTCGGGGTGAACCACGTGTGCAGCGGCCTGCCGTCGCGCACACTGGACGACAACTGGACTGTAGATGGCCTCAAGCGGTTGAAAGACCATGTGGCGCAGTTCGGCGTCTCGCTGGACATGGTGCCGCTTCCCCTTTCGTCCGCCTACATCACCCGGGCCGAGTTCCCGAACATCATGCTCGGCAAGAGCCCGGAGCGGGATCGCGAAATCGAGGCCATCTGCACGATGATCCGCAACGGTGCGGCGGCCGGTATCCCAGCCGTGAAGTACAACATGTCCGTTCTTGGCGTCGTGCGCACCGAGCGCACCGTGGGGCGCGGCGGGGCGCGGTACAGCACGTTTGTGTACTCCCAGGCGAAGCAGGATCCTCCCCTCACCGAAGCCGGCGCGGTGAGTGAAGGGGCCTACTGGGAACGCATCACCTACTTCCTGGAGCGCGTGGTCCCCGTGGCCGAGGAGTGCAAGGTGCGGCTCGCGTGCCACCCCCACGATCCGGGCATGCCGCGCGGCAAGGGCTACCGTGGGGTGGAGACGGTGTTGGGCAGCGTGGACGGCCTGAAGCGGTTCGTCGAGATCAAACCCAGCCCGTATCACGGCCTGAACTTCTGCCAGGGTACGGTCTCGGAGATGCTCCAGGACCCCGGCAAGGAGATCTACGACGTGATCCGCTATTTCGGCAGTCGCGGCAAGATCTTCAACGTCCACTTCCGCAACATCAAGGGCAAGTTTCTCGACTTCCAGGAGACCTTCCCGGATGATGGGGATGTGGACATGCTCAAAGCCCTGCGCGTCTACAAAGAAGT
>SXGS01298530.1_pt1 | contig 15661 bp, 10 predicted proteins | sample 3174681 | NCBI WGS metagenome assembly SXGS01 (sample SAMN11356861, study PRJNA531348) | freshwater metagenome | isolation source: freshwater sample F1-80 | place: China: Fuxian Lake, Yuxi | collected 2017-12-25 | reverse complement strand
TGTATTTCCAAGACCGCACCTTCATGCTCTTCGGAGATGCGAAGGGGGTCGTCGGCGAGTTGGCCAAGCACCTGGCGGGTGGTGATGGGCATTGAACGCTCACCGTGGCGGACGCTGCCAGCGTCCGCGACCGACGCTAGCAGCGTCGGCTACGAAACCGGTCACCGTTCGCCCGCATCCGACGCCAGCAGTTCATGCACTTTCGAATGCACGACTTGGCCGTCGATCGTGACCAGTGTTCCTTGCACGATCTCGTCCTCGCGATTGATCGCCCAGTGGCCCTCGTTGACCAGCGAGAGCAAGAACGTCGTCGTGTTGCGTGAGAACATCTGGCTGGCGTGAAACGGCACCGAGGCCGCCAGGTTGACGCAGCCAATGATCGACACGCCGTTCTCATCGACCGTTTCCCAGGGCCGAGTCAATTCGCAGTTGCCCCCCTGTTCTGCCGCCAGGTCGATCACCAACGAACCGGGTGCCATCGAACGAACCATCTCGGCCGAGACCAATCGCGGAGCCTTCCGCCCCGGCACCGCCGCCGTCGTGATGACGATGTCGCTTTCAGCGATGACCGGCGACAAGGCCGCTTGCTGACGTTGATAGAAGTCTGCATCCATCCCTTTCGCGTAACCGCCGCCGCCGGCCGCGTCCCCCAAGCCCATGTCGATGAACTTCGCACCGAGGCTCATCACATCATCCTTCGCGACCGATCGCACGTCCGTCGCTTTGACGACCGCACCCAATCGCCGAGCAGTCGCGATCGCCTGCAAACCGGCCACTCCCGCGCCGATCACAAACACGCGAGCGGCAGTGATCGTGCCTGCCGCCGTCATCATCATCGGAAACATCTTCACGGATCGCTCGGCCGCCAGCAGTACCGCCTTGTAACCGGCAATCGACGCCTGAGACGACAACACATCCATGCTCTGCGCGCGAGTGATCCGCGGCAACAATTCCAAAGCAAACGCCAGCGCGTCCCGTTCCGCGACTCGCCGCATGAACTCCGGCCGACCGAGCGGATCGCACAGGCTGATGACCACTTGCCCGGATCGCAGCGCGGAGATATCCGCTTCCGCCGCATCCGCGTTGGCTCCCGCCGTGCGAACCTGCAACAGGATGTCGGCTCGCGAGCAGACCTCTTCGCGATGAGCCAGCACTTCCGCGCCGGCCGATATGTACGCCGCGTCAACAAACCCGGCCGACGTTCCGGCTCCGGCTTGGACGACAACCGACAGCTTGGACTTCTTGAGCGCCGCGACCGAAGCGGGGACTAGCGCGACGCGGTGTTCCCTCCGAAACGTCTCGCGCAGCACGCCGACCACCAATGGTTTCGCAGTCGCCGCTGCCCCTGTCAGCGAATACGTCTCGCGATCACCCACCGCCACACCGTCCGTGCTCATCGTGCTTCCGTCTGAATGAGGGACCATTCGCCGCAGCGATGATTTTCGCACGACGTCAAGGGGAAGGTAGCGGCTGCCAATCTCTGAATTCAAACCGCACCATCGACCAATCGTTCAACGGCCTTGATCGTTGTTAGGTACTGAGTTCTACTCATTGTCCGCTGAAGGAAACTCATGTCGGGCCGATGCTGTCGCCGTGACGAAGCGGCGATGAGACTACGGCTGAGGAGAGAACTGATGAAATTGCTATCGGGCACCATCCTATTGCTCGCGGCGGAGCAGGCCTTCGCGCACGCGCAACTGGCTCAGTTTCCCAATCACGATGATGCCAAAGCGGTTCTGATTCCGGCGTCCGTCGTCTTTCTGGCTCTGGGTTCAATCTTGATGATTTGGGGACTGCTGAGCGAACTCCGGGATAAGACCAAGGTCACTGCCGGATAGAGTGAATGCACGACTTTGCACGCGAGCCGGGGTCAGGTCTTCAAATCTCATTTTTGGCCTCACGATCCACCCCTGACTTCCTTCTCACACCGCCATTCCAATCCACATCGCACTCCATTCGCGATGCCAAAAATGAAATTTGAAGACCTGACCCCTGATCGGTTCGCCGTGAGACGTGACGACTTCGTCGTGTTTGTTTTGCTGATCGTGTTTGTCGTCGGACTGGGCATTTGCGTCCGTCCGTTTGTTGCTCCAACGGCCAGAGAAACTTCGCGGCGTGACATCGTGCGGGCACAGTTGATTCGGCTGCCGGAGGCTTGGACGAAAGCTCAACAGCATTTGCGAGACTTCCCGGACGACGTGGTGGGATTGGCCCTCGCGGCCGAGGCAGCGGCGACTCAACAGCGGCATGCCGAGGCGATCCAGCTCTTCGAGCAATTGCCTCAGGATGGTGGTCGCTGGGAGTTTCGGCGCGAGTTTGGCATCGGTCGCCGACACGCGGTGCTCGGTCAAGTTCTTCTGGCGGAGCGGCATTTTCGCCGAGCGCTGCAGATCCATCCGTCGCACCGGGAGGCCAACCAGCAGCTTGGTCACATCCTGCAAGTCGCCGGTCGAGTCTGGGAAGCTGGGCCACACTTCTTCATTCCGATTCTGCGCGGGCAATGCAACATGGACGAACTGCTGTGCGTCGCGACTCCGGAACTCTTCTTTCGGCGCGACGAGCAATTGGAGCGGGACAATCAAGACTTGGCGAATCCCGACCTGCTGGTGACGTTGGCCACTGCGCGTCGATTAATTCTTGAAAACCAGCCATCAGCCGCCGAAGAGTCGCTGCGGCAAGTGTTGGCCGTCCGGCCAGAGATGGGAGAAGCTCAGGGACGACTGGGCCGCTTGATCGTCGAACGGGGCGACCTCGGCGAATTCCTGCAATGGCGCGGCAGCCTTCCCGACGAGGCTCGCAATCATCCCGAAGTTTGGTTCGCTCAGGGCTTGAAGGCGCGGCAGCTTGGTCTGCTTTCCGGCAGCGTCCGCTGTTTTCTCGAAGCGGTGCAGCGGCAACCCAACAACTTGAATGCGAACATCCAACTCGCCAATAGTCTGGCGAAAGTGGGACAGAAGGAGATCGCCACGGAACTGTCTCGCCGAACCGAGGTGATGTCTGAAATCGAAGCCAATTTGAATCTGTTGCGCGTCGAAATCGACGCCGCTGTGATCGCGACACTCGTCCCGCAGTTGGGAGAGATCGGGCGTTATTGGGAGGCCGCCGGCTGGGCCTACATTTTGACGAGACTCGACATCCCGCAAGAGTCGCCGCGTCGCGAATTGCAACGCTGGCTGCGATTGGCACGGCGTGAAAACGTTCCCAACGCGACGGATCAGTCGCCGATTCGCTCCCTCAGAGTGCAGGATTTTCCAACTCCGTCTTGGCCGACTCCGCAGGAGAAAGCCACTTCCAAAGAAACCTCTCAGACCCATCGTCTCGCGTGGAATTTCACCGACGACGCGGCGAAGGTTGGGATCCAGTTCAACTACTTCGAGGGATCGTCGGAAGAGAACCGGCTGCAACACATCTTCAATGTGATGGGAGGTGGCTTGGGGGCCGTGGACTTCGACAACGATGGTTGGCCGGACTTGTACTTGGCTCAAGCGAACAACTGGCGCGAGACGACACCGCGTTTGGAAGATCGCGATCGGCTGTTTCGAAACGTCGCTGGCGAGCGCTTCGAGGACGTCACGGAGCTGGCCGCGATCACTGAGTTCAGTTTTTCACATGGCGTGGCCGTGGGTGATTTCGATCAAGACGGTTTCGCGGACATCTATGTCGGCAACAAGGGGCCGAATCGCCTGTTCCACAACAACGGCGATGGGACGTTTGAGGAGATCAGTGACCGTGCCGGTGTCACCGGAGACGAATGGACCACGAGCAGCGTCTTCGCGGACTTCACCGGTGATGGCCTGCCGGATCTGTACTTGCTGAACTACACGAAGATTCCTGAGACGACTCAAAAGGAATGCCGAGACTCCAACGGAACTTTGAAATCCTGCACGCCGCGGCAACTGCCGTCCGAGCAGGACAAGCTCTACGTCAATCGGGGCGACGGCACCTTTCGCGATGTCTCGGAAGCGGCAGGCATTCTGGCTCCCGAAGGTCGCGGGTTAGGGATCGTGGTTTGGGACTTCAGTGGCGACGGCTTGCTGGACATCTTTGTCGCCAATGACACCTCCGCGAATTTTCTATGGATCCATCAGGGAACCGACTCCGACGGCGTGCCCCATTTTCAAGAAGAAGGAGTCCTTCGCGGTGTCGCGTTTAATCAAGACGGACACGCCACCGCCAGCATGGGCGTGGCCGCCGGAGACGCGGATGGGGACGGTCGGATTGAGTTGTTCATCACCAACTTTATTGCCGAGTCCAGCACATTGTTCTCGCTACGGTCGGGAGGCTTTTTCGAGGAACAGACCCGCGACATGAACCTCCGGACCGCGAGTCTCTCGATGCTCGGATTCGGCTGTCAGTTCGCCGACTTGGACGGCGACCGTTGGGAGGACTTAATCATCACCAACGGCCACGTCGATCGAACCGCGGCGCGCGGTGACTCCGATCGGCTACCTCCGCAGGTTTTCCACAATCAGCAGGGTCGCCGCTTTGCCGAGATCCCTGGAGAATCCTTGGGAGCGTTTTTTGAGGGACGATATTTGGGTCGCGGGCTCGCAAAACTCGATTGGAATCGGGATGGCCGTGCCGATTTCGGGATTTCCCATTTGCATGCGCCGTTCGCTCTGCTGACGAATCGCACAGCTCCCGCAGGCCGATTGCTCACCGCCCGCTTAATCGGTCGCAACGGCTGCCGCGAACCAATTGGGGCAAAGGTCACGGTCCATGCCGACGGTTCGCAGATCGTGCGGTTTCTGACGGCGGGAGACGGGTTCTTGGTCACGAACGAACGCTTCTTGTCGTTTGCAGTGCCTCAGGAAAGCCAGACGGTTCGACTTGAGGTGGACTGGCCCGGCGGGCGACATCAGCAGTGGAACGACGTGCGAACCAATCAGGAAATCATCCTGGTGGAGGGGCAGTCGGAAGTGATGCCTCAGGGACAATACCCGTAGACCTCGGCGTGCCTCTCGGGCTGAGAGAGTGTTCTCGAACCGCTGACCCAGGCCGCGGGCCTGGGCGATCGAGTGACGCACCTGTGGTGCTCTTGCAATCCACTTTCCTTCGTTGAACCCGACACCAGTGGCTTAGAACCCGACACCGTGGCTTGTCAGAAAACCCCAAAACTCCACTCTTTATCCCCTCTTAATGATTGATCGAGTAAAGAGTTGTTGTTTGAATGAACGCGGACATTCGCGTAATTTTCCCGTTTGTCTTTTGAATCAAGTTTTTGGAGGTGTGCGATGCGCCGTCGTGGATTTACTTTGATCGAACTGTTAGTCGTGATCGCGATCATCGCGGTCTTGATTGCTCTCCTGCTGCCAGCGGTTCAGCAAGCACGCGAAGCGGCTCGGCGGAGCCAGTGCAAAAACAATTTGAAGCAGGTCGGGTTGGCGATCGCCAACTATACGGAGGCCACGAAGGGGCTCTATCCGCCGGGAAACGTCGCATCACGTGCGGGTGGCTGGGGACCATCGTGGTGGATCTTCATTATGCCCTATACGGACCAGGCGGCGGTCTTCAAGAAGTTGACGTTTAATGGAACCCATCCTGGGTGGGCATGGAGCGGCGATGCAGCGGGTGACTCCAATGCAACGGAGATTTCAAGAGCGACTTTCAGTTATGTGATTTGTCCGTCGAGCCCACTCGCGGCCAAGCGAAATGCCGGCGACGTTGCCGCCAGACACACCATGCAAAACGCTCATTATTTTGGAATCATGGGAGCGACTGATGGCAACGGCTTTTTGAACCCCGCGAGCCGCAAGGCAAATTGCTGTGGCTGCTGCGGTGGACAAGCCGCGACAGGCAACATCACCGCCGGCGGGATGTTCGGACCCTTGGAATCCCGATCAGTCGCCGGCATGAGGGATGGAACCTCAAACATCATCGTGGTCGGTGAAGCGTCCGACTTCATTCGCGATGCGACTGGTAACAAAGTGGTCCAGAGCAATGGCACTCACGGAATCCTGATGGGCAGTCCCAACCGCACGCGCGTTGAGGCCTCACCAGGTGGCATGTTCGAGCGTCAGTTCAATCTCTTAACAGTTCGCTACGCCCCGAACGCCCCGGCCATTAACAATGATGCTGCGTGGCCGGGAGTCCATGATAACTTCGGTATTAACCTGCCGCTCAACTCCGCGCACACCGGAGGCATACATGGGCTGTTGGGAGATGGGACCGTGCGGTTTATCAATAACAGCATCAACATGCTGACCTATCGCCGGTTGATGACTCGTGATGACGGAGCCACAATCACCGACTTCTAGGTGCCCAATTTGGCAAAACAAATTGGGCTCCCTCGGTGGAGCCCGGTTTCGTTTCTCAGCGTTGTTCAGGAATTCAACACCCTTGTCAGAGTTCACGGAGTTCCAATAGATGCGCCTCCTTGCTGTTTTGAAGAATCGATCCGCTGGAAGTCAATTCGCCAACGTTCTGTTTTTGGCATTCACAATCGCTGCCGCCGGTTGCGGCGGAGAACGTGAGGCCAAACCCACGGATCCGCAGGCCTCAATTTCCGGGACCGTCACTTACAACGGTGAGAACGTGACGCCTGACAGCAGTGTCGTGTTTTTCTGCAAAGACAAGAACGCGACAGTCGCCGGCGAAGTCGACTCGTTCGGTAAGTTCGCTTTGAAGCCCAGCGTGGGTTCCATTGGCATTCCTGCGGGTCGGTATCAGGTCATGGTCCGAGCCCCTGAGCCACCCGCTCCGCCAGTTGGCTCGGATGCGTACAAAGACATAATGTCCGGCAAGACGAAGAAGCCCGAACCAGCGAAGGACATTCCGATTCAGTTTGGTGCCTTCGACACCAGTGGCCTCTCAGTGGAAGTGAAGGTCGGCGAAAACAATTTCGACTTCGACTTGGCCAAGCTCGCCAAAGAGTAAGTGTCTCCCGAGTCCGTGACAGCCATGTAGTGATGCCTCCAGTTTTGACGGTGGCGCAACACGTCACGTTGTACTACTAGCTCGCGATTTCTTGTTCGGCCGTGTCCATTTGTTTTGGCCACGGATGGAATACGGATTCGATCTTTGCAACAACACTCGACTTTGCTCTTGTCCGTGTTCAATCCGTGTCGCATCCGTGGCTAAGAAACTGTTTTGATTGTGGCTCCGGTGCAATGCCAAACCGCAAGCCGCGCAACGGGTGCGGTTTTAGCGAGAGATTTCCGTCGCTCATTTTGCCGAGTCAGTCGGGTTGCTCAGCAAGTACGCGATCACATCTCGCAGCTCTTCCGGAGTCTTGGCGACCCCTTGCGGCATGGCCGAGATGTCCGCGAGCTTCCGCGCTTCGATCTCCGACTTGTTGATCGAGATTCGCTTCGTATCGGGCAGCAACAGTTCCAGCTTGTCGCCCGTTTCGCTGACGATCAAACCGGTGATGACTTTCCCCTCCTTGGTCTCGATGGTCGAGGACTTGAAGACGGGCGAGATCACTTTATTCGGAGCCAGCACCGATTCCACGAGGTACGCCACCGAGAAGCGTTTGCCGGCATCGGCCAAACTGGGACCACCACCGCCCGGTTGAGTCGCAGTCGCCGCGTGACACTTCGCGCAGCCGAGCGATTCGGCACCGAACAGTTTCTTGCCGCGAGCAACGTCGCCGGTCTTCACCGCTTCCGACCAATCGACCGCGAGGAACTTCGGATCAATCGGCTGCGAACCGCCGCTGGCCGACTTCAGACGATCCGCCAGCGACAGACCGTCCGGCTTCTCTGGCAATGAAAACTTCACATCGCCGAGATGTTTGAAGTGCAGATATTGCCCGCCCCGTCCCGACTGCATCCGCACGCGGACGAGGATGTCGTTGCTCCCGGCCAGCAGATCGAGCGGCACGACATCATCAAGCTGTTGCAGCGGGCGAATCGCATCGTTGGTGAAGACCAGCTTGCCGTTATGCCAGACGCGAACGCCGTCCTCGCTGCCGACGAGCAGTTGCATGCGCTGAGCCGTCGGCGCGTCGAAGCGAACCAGCGAATAGACCGACGAGTTTGGCGACGGTCCAAACAGGGAGTTGAAGTTGTAAAGCGGCCGATCAGGACTGGAGGTCTTCGTCAGCTTCCACTCAAACGATTTCTCGGCGACGGAGACTTTCGCGGCGAGGTCGATGGCCGCAGTCTCGACCACATGCACCGTCTTGAATCCATCCGCATCCGGCACCGGGCCGAGCATCCAGACTTGCGGTCGAACATGCTCCAACTTGCCTTGCAGGTTCAGCCGCTTGTCCTGCACATCGGCCGTGACGGTTGCGATCTTTGGCTCAGAGCGCGGATCGTTGAGCAGCGACAAAAAGTGCGCCGCCTGCAACCGGACTTTGTCGTCCTCATCTCCGAGCCGCTCAGCCAGCAGCGCGAAGAGTTTCTCTTGTTCCTCGGTGTGCTTCAGAGCCTTCCAATGCTCGGCCACGGTGTAGTTGCCGACACGGCCGTGCTTGCGTAAGTCGATCGGCTCTTTCTCGTCCGCGAAGAGAATGATGTTCGCTTCCTCTTTCTGCTGCGGAGCAAGCGGCGCGTCGTCCGGTAGCTTGGCATCGACGGGGGGAATCGTGAGTCGGAAACCTGCGGTAAGAACGGCCATCATGCGAAAGGTTTGTTCGGGGGCTCGCGAATAGGCGGCGGTCAATTTCGGCACCGTAAGGCTCGAAAACACATGGCAGGCCCGCACCAGCTCGGCGTCGAAATCGCGCTCATGCAGCTTGTCGTGTTTTTCCTCATTCCATTTTTGGAGATGCTGTTTCAACGTCCCTTCGGGATCACGCTCAGCATCCGCAATCCACTTCTCAACATCCAAATCGGCAAGCCCCTGTGCCAGGGACTTCGCAAGTGGCTCGATGAGTAATGGTCCAAGGACCGCAATCGCCAGAGTGTCCGCCAAAGGTCGTGGTGGATCTGGTGGATGCCGACCGGGGTGACGATTCGTCTGGGGCGATTCCTGCCAGCGACGGAGCAGCTCGGCAAATGCAGTCGATGACCGATTCCACTCCTTTTGAAACCGTTCATCAATCAGCTTCTCCCTCGCGACGGTAGTCGTGTCGTATCCGTCAAACGGCAGCGTGTCGGGATCGTCCTTGCGCGTAATGACGGCGAGATCGCTGCGATACACGGGCGAGCCTTCGTTCTGAGCCATATAGCAGATCGTGACGAAGACTCGGCCACCGCGACCGACGCACACGCCGACCGGCCGTGCCTGGTCTTTGCCCTCCAACAGGACCTGCTCCTTCGCGACGAAGGTGTTCCCCTTGGCTTCGAGCGGAAACCGCGTGACCTGTCGGCGACACCAGCGGGCGACGAGCAGATTGTTGTCGTACTTCTCCGGCAGATATCCGTCGGAATAATACGTTTGCAGGACTGGTACGAAGCGTCCCAGCTCTTCGTTGAGGCTAGGCAGGATGTCGGCGCGGTCGGGCGATTTGCTCTGCAACCATCCGCGCGGCCAACTGAAGTACGAGCCTTCGGTCACATGCAACAGCCGTCCGGGAACGTAGGCCGAGGGAAGCCCCTCGTGATCGTTGTCATTGGTGAAGAGATTCCAATTCTTGTCGAAGCACAGCCCGCACGGGTTTCGCAATCCGCGCGAGAAGCTCCGCAGATTGGTCCCGTCCGGCCGAATGCGAAAGACGCCACCCACGCCGTTGTACGGCATCGTCGCCCAGTCTTTGTCGCCGATGCGAATTTTCTGTTCGCGCAAGCCACCCGCCTTGGCGAGCGGGGCGGCGTCAGCCCCCCGGTTGTTCCGACGGTCAACCGGGGGACTGACGCCGCGCCGCTCGCCTTGAGGATCCTGGACCGCCGTGTTCGGCTTGAAGAACATCGTCCAATGTCCCCAGTGATCCGGCCGAGTGAAATCGCCGTAGTACCAAAGCGGATCGCCCATCGAGACATAGAGGTCTCCTTCCGGTCCCCACGCACAGGCGTGAAAGCACTGATGCACGTGACCGTTCGGCACGCCCCACAACAGCCGCTCGATGGTGACACCATCACGTTTCAGCCGCGCACCCGGCAGCCGATAGACCGCGCTGACCGTGACGACGTACAAATCGTCGCCTCGAATCTCGATGTCGTTGACCCACGTGTGATCGGGAAACGTGAACAGCAACCGCCGCGGCTTGTACCGCCCGGCCTCATCGACGTCGTAGACGAAAAGTGTCTTGCGGCCTCCGACAAAGATGCGTCCCGCCGTATCGAGCCGCACCGACAGAAACGAATCGTCGTCAGAAGAATCGAGCCGCACGACTTTCAAATCAGGATCGAGGACGCGGTAGTCGAGGTCTTCGGCTAACAGCGGGGCCGTCAACAACATCAACAACGATGCAAAACGCAGAGTCATGTGAAGATCTCCACTGCGCCCATCAGGCTCGCCAATGAAAATGGCTCTCTCGCAATCGTTGACGAGAGAGCCATGTCTGAATGCGGAGAGGGGGGGACTCTCCGCAATACATCAATCCGAGATTTCGCCGGCCGTCTCTGAAGACCACCTTTGGTGCAGAAACCTCGGGAAAACTAGGCATCTCACAGCGAGATGCCTTTGGACTCTGATCAGGAACATTGCCAACCGAATTGTCGGTGCTGTGCACCAAGTATGCACCAGTCATGCACCAGCACTTGATATCGGATTGGTTGATGATTCGTGACCAGTGATTCATTTACTTGCTCAATGATTGATCGTCAAGCGGCATTCTTACGGGATTGTTCGAGGGGAATACCGAGGTCGTGCGCACGGCGTTCGATCGCATGGAGTAAGGGGGCGATGCGATCAAAGTAGTGTGCCATCTCGTCGAAGATGCTGATGCCGGCGTAGGTGTTGAGGATGTCGTTGGTCGTGTGCAATGTGAAGTAGCGGGAAGCGAGATGTGACATTCCCGCTCGGTTTATGTCCTCGGTGACGGCGTGCCGGATGTCGTAGGCACGGCCGGTTGCGATTTCGGCAGCCGCGAACAACGGTTTCAATTCACTGGAGATTGTGCGTGTCGAAACCGCTCCGAGTTCATGAATCAACTTGCGGACGATGACCTTGCGACCCTGCGGCGTGGCGATCTCTGATTTCCCCGCCGAGCCAAATCGAAGCTGAATCAACGCCTCCAGGTCGTTTCGAGAATCAACCCGCTTGAGACGCTCTTGGAGCCTCGGTGTGTCGTAGAACTTGGGTTGAAGAAACATTGGTCCTTCACCTCGTCCGGCGGCAGCATACCGGAGTAGGTCGATCAAGATTGGCGGTAACGGCATCACAACATTGACTTGGCCCTTGTTGAAGTCCGATCCTCCGAACCGCGAGCCAAGCTTCCAGACGCCCGCCTTCAGGTCGAAGTCGGTGATGACTGCGCCCGAGACGTCCTCGAATCGAGTTGGGACGACCAGCAGGGACGTGAGATTGACCAGTTGCCAGTGATTCATCAGGCCGACCACCTGAATTCGCTTTTCCATAGGCACCGGTGACGACCGCAGCGGGTCTTTGGACGGCTCACGGCCGAGGATGTCCTCGGTGAAGGGATGGTAGTAATCGGCGGGCAACTTGCGGACCTGCGGCTTCTTCGCCCAGTTCAGCACGGCGATCAATGCCTCCAAGCAAAGTCTGGTCATCTTTGGGGACATCAATTTCGACTTCGTGCCGGGCCGCCCATTGGGCGTGACGGTTCGAGACATCAGAAAGGCGGACAGCGCGATGGCAAAGTCTCGGTTAATGTCACGGGCTAATTTCCAGCGGCGTGAATTCGCCGGTTGCTCCGCGAACTCCAAAATGTGTTGAAGACGATTGAGATAGCTCCGCACTAGGTTGGGGCCTTTGATTTGCTTTTTCTCTTTCAAGAATTCGTCGCAGAGTTGGCGGAGGGTCAGGAGCGGCACTGGCCCACGGTTGATGACAGATCGCCGAGTCTCCGATGGCGCGACGAATGAGCCGTTCGCGAGATCGACCAGAAGGAGGCACAGCCGCTGATGTGCTTCGGCTTCGACTTCTCCGAGAGTCACGCCGACTTGACGGCGGAAGATGCGCGCTCGCGCCATGTAGTTTCCTTGTCGTCGGTAGATGTGGACCAGTTGCCCATTTTGGGCCTGGAACGTGTGCTGCCCAAGCAGAGTGGCCGAGGCCATGCGGCGAAGCGGCTGGTAACTTGCCGACTCTTTCGGCGCGGCGGCCGATAGAGTCGCCACCGACTTTGTGGTGGCGCTTGACGCCGGGTTCGTACTCACGGCGGCCGGATCCGCCGCCAACCTCGCGACGGAAGTCCGAGCGAGAATGCTCGTGACAGACTGGCAGTCGTTAAGCTGTGTTGGATTCGCTTTATCGCTCGCCCGTTTGCTATTGTCAGAATGCTGCACCATCGCACTGCCTCGACACGTTACTGGGGGTCGCGACCTCGCAATTGCTCACCGACGTTGGTCAGTGAATTCGAGATGCTTCCCCGTTTGGTGCTTCCCAGTTTGGGACTGTCGGGCGTCATGCGAAGGGAAACTTTTTTGAATGAGTTTCCCTCCCCATGATCTGCGATCTGTGCTACCGCGAATGGATGACGTCAACGTACTTCGGAATCCGCAACATGCCGCGAACGGAAACCCATGCCGGTTGGCTTGCCCTGGAAAAGTCCTTTCCGGGAGATTCGCCATTGAACGCGACGGCGGAATATGCGTTGCCCAAGAAGCTCATTCGCGCGATTGACAAACTGAGGCTGCTGAGCAAGGACGAGATCAAGTTTGAAAACGGGTTCCGCTCGCAAGGACGGACCGGCTTCTGGCATGGAGGCTCTTTCGCCTGCGAAATCATGGACACAGACGATCGGCTTCGCGAAGAGTGCCAGTCGAGCGACCTGGACCGGCGACAGCATGACGTGGATCGGAAAATCCAAGAGCTTCTCGAAGACGAATATCAGCGTGTTGGGGAAGATCGGGTCGAGATTCGCATGCATGTCAAGAACAAAAATCAAACCGCTGAATTCACTTTGCGACTCCGCCAAGGGTATGTCGGCTGGTTGGTGACCTGTCCGCAGTTCCGACGAGAGGCGGCAGTGCTGGAGAAGTATTGGTCTGACAACATTCGTCCGCCGAGTCAACTCCCCATCTTGATCGACTTGGCAAACGGTTCGGCACTCGAGGCCCTTTGGGGACGTGAGAAACTGACGACGAAATCTCCACGACGAAGTCCTCGGTCAGAGATCGCGCGGACAGTCGCTGCTAAGGCGGACAAGTTCCTTCAGCGCTGGGGACTGGAGCGGCTTTGCACATGGGACTTGCCGATTCCGGCCGCACCCGCGTTGACCACATTCAACCAACTTGGCGCAGCCTCGCTGAGCACCGGGATGTCGCTGTTCGTCCCCTGGTATCTTCTGCGGCATCGCAATCTGACGATCTATAATCTCGCCGACATCAACTGCTTCGGTATGCCTCTCGACCACCTCGACGATTGGTTCGAAGGATCGGGCAAGAAATGGGGAGCCGACCGCTACGCCAAGTTGCTTGAGTTGTACGTCTATCGTGACCTGTCCTTGATGCGACGATATCCAAGCCGGCTGTCTGGAAAGACCGAGGTTTTGGATCAAGCCTTCTCGGCTTATTGGAGCGGAACAACCGCCGTACCCGAAAGAGCACTGCGGGGCGTTGAGTCCGTTCGCAAACTCCGGCTCTACATGGATCGTCGACTTCGCGAATGTGCCACCGCCGTTAAGACCACGTTGGCCAAGGTCGCAAAGGCCAAGAAGAATGGCGAACCGTGACGTTGTTGTGGTCCACCAACCAACGGCGAGAGCTAATTCGGTTCCACAGTATATTGACGCAAAAAGCCGTGAACTTTAGCTCGCGACACTCATGCGACGATCCAAACGCGACGGCCCCGCTTTGAAAACCATCAAAAATGCCGGGGAATTCGCAGATAATCCCATCCAGGGATTCGGGGCGCTCGCGTCCCAAAGCGGGCTGTATTCCTGATTGGAGTTATCACCAGTTTCAGATCACGAGATGCCGAGCAAATCGTCGCCGCGTATCGGATGATCGATACCATTCAGCGGCGCGGACGGTGCGCCCCAGGGCGGAAGGCCGGCCGACAATCAAGCCATTCGAGACGACTCGCAATTGGAAAGTGGTATTCTGCGATGAATTTCATTCTGCAACCTTGGCAACTGTTGGTCGTCATTCTGGCGAATTGGGTCAATCGGCAGCAGCAACAGGTCATCGAGTATCTCCGAACTGAGAATCTGATTCTTCGCGAGAAGGCTGGCAAGAAACGCATTCTGTTGAACGATGACCAACGGCGGCGGCTGGCGGTCAAAGGGAAGGCGCTTGGGCACAAACTCCTCAAGGAATTCGCGACTCTCGTGACGCCCGATACGATTCTGCGTTGGCATCGTGAACTCGTCGTCCGAAAACTCGACGTTCTCAGCCAACGGAATGCGGTTGGTCGGCCCAGAATCTCGCAAGAGATCGTCGATCTCACACTAAAGCTGGCCCGCGAAAATCCAACGTGGGGCTGCGACCGAATTCAAGGAGCGCTCGCCAATCTTGGGCACACGGTCTCGGACACCACGGTCAGCAAGCTGCTCAAATCACACGGCGTTGAGCCGGCTCCGGATCGGCAACGGCAGACGACCTGGGAGACGTTCTTGAAAGCTCATTGGGATTCGCTGTTTGCGATCGACTTCACCACGACCGAAGTCTGGACGCTGCGCGGATTAGTCACGATGTCAGTGCTCGTGGTGATGAGACTGAAGACACGCCATATTGAAATCGCTGGCGTCACCACCAATCCCGATAGCGCTTGGGTCACTCAAGTGACACGCGAGCTGACCGATTCGAAGGAGGGATTCTTGCGAAATGCCTCGCATGTGTTGATGGACCGCGACACCAAGTTCTCGCCGCTCCGCAAATTTCTGGAGACTGGCACCGCAACGAAAGCCACCCTGCTACCACCGCGAAGCCCGAATCTCAACGCCCATCTCGAACGCTTGATGCGAAGCCTCCATGAAGAGTGCCTGGACCGAATGATCTTCTTTGGAGAAAAGCCCCTGCAACACGCGCTGGCTGAATTTCAGACGCATTATCACTCCGAACGCAATCACCAGGGACTCGACAATCAATTGATCGCCCCTAATCAGGAAGTTGGTCATTCGAGTGGCATCATCGACTGCCGCGAACGCCTCGGCGGATTGCTGCGCTACTATCACCGCAGCGCCGCATGAACTTTGCCACCAACGTCGCCTTCAATTTCGTACGCCATGCGAACGAAACCGACAGAGACAGTGCGCGCTCACGCCCCAAACTCGCCCGAATTCCGGCGGGCTATTCTCGAAAATCAACTAGCTCCAGCGAGCGGTCGCTCGATTTTCTGCGCTGCCAAGTGATTCAACAGCCATTCGCCAAACAGTTTCTTGCTCGGCGGAATTTGTTGACATTACGGGCCGCGGCTGAGATGCCGCGGAGCGGTCCGTGAAGCCGGGCATCATGCCCACGCTGTTCGGCTTCAATGGGGCCGCGGCTGAGATGCCGCGGAGCGCACGGCTGAATTGGCCGGCTGCACCACCAAAACCACCGCTTCAATGGGGCCGCGGCTGAGATGCCGCGGAGCGTCAAAGACGCAACCGACCTGCTACCGCTCATCGCGAGCTTCAATGGGGCCGCGGCTGAGATGCCGCGGAGCGTGTCCGGGTGCGTGAACCTGGTCCGGCTGCCGGTGTGTTGCTTCAATGGGGCCG
>SXGS01219430.1_pt1 | contig 15661 bp, 18 predicted proteins | sample 3174681 | NCBI WGS metagenome assembly SXGS01 (sample SAMN11356861, study PRJNA531348) | freshwater metagenome | isolation source: freshwater sample F1-80 | place: China: Fuxian Lake, Yuxi | collected 2017-12-25 | reverse complement strand
TGGTGCCCCCGCCCGGAATTGAACCGGGATATGACGTTTAGGAAACGCCTGCTCTATCCATTTGAGCTACGGGGACTAAGCCGGTTTCCAGACATGCCTTGGCCGATGGATTGGCAAATCAAAAATGCCCGTTGACAGAGCAGAGGGGAAACTCAACCTTCCGGCTCCTTTTTCAACATGAGCACCACCGAAGCCAAGCAACAGACCCTTACGCCGCAGGAAATTCCTTTCACCCAGCCGCAGCTGATGAGCCGCTACATCACCGACACAGGTAAGATTCTGCCGCGCAAATACACCCACCTTTCCGCCAAAGAGCAGCGGAATGTTACCTCCAAGATTAAGAGCGCGCGCAATTTGCTGACGATGCTCTAAGCGCTTGCTTAGTCCACAATTTCAGCCGGAGCATCTGCTCCGGCTTTTTTGTCGCCAGATTTCATGCCTGCAAAAATTTACTCCCCCACTCCGGTTAACCTTCGCCGCTTAGCGGGGGTCTTGCGTGCGGGCGGACTCGTCGCCTTACCCACTGAAACGGTCTACGGCCTAGCGGCTAACGCCCTTGATGCCCGAGCCTGCCGCGCCATCTTTCGCGCCAAAGGTCGACCGACCCAAGATCCCTTGATCGTCCATGTGCTGGACCTCGCGCACGCCGAAGAACTCGCAACCTTTCACCCACTGGCCCGGCGGCTCGCCCGCCGCTTTTGGCCCGGCCCGCTCACGCTGGTGCTGCCGAAAAAAATCTGCATTCCCGATATTGTGACAGCGGACCGCGCCACCGTGGGGATTCGCTCACCCGCGCATCCCTTAACTCGCCAATTGTTACGCCGCGCCGGCATCCCCCTAGCCGCGCCGAGCGCGAATCCTTTTGGTTACATTAGCCCCACCACCGCCGCCCACGTCCGCGATAGTTTGGGGAAGAAAATTTCTTACATCCTTAATGGTGGCGCCTGTAGCGTCGGCGTGGAATCCACCATTCTCGATTTAACCAATCCGGCGGCGCTGAAAATTTTGCGCCCAGGAGCCATCACGGCGGCAGACATTCGCAAATTCCTTGGCGCGAAAATCAGCCTCCAGACCGCAAAACTGCGCCGCCCACCGCAATCTACCGGTCAACTCGCTCCCGGATTACTGCCCCAACACTATAGTCCACACACGCCCTTGCTGATTAAATCAGCGTGGTCCCTCCTGCCACCCAACGTGGCCGGCATCTATCTGCGGCGCCCCCAGAAAATTGCGGGACCTAACTGCTTTTGGCTTAGCGAGCGCGGCGACGGCCAAGCCGTGGCCAAAAATCTGTATCAGGTCCTGCGCCAAGCAGACCAAGGAGGGTATCGGCAGATTTGGATTGAAGCCTTACCCGCGGATGCTGAAGGACTGGCTGCCGCCATTAATGACCGACTGCAGCGCGCGGCGACTAAGCGCTGAGTGCGCAAATTTTAAAGCACGCTGGCCAACGTCGTCAGCAGCCGCTCATTTTGCGTCCGCGTGCCGACGGTGATCCGCACCCACTCGGGTAGGCCATAAGGCTTAACCGGGCGAACGATCAACCCGCGTTGCTGGAGTGCGCTAAAGATGCGCGCCCCATCGCCCACCTTAACCAAAATAAAATTTCCGCGTCCTGGGACAAATTCCAGACCCTGCGCGCTGAAACCCGCGCTGAGCTGCGCCAGGCCGAGCTGATTTTCACGCAAGCAATGGGCGACGAATTCATGATCATCCAAAGCGGCCGCCGCGGCCGCCGCCGCCACTCCACCGACGTTAAAAGGCTGCCGAGCCCGCTGAATGATCGCGATCAATTCCGCCGCCGCATAACCATAGCCCACCCGCAGCGAGGCGAGGCCATATATTTTTGAAAAAGTCCGCAGGCAAATAATCTTACGGCCCGCGGCGATCAAAGCGCGGAGATCAGGCGCCGCGGCCACGTACTCAGCGTAGGCCTCATCAAAGACTAAGATCACGTGGGGCGGCAAAGCGTGCACGAGTGCATTAATTTCTTCCGGCGTGTTGGCGCCGCCGAGGGGATTAGCGGGGCTAGCCAGAAACACGAAGCGCGTCCGCGAGGTCACGGCCGCGGCGAGACTCGTTAAATCCTGCCGCATTTGCTGCAGGGGCACTTCGACGGGCGTGGCGCCAAACATCAACGCGACCAATTTATAGACGACGAAGGATGATTGGTGCATGACGCACTCCACGCCAGGCGCGAGAAAAGCATGACCCAACAATTCCAAAATTTCGTTGGAACCATTGCCAATAATAAATTGATCCATGCCCAAACTCCATTTCTGGGCCAACTTCTGCCGCAGCAAAAAATAACCGCCATCAGGATACAAATGCGCTTCGCGCAAGGCGCGCTCCCCGGCCGCTACGGCCAGCGGCGAAGGCCCCAAGGGATTTTCATTAGAGGCGAGCTTGCAGATGCTGGCCGGATCGAGCCCCAACTCCCGCGCCACTTGATCAATCGGCTTGCCCGCCTCGTAGATCGGTTGGGTTAATATTTTCTGATTCGTAAGGTCCGCAAAAGTCATGCGCCTAGCCCACGCGCTTGGCGGCTTTGACTCAAATCAAAAGCAGCCTGCGTCAACGCGGCCCGCGACTGGGCACATGCACCCGTTGCATCCCCGCCGCCTCGGCCGCCTGAATGCCGGGTTCCGCATCCTCAAACACTAAACACTGGGCCGGCGGCACTCCCATTTTTTTGGCGGCGAGTAAAAACATCTCTGGCGAGGGCTTGCCGTGCATTACAGCTTCAGGGGTTACGACTACCGAAAATAATGCGGCTAAACCGACTTGTGCTAACGTTCCACGCACCACCACCCGCGGCCCTCCCGAGGCCACACTCACTGGAAATTGGGCCGCTACGCGTCGCGCAAAATTTACCACGGGCTCGATCAGCTTCACCTCACCCTGCAACGCGACAAACCGCGCTTCTTTTTGGTGAAATACCTGATGGGGATCTGAGGCGATGCCGTAGTGCTGGCCGAGCAATTCAGCCACCCGCAACGTCGGCACTCCTCCGAGCGAATAAAAAAGATCTTCGCTCAGCGGCTCCTGTAAGCCCGCGTGCTGCATCGCCTCATTCCAGGCTCGATAATGCAGCGGCATGGTATCGACGAGCGTGCCGTCGAGATCAAAAATATAACCAGCAAAATTACCGTCAGGGATAACCAACTTCATGAGTTCGCTACGGTGCGAGGGCTCGCCAGTTTGGCAACCGAATCCTCTATCACCCAACCACCCCTCAACGCCGTCCGCCGCGCGTGAGCCGACTCTTCGGTTTTTCTGGGGCTAGCTGGGGCATCCCGCCGCCATCAAAAATGCCGGAATAGGTATAACTAAACCCCGTAACTTTCTTCCACTCGATGCTCTGGCCAATAAAGCGCTCAATACTGCGGGCGTCACGCCACGTCTCCTCGGTCACTAACGTGAAGGCATCGCCCGTCTTGTGCGCCCGACCCGTGCGCCCGATGCGATGAACGTAATCCTCTGGATTTTCCGGGACGTCAAAATTGATCACGTGCGACACATCCGCAATATCAAGTCCGCGCGCGACTAAATCGGTCGCGACCAGCACTTCATACTGACCAGATTTAAAGCCCTTGAGCGCATCCGTCCGCTCTTGCTGGCTGCGATCAGCATGCATCACGGCGCAGGTATGGCCTTCTTGTTTGAGTCGGCTGGCTACGTAATCCGCCCCCGACTTGGTTCGTGAAAAAATAATGACGCTCTTATACTGCGTCTCTTCCAGCAGGTGCGCGAGGAGGTCAAATTTCTGCGCTTGGACCACCGGATAAAAGGCGTGCGTGATCGTCTCGGCCGTCGAGCGCTGCCGGCCGATAGAAATAGTTTCGGGCGAGCGCAGCGCCCAGGCGGCGAGCTGCTCAATTTCGGGCGGGAGCGTCGCGGTAAAAAATAATGTCTGCCGCTCGCGCGGCACTTTGGCTACGATGCGCTTTACATCAGGCAAAAATCCCATGTCGAGCATCCGGTCGACCTCGTCGAGCACGAGGATATCAATGTTATCGAGCCGAATTTCACCTTGCTCCATGTAGTCGAGCAAGCGCCCAGGAGTCGCCGCGAGGATATCCACCCCGTGGGCAAGATCTTCCCGCTGCTTGCCGTAACCCACGCCGCCGTACACCACGGTCACGCGCAGATCGGTATATTTTGAAAAATTCTTAAATGCTTCCTCTACCTGCACCGCTAGCTCGCGCGTGGGCTCCAAGATAAGGCAGCGCATTTTACCGTGTTGCTGCAGCCGATTCAGAATCGGTAACGCAAATGCCGCGGTTTTTCCGGTCCCTGTCTGGGCTGAACCAATCACATCGCGACCGCTTAAAATAATGGGGATGGCCTGAGCTTGAATCGGCGTCGGCGCTTCGTAGCCCATGCCTTGTACGGCAAAGGCAATCCGATCGCTCAACCCCAATTGGGTGAAAGCAGTATCCAGCTTAGGCACCTCAGGCAGGGGCTTAGCGACCTGAGGAATCCGAGCCGCCACCGGAGCTTGGACCGATTTCGCTGATGTCGCGCGATGCTGAATCGGGGCCGCTGGCCGCGTCGGGCTAGAAGATCTGGCGGGATGAGCGGTCGGCCGCTTGTCATGGCGATGTTCGCCACTTTTCGGAACGGGTCTCCCTGATTTATGAGCCGGCTTGGTCTCGGAACGCTGATCGTCCTTCGCAAAGGTCTGCCGGATTTTTGAAATGAGCTTACGGAGCATGAAAAAGTAGAGTGTTGGTATCGGGTCCCGCTGAGAGCATTGCAATCCCACATCTCCGGTCAGCCTAGGCCGCCAATCCCCGAGGGCAATCATCCGGCCCACGCCAATTTTTGCTCGGCTCAAACTTAATCAACCCATCCTATAAAAATGAAGCCTGTATATATACAATCTTCTATCTATCAATTGATTGCATTCGAATAATAAACCTTGAGCCCTGAAATATATTAATGGTGATGGGCGCCGGTGGCAGCATACCACAGGGTCGGAAAACGGATGGGGAAATTACGGCGAACCTCTTCATCCACGGGATCGGCGGGCAAGCTTTTCCACAGATTGAGCCAATCCTTCCGCCCCTCCGCCACCGCCCCGAATAACAGCGCAGGCTGGCGCACAGGCCAATCCTGCCAATGCAGCACGTCCGGCGAGAGCGGCCATTTCGATTTATCGGCGAGAAATGGAGCGAGGAACTCCACGCCACGAACCATGGTACGGCCATCGGCGAGTTTGAACTTCATCAGATCTTCATCCGGCGTGGAAAGCAGCACGGCGAGGCTCGTCATGATATCCAAATTAAAAATGGAATAACCGTAGGCCTTCGTCCGCGCGAGCTCGCGCGGGAAGCTGCCATTGGGCGCCATTTGCAGCGGCAAAATAATTTCCTTAAAACGCCGGCGACAATCAGCGAGCGTCGCCCGGTCATCGAGCAGCAGCGCGAACGCCGTCGCCTGCAACAACCAGCAGGTGCCATGGTTATTATCTGCTTTGCTTTCCTCTAGGCCGTAAGGATGCGTCTGCAGCCAATGGAGATAATCGCGAAACCAAGCCTGTGCGGCCGCTTCCGTTGCCGCATCGAGTGAACGCGCCCCATGGAGCGCGCGCAGACCCAGGGCTACTTCGGCTAAATGCACGGTATCGATTAACCCAATCCCTCGACCCGTACAGACGCCCTGAATCGACTGGGCATATTGCAAATTGGGATTCAGGCGGGTCGCGGGATCGACGAACCACACTCTTAATTGCTGCACCGCCGCCGCCGCGTAGCGCTCTTCACGAGTGAGATCATACGCCGCGGTCAGCGCACCCATATCCCGCGCGACGGCAAACATCAGTCGGCGATGGGCCACAAAGTTACTCGGATTAGTCTCCCCATCACGGCGCACATAAGGCCCGGTCGGATTTTTAGAATCAGGCCACCAATAATCACCCTCCGAGGAGAAATCATGCACCCCACCGGGACTGCGCGGGTTCACGACCGCCGTTATCGAAATCGGCTGAACGCCCAGCGCCGCGTCCGCTAGCGGCACGACGCGCGGCAGCTCATAGGCCGATAAGTTAAATGAAAAAAGCGCGAACGTGAGTAGCATAAGGATGGATTAAAATTGCTGGAGCCGAGCGCGGGAAGTATCCCGACCCGGCTAACTTAATTTTACATTGCTAGCGGGTCGAGGTAAACTCGCGCGGGCCCAATCCATCTTTCTATAAAATAATCAGTCGCATAATGGTCGCCAACCCGTTGCCATCCCCTCTCTTTCGCCTAGGCGATGAGCTAATTTTTATAACGTCTTAAAATCGTGACTGCCCCTGATAAAATTCCGACCAAAGCCGCGCTCATCGCCGGTTTTGCGACTATCTATCTCGTCTGGGGCTCCACGTATCTCGGCATCAAAATCGCGGTCGAAACCTTGCCGCCTTTCCTGATGGCCGGGGCGCGCTTTCTTGTCGCCGGTGGCTTGATCGCCGGCTGGATTGCGTTCACTCGCGGCTTTCATACCACCCGGCGCCAGTGGTTCGACAACACCATCGTCGGCGGGCTGCTGCTGCTCGGGGGCAACGGTTTAGTTTCCTGGGCCGAACAGAAAATCCCCTCCGGTATCGCCACGCTGATCATTTCACTTGGGCCCCTTTTTATTGTGCTCCTCGATTGGGCGGTCCACGCCATCAGCGGTCATCAGAATCAAGGGACTAAACCATCGCTAGCCACCTTCCTCGGGGTTGGCCTTGGCTTCATCGGCCTCCTCGTGCTCGTTGGCCCACAGCTAGGTGAAGGCACCCCCGACCTTGATCCGTGGCGCCTCGGGGGCATCGTCCTCGCCTGCTTCTCCTGGAGTGCGGGCTCGCTCTATACGCGTTATGCACGCAACTCGGCCGATCCCTTCACCGCTTCCGCCATGCAAATGCTCGCGGGTAGCCTCTGGCTTTTTTTCGTCAGCTTACTCATTGGCGAACCGGCCCATTTTAATTTTGCCGACGTCTCCGCCCGTTCTTGGGGAGCCTGGGTTTATCTCATCATCGCCGGCTCCCTCATCGGCTTCACCACTTTTGTCTGGCTCATGAAGCATTGCTCCCCAGCGCGCGTGGCAACCTACGCCTATGTTAACCCGATTGTAGCGGTTTTTCTTGGTTGGTGGCTTGCCCACGAACCGATCGGCCCACAGCTTTTTGTCGCTGCGGCTATCATTATCGCCGGCGTCGCGATCATCACGACCACCAAGAATAAAATTCCCGTCGACTCCCTGGCACAACCCAGCGAAACTAAATCACCTTAAGGCTATTATCGCCGGCAACCTCAGCCTATGCCTGCTGTCTCATCGCTTATGAAATACTCCCGCCTGCTTATCCTCGCCGCGGCGCTCGTGGCCTTGACCGGCTGCCAGTCGATCGACGATCGCATCAAACAAAAGCCCGCCGCCTTCGCCTCCGCCGATAAGGCGACGCAGGACAAAATCAAACAGGGGATCATCGATCTCGGCTTCACGGAGGACCTCGTCTACTTCGCCCTGGGCCAGCCAGACCAAAAACGCGAAGCCCTCACCCCCACCGGCCGCACGATCAGCTGGATTTATAATACTTACTACCAGCGCTACGATGGCACCGCGTTTGTCGGCTACGAGCGGCGCGTTTATTACGATTCTTACCTAAGGTCGTACCGCGTTTATTATCACCCCGCGTACGCTGATACCTATCGCAACGAGAAAGAAGAGCGCATTCGGGTCGTTTTTAAAGACGGTAAAGCCGCGGTGATCGAGCAAGCAAAAGACTGACCCTGCCGGCCGCAAAATCCGCCGGGGCAGCGCATATCGAAATTTAGCGCAAGACCCGGCGCAGCTTAGACCCGATCCGCCGCGCCAGCGCAGGATTAGCATAACCCACCCAAGCGACGGGGGTGGTCGTATCGAGGACCGTATCGAGTGGCTGGCCGTTAGGCGCCGTAATCACGCAGCCACACTCCTGCGCAATCAGCGCGGTGCAAATATCGTAAGGATGACACAGCAGCGTCGTCCGCTGGCGCAAGGCCGCCATCGCGAGCGGTCGTAAATCTGCGATAAAACGATCATGCCCCATCAATAATTCATAAAGCTGACCCCCGCTGCTCAAATATTGATCATCAAAAATCTCGCCGCCATCGCCGAGTGCCCACCAAAGCTGCTCTTCGCGCTCGGCTAGCCAAGCCTTACCGGCCGGAAAAAATTTTGCAAATGATGCAAAGCCGTGCGCCACGGTTTTCGCCCGTGACGGCTGCGGCTTAAATTTTGTGCGGCGACCCGTGCGACCAACGATCCGTTCAGCGCAAACCCGCCCACCCCGCACCACACTGAGTTGATCACCAATATCCTGCTTGGCGGTGGGCAACTCGGTCATGGCGGCGACCATAATATCACGCAGATTAGTTTTTGGTCCCCGCTGCGGCGCCAACGCGGCGAGACTCCACGCCGAACGTTTTTCATACATTAACCCGCGGGTGCCATCAATCGGGTCGAGGATGCATTTAAAAACTGTCTGCGCTAGCGGCGTACCCTGCGGAAAAGTCACCGGTCCCGCTGATTCCTCCAACCCCTCCATCACTAATTCAACAGGCCAGCGCCGCGGCCAATTTTTTTTAAACCAAGTCAGCACGGCCTGCTCGCTGATTTTATCGATGCCATAGATGGTATCGGCGGCAGTGATCGCGGCCACCCGCGTCAGCTTCCGGCCCCCTCGCCGTTGGGCAGCCCGCACGGAGTCGCGAATAATATCCTGTAATTGGCAGAGGAGTCGGCGGGCTCGATCAAGTTCAGCTGCTTTCACGCGGTGAAATTGGGCTAACTATTATTACAACACCTTGACCGCCGCAGTAACCAAGCGCTCAAAGGCGGCGGCCCCCTTGGCCGCATTAGCGAGCGTATGGGCGTGCGTCAGATGTTCGTCTGATAATCCTGCCCCCATATTAGTGATGCACGAAACACCGACGACCTTGAGCCCGCAGTGGCGGGCGATCAAACAATCCGGCACGCTCGACATGCCGACCGCGTCAGCCCCCCAACCCTGCACCATACGGATCTCCGCCGGTGTCTCAAAAGACGGCCCCCGGAAGGCCACATAGACGCCCTCGTGCAACGTGATGCCTTGTTGTCGCGCCACGGCCTTAACCCGGTCGACCAGTCCGGGATCCCAAGCATCACTGACCGGGAAAAAACGCGGGCCAAAGGAATCGTCGTTGAGTCCCGTCAGCGGGTTGAGTCCGAGAAAATTGATGTGATCAGTAATCAGCATCAATTCGCTGACTTTAATCGCGGGGCGTAAACTGCCGGCTGCGTTGGATAAAAATAAAGTATCAACCCCCACGGCCTGGAGCGTGCGAATCATCGTCCGGAGCGGATAAGCATCATCAGTTTCGTAAAAATGCTTGCGCCCCTTGAGCACAATCACCGGCACGCCATCGAGTTCGCCGGCGATCAACTCGCCGATGTGCCCCAAGACCGTGAGCACGGGAAAGCCGGGGAGATCAGCATAAGCAATGACGCGCGGCCGCTGAATCTGATTGGCCAAACCACCCAGGCCAGAACCTAAAATGATCGCAATCCGCGGCCGCGCGCCGGCTAAGGCAGCAGTAATCATCGCCGCTGACTGCCGAACATTTTCAAGATGGGCTTGCGGTAGAGTCATGGCGTCAAGCTAGCGGAAACCCGGTAACGGGAAAAGACCGCATTTCAAACACTTCGATCGTCGGCAAAAACTAGGCCGGCAGTTCAGATTCAGCCGCGGGGGGCTTGGGCGGCAACTTAGGGACGGGGATGTGCGCAGCTTGGCGCAGCAGTTCTTTATTAGAAATCTTAAGGCGCGCCGCGATGATGTTGAGCCGGCCCGCCTCATTTTGCGTCAGCGTGGTTTGGCGATCGGTGCCATCGCGATCCACCCACTTTACTGCATGGATTTTTTGGCGCGAGGCTTTGACCAGATCGCGCAAAAATAATTGTTCATCATCAGGTAATTCCATACCGCCAGAGTTGGCGGAGCGGCTGGACGAAGGTCAACGCCCTTCCCGCGCTGCACCGAATTACCGCCCACGCTGACGCGGCCCAATCGCCTTAAGCTTCGCGCTTCAATTCGCGAGTCATCAGCGCATGGAGCGCATCGGCCGGTAGCTTATTTCGATACAAAATCGCGTAAATTTCCCCGAGAATGGGAGCGGCGATCTTCCGTTCTTGGCACAAACCGTAAAGGGCCTCGGTGGTACGGTGGCCTTCCACGATCGTCTTCCGGCGGGCGAGTAAAGCGGTGATGATTTTACCGGCACCGATGTGTTCACCAAATTCACGGTTGCGACTCCAGGCCCCATGACTGGTCGCCGCCAAATCTCCAAAACCACTCAGCCCATAAAAGGTTTCGGGCTTGGCCCCAAGAGCAACCCCGACGCGCAGCATTTCGGCCAAAGCCCGCGTCAGCAGGGCCGCCTTGGCATTATCCCCGAGCTTCAATCCATCGCAGAGACCCGCCGCGATGGCGTAAATATTTTTAAGTCCGCCGCCATATTCTGCCCCCGCGAGATCAGGGCTAAGATAAATGCGTAAAGTTGGCCCGCTCATTGCGGCCGGCACGCGATCACTGAACGCATCCTGACGCGCCACGGCCAACACCATCGCCGCGGGCAAACCCCGCGCCACTTCCGCGGCATTAGTCGGACCCGTGAGCGTGCCGACATTGAGGTCGGGCATAATCTGCGTCAAAATCTGGCTGGGCCGAAGGTGCGTACCGAGTTCAAGCCCTTTCACCAAACTAAGCAAAAGTTGCAAACGCGCCGTGTCCTGCCGCGCGCCACAAATCTTTCCGCTCCACTCACGCAAAGATTGCGCCGGACAAGCGATCAGCGCCACATCGGCCTCGAGCAGGGCCGCGCGCAAATCCGCGGTGACCCGCAACGCAGCCGGCAAACTGATGCCGGGCAGATAATCTTTATTTTCATGCGCCGCGCACACCGCGCTAGCATGCTCAGGCCGCCGAGTGACGAGGGTGGTCCCTTGCCCACGCCGAACCAGATGCACGGCCATGGCGGTACCCCAAGCTCCCGCTCCAATGACTGCAAAATTAAGGGGACGTGACTCAGGCATGAAGGAAATCGTCAGATTTTGACGAAGCTGGGGATTTTTCACCGGCAATTAAAGCATCAAAATTTCCACCGACATTGACCAGCCCGAACCGAAGGCCGGACCCTAAAAGTTCGCCCGCCAGGCTACGCGGGGAAGATCGACTCCTTGTGGCGTAGCGACTAGCTTCGGCACTCATGGCCGCGATCCACTCGCCGGCTCCCGGCATCTGCACGGCGGGCGATGCAGGGCCCCCGTATTTACCCAACGACCGTGAGATCGCCGCCTGCACAATCGCGCAACTCCCCCGTCGGGTGAAATTAATAAATGGGCTAACGGAAGGGAGAAAAGCAGTCGGGGTAGCCAGAATCGCCTTGAAAGGAGGCGCTATTTTTCTGCAGGTATTGGGGGTGTCCTACCGCTGGCGTCACTTGCTCAATCAATTACCCTTCAGCGTCGGTCGAAGCCGGAAAGTCGCGCCGCTACCTCACGCTCAATTTGCAAGCTACCTCGAAGCCTCTCGGGCCCGCCTCCCCCTCAGTGCACGTGAGCGCCGCGACCAGTGGAGCCGCTGGCTGCGGGCTATAGTTTTTTTAGCCACGCTCGGCGGCGGGAGCTGGGTGCTCTGGGAAAGCGGCCAAGCTCTTGCCCGCTTCTGAATCGGCTGAGCCGACGCAAAGTCAGTTGCTAGTGCCGATCCAGAGCCTATGACCTTACCCATGCAGCCTTCGGCAGAACTTTATCCTTGGATCTCGGTCGGCGCCATCGCGTGGGGCCTGTTAGATTGTTTTTTTGGCTATCGGGTTTTTAAAATAACGCTCGCCGTACTGGGCGGTCTGCTCGGCATGATTGGCGGTCATGCAGCGGGCACCGCACTTGATTTTGGCACCGCAGGGATTATCGGCACCCTAATTTTAGGCGGCCTCCTCGGCGCAGGTTTAGCCTATCTCCTCTATATTGCGGCAGTATTCGTCGCGGGCTTTGGCTTTGGGGCCACCCTCGGGCTGCTGGTGCTCAGCCACTATCATCACATGGTCGCTTTGCTAAGCGGGGCCGTGCTGGGCCTCATCGGCGGCTTTCTCGCAGTAAAAACTCAGCGCATTCTCATCATTCTTTCAACTGCCCTACTCGGCTCGTTTCGGACCATGGTAGCTCTCGCGTATTTCACCCATCAGATCCCTTGGTTAGATTTTTTCCAACGCCCCCAATTTATGCCGGAGCTGCTGGATCACCACGCGTGGCTTTTCCCCTCGATCTTAGTCTTGGCTGTAATCGGGGTCATCGCCCAATTCGAACTAGGCGGGTCGGACCTGAAAAAGAAAACAAAATCTAAAGACGAGTAACCTTGCCGACCCTCGCCCCAACTACAGAGTAGTTTCCAATGAAAAAAGCCCTCCTCCCCTTTTGCCTGCTGGCCCTTTTAGCCGCTCTTGTCAGCGGTTGCACCAATACCAGCAAACTAGTCTCCAGAGGCCTGAAGGCCGAAGTGACTTCGATTGTGCGGGCGGCTGACGGCTCCGTGACGGCCTCGTGGCGCGTAACTAACGATAATATCGTCGCCTATCTCTTCAACCGCGTTCGGGCCAAAATTTATTTGAATGGCACTTACCTCGGACTGATCACCAACGATACCCCCTTGGCCATCCCGGCCAACACTATGTCCGTTCGCTCCGGCCAAGTCACCGGCGGAGATCCGGCGGCCCGCCGCGCCCTCGACGCCGCCGTGGCCCAAGGCTCGGCGAGTTATCGCGTGGATTCACAGATCACGATTTGCATTTATGATGATTCGTTTGAGGAATCTAAACTCACCGCTGCCGGTACCGTCGTGGTTAAAGCGGAGTAAATGCCGCAAAGTTGTGCGATGCCTGCGAGCAAGCGCTTAGAATACGGTGGCCACGCCTTAGTCTGGGCCGGCGATTGGACCCCCGCTGGCGCCCGCCAGGCGATCAGTGGCGCGGCGCGCGCAGGTTATGATTATATCGAAATTGCCCTGCTGGATCCTTGGAAAGTAGACATCGGCCTGACAAAAAATTTGCTGCAGGAATACGGACTCCGCGCCCACGCCTCTTTGGGCCTTTCTCCCACCACGGATGTCACGAGCACCAATCCCGCCATCGTCGCCCAAGGTGACGCCCTCCTACGCCAAGCCACGGACGTGCTCGCGGGCCTTGCGGGACTGAACTCTGCGGCGTCATCTACTGTGCGCTCGGCAAATATGCGGGGCCGGCCTCTCTTCAAAATCGCGCCAACGCCGTGGCGGCGATGCAACGCCTCGCGGACTATGCCGCCGCGCGAGGCATCAATATTAATCTCGAAGTCGTGAATCGCTACGAAACTAACATCATGAACTCTGCCCGCGAGGGACTAGAATTTTTGGCCGCGGTCAATCGGCCCAATGCGTTTCTGCACCTCGATACTTATCACATGAACATTGAGGAAGACGGTATGGAGCAAGCCGTCCTCGCTGTCGGGGCCCGCCTCGGCTACGTGCATATCGGCGAAAGCCATCGGGGTTATCTCGGCACGGGGAATGTGAATTTTGACCCCTTCTTCAATGCCTTAAAAAAAATCAATTACCAAGGCCCCATCGCCTTCGAATCTTTCTCCTCGGCCGTCGTTGATCCCGCGCTCTCCAACGCGCTGTGCGTCTGGCGCAACCTCTGGAGTGATTCCGATGACCTCGCGCGCCACGCCTTAAAATTTATACGAGCGCGCTACGATCGGAAAAGTTAAGCGCCCCCGCCGGCACTCGCGGAGACCGGCTGAAGTTTTGAACGAAACAAAGCGCCCACATAATCACGATTTAGGCGGGCGATAAAATCGTGCGTGATGGTTTTCGGACAAACCGCGCTGCACTCGTATTGATTGGTGCAATTGCCGAAGCCCGCCTCATCCATCGTCTGCACCATCGCCAAGACGCGCCGATCCCGCTCTGGCTGGCCTTGGGGCATCAAACCAAGATGGGAAACTTTGGCCGCCACAAACAGCATGGCACTCGCATTTTTACAGGCAGCGACACAAGCGCCGCAGCCGATGCAGGCCGCGGCATCCATGGCGAGGTCAGCCACGGCTTTTGATACTAAAATAGAATTGGCATCAGGCGCCGCCCCAGTGCGGGCCGAAATAAATCCCCCCGCTTGTTGAATTTTATCAAAAGCTGAACGCTCGACCACGAGATCCTTAATAATCGGAAAGGCTGTCGCCCGGAATGGCTCCACCACAATCACATCACCCGCCTGAAAGCTTCGCATGTACACTTGGCACGTCGCGACCCCTTTGCCGGGACCGTGAGGCTTGCCGTTGATGGTGCAGGAACAGGTTCCACAGATCCCCTCGCGACAGTCGTGCGCGAAGGCGATGGGCTCTTCATTGCTGACCGTCAGACCGTCATTGACGACATCGAGGAGCTCGAGAAAAGACATGTCAGGACTGACATTATGCGCGGGGTAATCGACAAATTTACCGGGCTGCGCTGGACTGGCCTGCCGCCAGACGCGCAGGGTGACAGAGAAAAGTTTCTTAGCAGGAGTGGAGGCGACCATGGTGAATTGCGGGGGCTTACTTGTAGGAGCGCACGGACATCTTAGTGAATTCGTAATTGAGCGGCTCGATATTGCGCAGCGGCGTCTGGCCGGGACCCTGATATTCCCAAGCGGCAACATGACCAAACTTCTCGTCATCGCGCTTACACTCTCCATCAGGATATTGATATTCCTCACGGAAATGGCCGCCACAGCTCTCCTCTCGGGTGAGGGCATCACGGCACATAAGCTCACCAAGATCGATAAAATCAGCCACGCGGCCGGCCTTTTCCAAAGATTGATTCAGGGTCTCGGCTGAGCCGGGCACCTTGACGTTAGCAACAAACTCTTCCCGCAGGGCCGGAATCTTTTGCAAGGCGCTCTCCAGACCCTGCTTGGTCCGTGCCATGCCGCAATGCTCCCACATGATCTTGCCGAGCCGCTTATGAAAATGGCTCACGGGCTCTTTCCCTGGATTATTGAGCAACTGCTTCGCCTGGGCGCTGACGCTTTCCGCCGCTTGTTTAAATTCTGGTCGATCGATATTCGACTGGGCGCTGGGCTTTTGCTGCGCGAGGTAGTCACCGATGGTATAGGGAATGACAAAATAGCCATCAGCTAAACCTTGCATGAGGGCGGAGGCCCCGAGGCGATTAGCGCCATGATCCGAGAAATTGGCCTCCCCGAGCACGAAGAGCCCAGGGACATTCGACATTAGGTTATAGTCTACCCACAATCCGCCCATAGTGTAGTGGACCGCTGGGAAAATTCGCATGGGAGCCTGGTAGGCGTTCTCCGCGGTGATCTCGTGGTAAATATCAAAAAGATTACCGTAACGCTCCCGGACCGCCGGCTCGCCGAGCCGCTTGATCGCGTCAGCAAAATCGAGGTAAACCCCTAAGCCGGTCTCGCCCACCCCGCGGCCCTCATCGCACATCCGCATGGCGGCCCGTGAAGCCACATCGCGCGGCGCGAGATTGCCAAAGCTTGGGTAAATTCGCTCAAGATAATAGTCGCGATCCGCCTCCGCAATCGCGCTCGGCTCTTTCTTAATGTCGGCTTTGTTTTTGGGCACCCAGATG
>SXGS01492452.1_pt1 | contig 15666 bp, 12 predicted proteins | sample 3174681 | NCBI WGS metagenome assembly SXGS01 (sample SAMN11356861, study PRJNA531348) | freshwater metagenome | isolation source: freshwater sample F1-80 | place: China: Fuxian Lake, Yuxi | collected 2017-12-25 | reverse complement strand
CTGGCGCGAGAAATCGTCGATGAAGCGGCTCGCTTTGCCGTCCGCGAGCATGCGGTCCACTTCCTTTTTCAAGCCCGCGGCGTTCAGCGTGCCGCCTTTGGCCGCGGTGAAGAGCGCGTCATCGGGCATTGAACTCCAGAGAAAATACGAGAGCCGCGACGCGAGCTCCGAGTCGGTGAGTCGCTCGCGGGCCACGGGTTCCCCCTCGACGAGGTAAATGAAGTGCCGCGAGGTCAGCACGCCCTGCAAGGCCACACGATAGGCATCGGCCAGCTTCTCGCCCGCCCCGCGCTCCTCGCGATAGGATTTCAAATACTGCTCCAGTTCTTCCGTTTTCACCGCACGACGCCACGCGCGCTCGGCGAAGCGCTGCAAATGCGCGGCGACCACCTCGGGCGTCGCGTCATTCGGCGGCAGCACGTCTTTGCGATGCGATTTTTCCGCATCCGACACCAGCGGTCCTTCCCACTCGATCCAATCGAGCAGCACCGTGGAGAACAGACCGTTGCCCTTGTCATCGAACATCTGCGGCGCGTTCGGATTTAAGAGCACCGTATCGCTGCTGTGCGTGAAAAGGTGACCATTCCTGTCGCCGAGCGCCCCGCGAAACGCCCCGCCCCCCCTGCGATCCACCACATCCGTCGCCACCACGCAGAAATCGAGCGACGCGGGCATTTCTAGGAACACCTCGAACTCATACACCTGCGGCTTGTCCTCCGGCGCGGTGATGTCGAACTCGATGAGCCCATCCACCGTCTCCTCCGTCGTCCGTTTGCCGATGCTGAGGTGGGCTGTCTGACCGCCGACCGGACGAATGCCGCTGGCCTGGATGCGCAGTTTGTAAAGCCCGCTGTGCTCCGGCCCCGTCCTCCTTCCGAGCCAGTTCGCCGAGAGCGCATTCTGAGTCGTGCCGGGAAACATCAGGTAACGCAGCGGCCGCTTGATGCTGAAACGGTCCAGCGCCGCCTTCTGCGTCTTTCCGTCGCCGTAACGCAGTTCCACCGCCGTCTTGCGCACCTTGCGAGCCTCGCTTGACGCGGCAGAAGGAAACGCACGGTCCAGCACCAGCTCCGCCGCGCGGTAATAGCGATCCACATGCGAAGGCGACAGCGACAGCTCCGACCCGATGCGCTCAAAGCCGTGCCACAGCGTGTCCTCGTTCAACTCGCCCGGCTTGGCCGGATCGTAGCGCACGCCGAGCAGGTCATAGACCGTGTTTTGATACTCCTTCCGGCTCAGCCGGTAATGCGCCACCGGCGGCCGCGCCGCCATCCGCGCCGCCTTGCCCTCCTTGATCCGCGCATCGAGACTCGTGACGAACGCTGCGATCTCCGCCTGCGTCGGTCGCTTCTCTTTCTTGGGCGGCATCTCGCCCGAGTTCACCTGCTCCATCACCTCCGCCCAATGATGCGTGTCCCCGCCCAGCCTGAAATCGCGCGAAAGCTTGTCGATGCGCAAGTCACCCTTCGTCTTGTCAGGTCCGTGGCAACTGACGCAATGCTGGGTCAGGAAGGCCTCAAAGGGTTCCGCTCCACGGACGGCACCGGTGAAGGCAAGGCCGGCGCCGAGCGCGGCGGCGAACGATGATCGAATGCGGAAACAGAAAGTCATGACTGCGGGAAAGGGACACCTGATTCATGCGAGTTATTCAATCACGCAAGCGGGGGGCACCCCGGCCTCCCCACTTTCCTTCCACTTCCCTTGGGCGAGGTGGAAAACTAAGGCCGCCCCGCTTGCTTCCAGGTTCATTCCCGACATCGACGGACACCCCTGAAATAGGTGGAAGTGTTGCTACTTTTGTTACTACTAGAGCCATATCCGAGGGGGCTATAATCTCTAAACCATTGATTCTATTGAGGATAAGAAATTGGAGGCGAGGGTCGGAATCGAACCGACGAATGGGGCTTTTGCAGAGCCCTGCCTTACCACTTGGCTACCCCGCCTTCGGGAGTGGGGAGAATGCCGTACCTTCGGTGCCGACGCCACGATGGCGTCGCACACCATGCGAGGCGTTAGGCGCCCACCGATTCCCCCACTTGGAACCGGTGAAAACGCTGCACCGCCACGGCGTCGCCCAGCGACTTGCCCACGGCGGCCATGTGATCGCGGATGGTCACTTCGCTTTGTTTGACAAACGCCTGGTCGAGCAGGCAGACCGTCTGGAAAAACTTCTCCAGTTTGCCGGACACCATCTTCTCGACCACCTGCACGGGCTTGCCCTGAATCTTGTCGCTCATCTGCTCCGCCGCGATTTCGCGCTCCTTGGCCAGCAGGGCCGGATCCACCTGCTCGCGCGTGACGGCCAGGGGACTGCCCGCCGCAATCTGCAAGGTGATGTCCTTGACCAGTTGCTTGTAGTCGGCGTTGCCCAGCGTCGGCTCGTTGCCCGCACTCACTTCCACCAGTACGCCCACCTTGGCGCCGTGGTGGATGTAGGCGGCGATGGTGCCGTTGCCGCCCACCTCCAGCCTCACATGCCGCGCAATCAGGATGTTCTCGCCAATCTCGGCGATGATGGCGACGCGCGCGCCCTCCAGATCCGCCTTGGGATCGTCGAGCAGCCGCCTGGCCATGTCATTGCAGAATGCCTGGAACTTCTCGTTCTTGGCGACGAAGTCGGTCTCGCAACTGATTTCAATGAGGACACCGGCGCGGGCACCCGGCGCGATGCACTGCGCGATGACCCCCTCGCGAGTGGCGCGCCCGGCCTTCTTGGCGGCCGTGGCGATGCCCTTCTTGCGCAGGCTGTCGATGGCGGCCTCAATGTCGCCCTCGGTGGAGAGCAGTGCGCGGCGGCAATCGCCCAGGCCGGCACCGGTGCGTTCGCGAAGTTGGGCGACGAGTTCGGTCGTGATGGCTGCCATGGTCAAAAAAGGTGTTCTTGGTTGGGAAACAATTTTTCGCGGGACGCGCCTTTCCAGCGCTTGTCCTCCGCTAAGGGGATCAGCGGGCAATCTCGGCCACCTCAGCGGGCGCACCCTGCGCCTTGGGCGCGTCCTCGTCCCTGCGGCGGCTGCCATGCTTGGCCTCATACTCCGCCTTGGACTGCACGGCAATCCCGCCCAGCGTGGTCATGATCAGGCGGATGGAGCGGATGGCGTCATCGTTTCCGGCGATGGGAAAGTCCACCAGATCGGGGTCGCAATTGGTGTCGACAATGGCGATGAGCGGGATGCGCAGCCGACGGATTTCGGCCACGGCGTTGTGCTCGCGCTTGATGTCCACCACGAACGCCGCCTGCGGCAAGGCACCCATGGTGCGGATGCCGCCCAGATTCTTGATGAGCCGCGCCTTCTCGCGGCGCAGGCTGGCTTGCTCCTGTTTGACATACAGGTTCATGGTGCCGTCCTGCTCCATCTGTTCGATCTTATTAAGGCGGCTGAGCGACTTCTTGATCGTGTTCAAATTGGTGAGCGTGCCGCCCAGCCAGCGTTCGGTGACGAAGGGCTGGCCGCATGATTCGGCCGTGTCCTTGATGATGGACTGCGCCTGTTTCTTGGTGCCCACAAAAAGCACCGTGCCCCCCTTGCGCAACGTGGCGCCCAGAAACTCGGCGGCCTTCTCAAACTGTTTGACGGTCTCGGTGAGATTGATGAGGTGAATGCCGTTGCGCTCCTCGAAGATGAAGGGCTTCATCTTCGGGTTCCCACGGCGTGTCTGGTGTCCGAAATGGACGCCGGCCTCGAATAATTCCTGTACGGTGATGTGGCTCATGTCGTTCCTGGTTCGCAACCCGCCGGCCGGGCCATCCCGCGGAACACGGGATTTTGGGTTTGGTGTCGATGGGCCGCCACGCCTCCACGGGCGCGGTCGCTTCGGGCCATTTGCCCCTTCCCCGTGCGCCACCCTGGCGCCTCGGAAAAAGGGCTGGCAAAGTACCAAGCAGCGAAGTAAAGGCAACCCCTATTTTTGCCGCATGCCGCGCCCTGCCCGCTCCAGTCCGCCGCCCTTGGCCGAAGTGTGCATCCTCGCCGGCGGCCGCAGCACCCGGATGGGCCGCGACAAAGGCGCGCTCCGGCTGGGGTCGCGAACCCTGCTGGGACACGCACGGGCGCTGGCCGCCGCCGCGGGATTCCCGTGCCGCACCATCAAGCGCGACCGGGTGCCGCGATGCGGGCCGCTCGGAGGTGTCATCACGGCGCTTGGAACCACACGCGCTCGCACCGTCATCTTCATCCCCTGCGACATGCCCTTCCTCACCGTGAGCCTACTTCGGCGACTGCGACGCTCTGCGCCGGCGTTTGCAGTGCAGCACGGGCTGGTGGGATTCCCCTTCGCACTCCTGCCCGCGCACCGGGAGGTTGCCGAAGGATTGATGGAGCGAGGTGAGAAATCCCTGCAAGCTTTGGCTCGTTGCCTCAAGGCCACACAGATTTGTCTTTCTGGAAAAGCCGCCATGCAACTGGCAAACCTGAACAGCCCCCATGATCTCTCCCGTGCCCGCTTGCATTGGCCCGCCGCTCGACGGCCCAACCGGAAACGCGGCGGTGCTTGGGCGTGAAAAATGCGTCGAGGACGTGAGGGCCACGCGCGCGGCTTTCAACTTGGTGAGCCGGCAATTCTTCCAAGGCTCCCAAATCGCCAATCCACCGACTTTTTCGGGAATCCAGATTTTTCACCCAAATGGCATTCAATTTGCTAGAAACGCTCAGTGCCGTCATAGTAGGGTATGTCGCGAGCGGAAGCGGCCACCGGTTGGTTTGCCGGTGGAGCGCGTCGGGGGTGCGAAACCATCAACAATCAAGCGAATGAACCAGAATTTCAAACAGATCAAATCCGGCAGGCAGGCAGGGTTCACTTTAATTGAACTCCTGGTGGTGGTGGCCATCATTGGCATCCTCTCGTCCATCCTATTGCCCGCGCTCTCCAAGGCGCGGAAGAAAACCAATCGCACCAAGTGCGCTTCCAACCTCAAGCAGGTGGCTACTGCGTGGAACGGGTTTGCCACCTCGCATCAGAATTTCCCGTGGATGCTTTCCTGGCGAAGCGCCGGGGCGGCGTACTCGGGGATGCCCACCAGCGCATCGGGAGGCAAACACGGCAGCGGCTGGTGGTGGTCCACCGACATTCAGGCGATGTTTTCGGTGATCGGCAGCGATTTGAAGTCGGCCAAGGTTCTCGCTTCTCCATGCGACCCAGGCGTGTTTGCCGCCAACGAAAGCGAGGCGGCTTCGGAGAATCGCACCACCACACAAACGTCCACGCGCTATCTGGATGCCAACGGCAATGACGTGCCCCACGGCGCGGCGTACGTCAGCACCGCAACCGTCACCTACCAGGTGGGCGGGCTCTTCGCCGGCGACGGGGTCATCGGTCGGACGGCCTTGAGCTACGGCATGCATCTGGGCAGCGACGTGCAGAATCCCAATTCCATTCTGGGGATGACGAAGAACTTTGTAGGGGCGACGTCGGGGCCGGCCACCGGGGTCAGCAAGCATCCGACACAGCCGTACGACGCGGATGGCGATGGCCGGTACGATCCCATAGCACCCGCCAGCCGCGAGGGCAGTTACGACTACTCCGTCCTCAACAAATCCAACGGCACCGGCGTGGAGGTTTACTATCTGAGCCCACAGACTCAGGACGCCCGCGACCTCCACTGGTGGGCCAATCAATACCTTTGCGCCGGCCTCATCGGCACGGACCTGGGCTCCGGCATCCGGGGCGGCACATGGATTGGGCCCACGGTCGACAATGCTGCCAGCATGTGGCACGGCTACACCGACGGATGGGTGCATGGGCCTGGCCACGTGGGATGCGCCTACTCAAGCGTGGCCGCGGCCAACGTTAAGAATGTCTCCCGCAACCTTGTGATGTCAGGCCTTGACGCCAATCAGGGGCAGATGGTTCGCGCCGATGGTTCGGTGATGGTGGCCAATGACTCGCAGCTTCAGGATGCGGTGAAGAAACACGCCGACTCCAAGGGCTCACACATCTTTGCGCTCGAGGTGGTGGCCCAGCCCACACGCGAACGCAAGTAGCCAGTCGGGGCGCATTCGCAACCAGCATCCCCGAGTTGCCTTTCCCGCGCACCGCGCTGTAGGCTCCCCATCATCCCAACGGCTCGTCCGGGGTGATCGTATCATGAAACCATTCGCTGGCTTCGTTTGTGGCCTCATCGCGGTGATCGGCGTGGGAGCCGTGCCGCCCGAGGATCTGTTGCCCGCGCACACCCTTGCGGTCGCCACCATCCCCGACATGATCCGACTGCGCGCGGCGATTGCGCAAACGCCTGCCTCGCGGTTGTGGAATGACGAGGCGATGCGCCCGTTCACCACGAAGTTTGCCACTGGTTTCCACCAGCATGTGCTGGATGGGGTGCAAGCCGGCGCGGGGGCGTGGTTCCGGGAACACCTCGATCTGGCGCAAGGCCAGATGACGCTCGCGATGATCGCGCCGGCGGCGGGTTTGAAGACTCCGGGATTCCTCGTCATCGTCGACACCGGCAAACGCGCCGACGCGCTGGCCACGAAGCTCAGGCTCCTGCGCGAAACCTTGAACCTACGGCGCTCCCCCTTCAAACTGCGGACGTTGCGCGGGGTGGAATTTCTCGAGCTGCCCGCGCCAGAGGGCATGGCAGGCTCCGTGTTGCTGGGCCGTTCCGACACGCTTTTCATCGCGGCCACTCGCGAGGCCGACTTGGACCCAGTGCTGCTCGCGCAATCCGGAGGAGGAGGCAAACGCCTGGCGCAGGTGGGGGCTTTTGCGCGGCTGCGCGACACCCAATTTCGCGACGCACTGGCGCTGGGCTGGTTGGATGCGAGCGCAGCACTGGAACTGGCGGTGCGGTCATTCCACGAATTTCCGGACGGCCCGGCGAGTGAGCGCGTGACGCCTGATCGCGTGGTGGGCGCCCTGGGATTCAAGGGGCTGCGCGCGGTCAGTTTGAGCTACAAGCGAGATGGGGGCGATCTGTTGGAGGTGCGGCTCGACGTGCCCGCCCAAAACCGCAGGGGCCTGTTCAAGGCGTTCATGCCTGAAAGCGACGACACCGCGCCGCCGCCCTTTGTCGGCACGGACGTGCTGAGCTACCTGCGCTACCGCATTCAGGGCCCCGCGCTGTGGAAGCTGCTGGTCGACACCGCGCTCGACATCGCGCCCCAAGTGGACAGCGTCATCAAACTTGGCGAGTCGGCCGTGCAGGCCAGAGACCCCAAGTTCCGGTTTCAGGAAAGCTTCTTTGACACCCTGGGCTCGGACTTCATCCGAATACAGGTGGCGCCTCGCGGCAAGTCGCTTGGCGAGCAGATCTCGCCACCCAGTTTTTTCTTTGTCGAATCAAAGAAGCCGGCCGCGACCCTCGCCGCCGTCGTTACCCTGCTTGGTGTCGCGGGACTGGAGCCCAAGACTCACGAAGCAGAGGGGCGCAGGATTCACTCCTATCTGCTGCCGGGCCGCCCCGAGGCAGCGCGGTCGTCGCTGCACTTCACGTCCACCGGCAGCTATGTGGTCGCCGCGACGGACGAGGTGCTGCTGGAAGGTTTTCTGCGCGGCGAGGCCCACGCGAGCCGCAAGCCGCTGCGCGATCTGCCCGGACTGGACGCCGCCGTTTCCCGCGTGGGCGGCTACCGCACGGGCTGGCTGGGGATTTCCCAGGACCGCGTTGTCGCCCGGTCGCTCTTTGGATTTCTAAGGGAGCACCCCGACGCCCTCGAATCGCTTCCCATCAAGAACGGGCTCAAGTTCACCCGGCTCGATCCCAAGGGCGAAGGGCTTCCGTTGGATTGGGTAGACTTCAAACTGCTCCCGGCATTTGAAAGAGTGGAGAAGTATTTCACGCACACGGTGTACAGCGTGGGCGCCGACGAGGCAGGCATCTCCCTGCGCGTCCTGACTCCCGCTCCCTCCGCACCCAAGGAATAACACCGCTTCACTTGCGCCCATCGAGCGCGGGCATTGGAAACTCCGCCGAGGGCGTGTGCTGCGTCTGCGCCAGCGCGGCAAGGCGGGCCACCACCTCCGGGTGCTTTGCGGCCACGTTGTGTTCCTCCCGCGGGTCGTCGCGCAAATGGTAGAGCTCCCAGTCTGACGGAGGTGCCGCGTTCTTCCCGGCGGGCTTGAGCCGCTGGCGCACGCCCTTCCAGTCGCCTTCCAGAATCATTTGCCAGCCGCCGTAGCCGGGGAATTCGCGGTAGAGAAACGGCCGCTCCTTGAGAGGCCCACCGCGCAGCACGGCGGCAAAGCTGATGCCGTCGGCACCTCGCGGCGGCGGGGCCTTGGCACCGGTCAAATCGAGCAGCGTCGGCAGCCAGTCCTCAAATCCGGTCACGTGATGGCTCGCCTTGCCGGCGGCAATGGTTCCGTTCCAACGCACGATGCAAGGCACGCGGATGCCCCCCTCGTACAGCGAGCCCTTGCCATCGCGCAGCCCGCCGCTGGAGTTGAAGAAGGTGGCGTCGGTGCCCGCATGCCCTTCATGCCGGCCATGCAGCGGGCCGTTGTCCGAGGTGAAGACGAACACCGTGTTTTTGTCCAGCCCCAGCTCGCTCACCAGCTTCATGAGGTCGCCGATCTCGCGGTCCATGCGCGTGATCATGGCCGCGTAGGCCGCGCGCGGCTTGAAGTGCGGCAGGTATCCGCGCCCGCCCGGATAGGGCGGGTCGTCCCACTGGCCGGCGTATTCTTTAAGCGAGTCCTCGGGCACCTGCAGCGCCAGGTGCGGCACGGTGGTCGGCGCGTACAGGAAGAACGGTTCATCCTTGTGGTCGCGCACGAATGCCCGAGCCTGCTGCCAGATGAGGTCGGCGGAGTAATCCTTGCCGCGATAGGGCGCGTAGCTCGCCGCATCGTTTGGATCCGCACCTTCCGGCAGCTTCTGCGCGGAAGCAAACTTCGCGTTTTGCAACGGCACCTGCCGGTCGTTGTCCCACAGGTGTGTGGGATAAAAGTTATGGGCGACTCCCTGGCAATTGTAGCCGTACCAGCGTGTGAAGCCCTGCCGCATGGGCTCGCCTGTGGTGCCCGGTCCGCCAAGCCCCCATTTCCCAAATCCGCCGACGGCATAGCCGCGTTCGCGAAAGAGCTTCGCCAGAGTCACGGTGTCGGCGGGAATCGGCCACTGCCCCTCGGGCTGGATGGAGCGATTGTCGCGGATGAACGCATGCCCCGGATGCCTGCCGGTCATCAGCACGCAGCGCGAGGGCGCGCACACGGCGTTGCCCGAGTAATGGCGCGTGAGGCGCATCCCCTCTGCGGCCATGCGATCCAGATGGGGCGTACGGATTTTCTTTTGACCGAAACTGCCCACGTCTCCGTAGCCCAGGTCATCGGCGATGATGAACACGACATTGGGCGGCCGTGGTGCGGCAGACGGGGTTGCGGTGGGTGCCGCCAGCGCCGTCCATGTCGTCCACGCCAGCGCGGCACCCAATCGAAGCAGGTGATTCATGGGGTTCCTTTTCCAGATGCTCTGCAGCTACTCACGATGGATGCTTTGGATTAGGCCACCGCAACCACGCTGCAGCGAGCTTATTCCCCCAGCAGGTGAAAGACGATCCGCCTTGTGTGCGGCGCGTGGCGGTGTTCCCAGAGGTAGATGCCCTGCCACGTGCCCAGCGCAAGCGCGCCCCCGCGGATGGGAATGGACAGGTTGACGGCCGTCAATGCCGTGCGCACGTGGGCGGGCATGTCATCGTCTCCCTCGCAGGTGTGTTCAAAGAGGCCGTCGCCATCCGGGCAGAGCCGCGCGAAGAAGCGCTCCAGATCGCGCCGCACGGCGGGGTCGGCATTCTCCTGGATCAAGAGCGAGGCCGAGGTGTGCGCCAGGTGCATCGTGGCCAGCCCCTCGCGAAAGCCAGCCTCCGCCACGACGCCGGCCACCGCGCCCGTGATTTCATGGAAGCCGCGCCCGCGCGTGGACACCACCAGCTCCGTGGTGTGCTGGGAGAGCATGGCCCCTCTCCCAAGTCAGAGGTCCAGCGGGCCGCCCAAGCGGTCGCCGTCCATTTCGTAGATGCCCACGAGATAGCCATTCTCCAGCACCTCGCCCACCTTCAACGTCCCGAACAGGGTCACCGGCACATCCATCACGGGCTTCACCCCCTTGCCCACCATCCGCACGCTGACCCATTCGTTGATCTTGGGCACGGCACCGTAGCAGCACATGGACTGGTCGCGCAGAATGAGCAGCTCGGTGATGACGCCGCCCTCCACCTTGAGCGGCAGCATAAAGCCCTTGAGCGCCACGCGCTGTTTGTCCAGTTGTTTCACCGCGGGCGGGATCTGGTTGCGTTTCAATATCTCCTGCGCCTTGGCGTTGGAGACGGGATCGTCGGGCACCTCGTACTTGAAGGACGCCAGACGGTCGAAGCCCACCACCTGGTAGTCGCCAATCTTCTCGGGCGTGGCGGGCGGCCGGGCGATGAGCGTGCCGTTGTCGTCCACCACGGCCGCGCTGGCATTGGTGTCGGGCAATACCGGCTGGAGCGGCCCCACCGATTTCGCAATGGCGTTGGTGTTCGGAGCCGAGAGAACCTGGATGGCCTTGCCTTTGAGGCGGCCTGCGTCGATGGCAACGGGCGCCTGAACGGGCGTTTCTGAAGGCCCGCAGCCCGCACTCGCCAAGGCCGCGAGCACCGCTGCCAAACCCGCCATGGCCGACCCATTCATGCGTAGAAACCTAATCCGTTCACCGCAATGTGAAAGCCTTATTTGTAAAGGACTGCCCGCCCACCTCCACGCGCAGGAGGGTGCCGGAGAGGTTGGATGCCCCCTTGAGCCAGGGCGCGCCCGCGGCGAATTCCGACGAGCGTCCCTCGGTGTTGCCCAGCACCTCGTTCACCACCGGCTTGAGCGAGAGCATGGCCCACGGGCCGCCGGCGCTGGCATTGACCTCAATCTGCCCCATCGCCAGTTTCACGTAAACGTGCTGCGGGTGGAACTGGTGCGCGTAGAGCGTGAGCCGCCCTTCTCTCGCATCATGCAGCAATTCCAGGTGGCACGCCTCCTCGCCCAGCACGACCAGCGTGCCACCATTGGGCGCCTCGTGCCCGTGGTCATGTTCGTGGTGGTGATGCGAGTCCTCCCCGTCGCAGCCGAGGATCCATCCCATCGCGGCGATTCCCAACAAGGTTTGGAGTTTCATCCTCATGAGTGCGGCGCCAGATTCTCGGCCACGTCGGTCTGGTACGCCTTGAAGGCCGGCAGCAGGCCCGCAGCGGCCCCGGCCACCACCACGGCGGCCGGTGCGACCACGAACACGGCGCTGGTCTCCCACGGATCGATGACCACGCCAGTGTGCTGCCGAAGGTAATGCGCGGCGGCCGAGGCACACAACGCGTACACCCCAAACCCGCCCAGCGCGCCCAGCGCGGAGATGGCCGCCGCCTCCATCACCATGGCGCCAAACACAGTCGACCGCCGTGCACCCAGCGCGCGCAGAATGGCCAGCTCCCGGCGCCGCTCGTTCATCGTGTTGTAGAGGCTGGCCAGGATGCCGCCGGCACCAACCAGCGCGACGAGCGCCGCCATCGCCCCCAGCACCACCCGCAGCCATTCAAAGCGCTGGAAGAACCGGGTGACGGTGGGCGCAATCATGGCCACGGTCTTGTCCCGCGTGCCCTTGTTCACCTGGTCGGCAAAGACGGGCCCCTGCACGGCACTGTTAAACTGCAGCAGCACGGCGCTGATGTCGGTCGCCGCCTCGGCGCGGTGCCCGGGCATGTTCTGCGCGCCGAGCAGCGGGATCCACAACACATGATCGGCGGGCGTGTTGGAGGGACGGAGGATGCCCACCACCAGATATTCGGCCTCATGTTTCTGGGAAGGGTCGTATTCCAGCCCGTGGTAGGGCGCAAACACATCGCCCACGCGAAGGCCCAGCCGACTGGCGACGAAGCTGCCCAACACCGCCTCCTGCGCCCCGGCGGCGAAGTGGCGGCCCTGCGCAAGCGTCAGCGAGCGACCCCGTTGATACTCCACCGAAAAGTAATCAGCGCTGGTTCCCACGATGCGGAAGTTTTTAAAATTATCCCCCACCACGATCGGCACGGCCGCCTTGATGTTGCGGCGGTCGCGCTGGAGCGCCTCGTAGTCGGCCCACGGCAGCGTGCCCGGCGCCTTGTCCATGTGAAACACGCCAAAGAGCACGAGATTAAGCTCCGAACCACGCGGGCCAAAGACGGCGTCAAACCCACCGGTGACATTGCTAAAGGCGCGCAGCGACTGATCCTTCACCGCCCACACCGCAAGGAGCAGCCCTGTGGCCATGGCAATCGAGACGGCGGTGACCCACGTGGAGAGGGCGTGCTGGCGCAGGCTCTTCGCGACGACGTGGGTGATCACAAAGGGCCTCCTTCCGGACGCGCGACGGCGCGATTGATCGTCCCCAAATCGCGCCGGTCGGAAAACGCGCCCAGCACGGCCGCATCATGACTCACCAGCAGCAGCGCCGCATGGTTTTCCACGCACATCTCACGAATCAGCGCGAGCGCGCTTCCCGCATTGGCGGCGTCGAGATTGCCAGTGGGCTCGTCGGCCAGCACCAACTGGGGCCGGTTGGCCAGCGCACGCGCCACGGCCACACGCTGCTGCTGCCCCACCGAAAGCTGGCGCGGCAGGTGGTGCAGCTTGTCGCCCAATCCGACGCGCCCCAGCAGCGTCTGCGCAAAGGGTGCATCCGTGCCGCGTCCAAACGCCATGGCCAGCAGCACGTTTTCCAGACAGGTGTAACCCTGCAGCAGATTGAAGGTCTGGAAAATGTAACCCACGTGCCGCGCGCGCAGCCTGTCGCGGTCGGCCTCGGTGGCGCTGGTCAGAGAATGCCCCGCCAGCGAAATGGCGCCCGATTCGGGTGCCAGGATTCCAGCAATGCAATGCAAGAGAGTGGTCTTGCCGCTGCCGCTCTCGCCGCTCAACGCGACTTCCGCCTGCGCATCAAGGTGGAATTGGGGCAGATCCAGCACCGTGTGCGGCGTGCCCTCAGGCGCCTGATAGGTCTTCACGAGATTACGAATCTCAAGGAGCGGCATGCTGGTGGAGAGACTTTTCGACGGGGTGCGCGGTGTCAATCCCGCAGTGGACGGTGGCGCTTGTTTTCGATTTCCTCGTTGACGCTTCGGGCTTCGTCCTTACCATGCCCGGCCGGTTGCCAAAGGAAAACGTAAGATGATGCCTGTCAAGATTGCCATCAATGGATTCGGCCGCATCGGCCGTCTGGTCTTCCGCGCGATGGTCGAGCAGGGGCTCGTCGGCAAAGAGATCGAAGTCGTCGCCGTCGGCGACATCGTTCCGGCCGATAACCTCGCCTATCTGGTGAAGTACGATTCCACGCAGGGCCGGTTCCGCGGCACCGTCAGCTCCAAGAAGTCTTCCCCCGACAAGGCCGAGGACGATGTGCTCGTCGTCAACGGCGCCGAGATCAAAGTCGTCTCCGCCAAGACCCCCGCTGAGCTGCCTTGGAAGGCGCTCGGGGTGGATGTCGTGATCGAGTCCACGGGTCTTTTCACCGAAGCCGAGAAGGCGAAGGGCCACCTTGCCGCCGGCGCGAAGAAGGTCATCATCTCCGCCCCCGCCAAGGGCGAGGATATCACCATCGTGATGGGTGTGAACCACGACAAGTATGAGGCGAAGAGCCACCACATCATCTCGAACGCCTCCTGCACCACCAACTGTCTCGCCCCCATCGTCCATGTTCTCCTCAAGGAGGGCATCGGCATCGAAGAGGGCCTCATGACCACCGTCCACGCCTACACCGCCACGCAGAAGACGGTGGACGGCCCGAGCCGCAAGGATTGGAAGGGCGGCCGCACCGCCGCGCAGAACATCATCCCCAGCACCACCGGCGCCGCCAAGGCCACGGCCCTCGTCTGCCCGGAAGTGAAGGGCAAACTCACCGGCGTCGCCTTCCGCGTGCCGACCCCGACCGTCTCCGTGGTGGATCTGACCGTCCGCACCGTGAAAGAGACCTCCATGAAGGAGATCAACTCCCTCATACAGAAGGCCAGCCAGACCTACCTCAAGGGCGTGCTCGACTACACCAGCGACGAAGTCGTCTCCACCGACTTCATCCACGACAAGCACAGCTCCATTTACGACTCCACCTCCGGCGTGGAGCTCAACAGCCGCTTCTTCAAGCTCGTGAGCTGGTACGACAACGAGTGGGGCTACAGCAACCGCGTCGGCGATCTTTTGCGCTACATGATCGGCCGGGGAATCTAAAGCCCAAGGCGGCGGCGTTCCCGCGTCCGGGCGTGTGCGCCCTAGTGGTATTCCTGAACCGCCCGAACCTCGTAGCCGGACTTCTTGAGCGCAGCGATGCCCAGCGCCGCGGCGCGCGCGCCCGAGATCGTGGTCATGATGGGCGTGCCGGTGTACACGGCGGTGGTGCGGATGCGGATTTCGTCCGCGCGCGGGGTGGCGCCGCTGGGGGTGTTGATGACCAGCTGAATCTCGCGGTTCTTCAAAAGATCAATCGCGTTGGGCCGGCCCTCGGTGAGCTTGAAAACCCGGCGCACCGGCAGGCCCGCCGCCTCCAGAACGGCGGCCGTTCCCCCTGTCGCGACAATCTCAAATCCCAGATCCACAAACTGCCGCGCCAGCGCGGGGACTTCCGACTTGTGGTGGTCGCTGACACTGAGGAAGACCTTGCCAGATCGAGGCAGTGGCGAGTTGGCCGCCATCTGGCTCTTGGCGTACGCAATGCCCAGGTCGGCATCCAGCCCCATCACCTCGCCGGTGGATCTCATCTCGGGCGAGAGCAGGATGTCCTGCCCGTGGAATTTGTTGAAAGGGAAGACCGACTCCTTGACGGCCCAGTAGTCGGTCCGGATTTCCTCCGTGAAGCCCAGCTCGCGGAGCGTCCGGCCCGCCATCACCTTGGCCGCCAGCTTGGCCAGCGGCACACCGATCGCCTTGCTGACAAAGGGTCCGGTGCGGCTGGCGCGCGGGTTCACCTCCAGGCAGTACACGTCCTGGCCCTTCACGGCATACTGCACGTTCATGAGGCCCACGACCTTGAGCTCGCGCGCCATCGCATGGGTGTACTCGCGGATGGTGCCGATGACTTTTTGTGAGAGCGTGTGCGGCGGCAGCACCATCGCCGCGTCGCCCGAATGCACGCCGGCAAACTCGATGTGCTCGAGCAGGCCGCCCAGGACGCTGGTGCCCTCATCCGGATTCTGGAAATGGCCGACGTCGCTGATGCAATCCACGTCCACCTCGGTGGCGTCCTCCAAAAACTTGTCCACGAGCACGGGGCGGTCGGGGCCGGCCTCCACAGCAAACTTCATGTAATGGCGCAGCTCGGCGTCGGCGTAGACAATCTGCATCGCCCGGCCACCGAGCACGAAGCTGGGGCGCACGAGCACCGGATAACCAAGCTTCTGGGCCGCCTCGATGGCCTCGGCCTCGTTCGTGGCCAGTCCGTTGGGCGGCTGCGGAATGCCGAGCTTGCGAAGCATGGCGGCAAAGAGCTTGCGATCCTCCGCAACCTCGATGCTCTGCGGGCTCGTGCCGATGATGTTGACGCCGTTCTTCTGCAAGCCCAAGGCGAGGTTGAGCGGCGTCTGCCCGCCAAACTGCGCGATGGCACCCCAGCACTTCTCGCGCTCGTAAATGTGCAGCACGTCCTCGAGCGTGAGGGGTTCAAAGAAGAGCTTGTCCGACGTGTCGTAGTCGCCTTTTTTGATAAATAGGCAGCGAAACTTGGATTTTGCGTAGCAAAGAAGT
>SXGS01630415.1_pt1 | contig 15670 bp, 14 predicted proteins | sample 3174681 | NCBI WGS metagenome assembly SXGS01 (sample SAMN11356861, study PRJNA531348) | freshwater metagenome | isolation source: freshwater sample F1-80 | place: China: Fuxian Lake, Yuxi | collected 2017-12-25 | reverse complement strand
CGAACCTGCGACACCATTCCGCGACGAACATTCTCCACCGACTTTTTGAACCATCTCCATTGCCCTTGAAAGAATCTCCTTCTACCACTGACTACCGTTGACTGACACGCGGGTGACTACCTTTGACTGACACTTGGCCATTTATTGCCTGTTCGGCTGGTGGTCCTACGGCATTTGGCTCTGCCTTCTCTTCGCGAAGGACGTCGGGCATCTCGCGACGCTGCTGATGCTGAGCTACTCACGCACACCCGGCCGCGATCTGCTGATCAGCGCGGTGCTCCCCTTCTACCCGCTGTATCAAGCCTTCCTGAAAACCGCCGATGCCGTCGCGATCATCGAGGAACTTCTCTTCCGCCGCTCGAAGCAAGACAACTTCGTCCCGGCCAAAGTCCGCGACGTCACCTGGCACTGGTGAGCACGAACGTAGCTGCCTCGCTCCCGCGAGGCAGAGTTAAGTCTCGCTGGCATCAACGAAGTCTGAACAGTGCCACGGATGGGTGAGGTTCTGGAGTAGGCTCCGCCTCGCGGGAGCGAGGCGGCTACGTTCGCATCCTCCGACGTGTTCGACGGCCGCTTCCTCCGCTAGTCTGTTGGCGAACGATTTGACAACCTCGGTGGATGCGACCATGACCCTCGCAAACTCTTTGAGTTCCTTCACGCCGATCGCTCGTCGGCATTTCTTCCGAGACTGCGGCGTCGGTGTCGGCAAGATGGCGCTCGGCGGATTGCTGGCCAGCGCGATGACTCGCAGAGCTGTGGCTGCGGAAGCGAACCCACTCGCGCCGCGCAAGCCGCACTTCACCGGCAAGGCCAAGGCGGTGATTCATCTCTTCATGGCCGGCGCGCCGAGCCAACTCGACCTGTTCGACAACAAACCGAAGCTCGCCGAATACGAGGGCAAGCCGATCCCTCCCGAAGTCGTCGGCAATCAGCGGTACGCCTTCATTCGGCCCGACTCGAACTGTCTCGGACCGCGATTCAAGTTCGCGAAGCACGGCCAGAGCGGAACCGAGCTCTCCGAAGTGCTGCCGCATCTCGCGAACATCGTGGACGACATCTGCCTCGTGAAGTCGGTACGCACCGATCAGTTCAATCACGCTCCGGCGCAGATTTTCTTCAACACCGGCTTCTCGCAACCCGGCCGTCCAAGCCTCGGTTCGTGGGCGCTGTACGGCCTCGGTGCCGAGACCAGCGACCTGCCCGCCTTCGTCGTGATGTCCACCGGAGCCGGGATCAGCGGCGGCGCGGCCAACTGGTCGAGCGGCTTCCTGCCGACCGTCTACACCGGCGTTCGCCTCCGCAATCAAGGGGATCCGATTCTGAACGTGTCGAGTCCGCCGGGTGTCGATGCCAAATTGCAGCGAGATTCGCTCGATCTGATCGGCTCGCTGAATCGTGCGCGGCTGGAGAAAGAAGGCGATCCCGAAATCGCGACGCGCATCGCGTCCTACGAGATGGCGTTCCGCCTGCAAACGTCTGCTCCCGAACTGATGGACCTCAAATCCGAATCGGAAGCGACGCTGAAAATGTACGGCTGCGATCCGGCTCAGCCGTCGTTTGCTCGCGCGTGCTTGCTGGCTCGGCGGATGATCGAACGCGGCGTCCGCTTCGTGAATCTCTACAACGAAGGCTGGGACGCGCATTCGGACGTCGCTGGCAACTTGAAGAACAACTGCGGCAAGACCGATCAAGCCGCCGCCGCGCTCGTCACCGATCTCAAGCAGCGCGGGTTGCTCAACGAGACGCTGGTGATCTGGGGCGGCGAGTTCGGTCGCACGCCGATGGTCGAAACGAATCCCGCTCTTGGCCGCAGTCTCGGCCGAGACCACCACCCGCAGGCCTACACGATGTGGCTTGCCGGCGGAGGCATCAAGCCCGGCCTGACCTACGGAGCCACCGACGAACTCGGATTCCACATCACCGAGAACCCGGTCCACGTCCACGACCTGCAAGCCACGATCTTGCACCTGCTGGGCCTGGACCACGAACGCCTCACCTTCCACCACGCCGGTCGCGATTTCCGTCTGACCGACGTGCATGGGAATGTGGTCCATGACATCCTGGCGTAACTGCCGGGATCGTCGTCCGCTGTGAACTTGAGAATCCGGTCATTGCTCTAGGCGGCGTTGCGAGCGAAGATGTTTGCCAACACTTCCCGCGATCGAACCGGTTGGTTTTCCTCATGACCTACGACCAATTGCCAGACGAATGGAAAGAGTGGGTGGACCTCACGCCGCTGGAACGCTTCCGTCGCAGCGAGGAGTTGTTTGCTCAATACCTGGCAATGGGAGGCAGCCTTGATCCCGACCCCGATCCGACAAGTCCTTTCGACGATCCAGAAGCATCAAGTTCAGGCCCTGCTTATGGGCGGGCAGGCCTGCGTGTTCTACGGCGCAGCGCAATTTAGCAAGGACATCGACTTCGTCCTGCTGGACGATGCGGACAACTATCAGCGGCTTCACGCGGCGCTGGCCGAACTGCAAGCGGAACGGATCGCCGTCCCCCGTTTCGATTCGGACTTATTGGCGCGCGGTCATGCCGTTCATTTCCGGTGCAGCGCCGCAGGTGTCGAAGGCTTGCGTGTGGACGTGATGACGCGGCTTCGCGACCTTGCGGACTTCGCGACTCTGTGGAGCCGCCGCACGACTTTGGATGACGCGGACGGCACGACCTACGAGATCATGTCTGTTGCCGATCTCGTGCAAGCCAAGAAGACGCAGCGAGAAAAAGATTGGCCGATGATCACTGCGCTCGTGGAGAATCACTACCACTCGCTTCACGATCAGCCCTCACTGGAACGTATCGAGTTCTGGCTGAAAGAAATGCGAGTCCCCGAACGCCTCACGGAACTCTGCCGACGCTTCCCTGTCGAAGCCACCACACTGCAAGCTCGGCGTCCGTTGTTGAGGATCGCTCAGGCCGGCAACCTCGACGAATTGCGAGCCGCTCTCGACGCCGAAGTCCGCGCCGAACAAGCCAAAGACCGAGCCTATTGGGAACCGCTCCGCAAGGAACTCGAACAGTTCCGATTCGCGGAGCGGACACAGAGGTAGAATTCAAGACAAGAGAGGCGCTCTCCGCCCGACGAGGATGAGCGAACGTTTATTGCCCAACTGCCAGAATGGTATTACCATCCCCCACTATGACAACGATTTCGCTCAAAGTCCCCGATCATCTGGATCAATTGCTGGCGTCCGAGTCTCGTCGGCGACAAGTCAGCAAGTCGGCGTTGATTCGCGATTGCGTTGAGCAGACGCTGGCTGGCAAGCGTTCCAAAAGCCGCTCGGTGAGTTGCGCCGATTTGGTGCGCGATCTCATCGGGTCCCAACCTGGCCCAGCCGACGCCTCGACCAACTCGCAACACCTCGAAGAGGCGATCCAAAAGGATTTCCAGCGTGTCCAACGCCGAAAAAACTCTCGTCGATAGCGGCCCGTTGGTCGCGCTGCTCGTCCGGCGAGACCAGCATCACGACTGGGCGGTGCAGCAGTTTGAGCGACTCACGGCCCCGCTGTTGACGTGCGAAGCCGTGCTGTCCGAAACACAATTCCTCGTCCACCGATTCGGAGGCAACCCATTGGTTGTGTTGGACATGGTGGCTCGCGGGGCGTTGAACGTCGCTTTTCAGGTCGAAGACGAAATCGACCGGCTGCAAGAGTTACAATCGACCTACCGTAACCTTCCCATGTCGCTCGCGGACGCCTGCTTGGTCCGCATGAGCGAACTGCATTCGCGCTGCCGAGTCTTCACCACCGATTCCGACTTCCGAACCTACCGCCGCAACGGCCGACAGGTAATCCCGATGTTGTTGCCCGACGAAAACGGATAGTCACATTTCTGGTAAAGAGAATTGGAAGGCAATTCGTAATGACCCCTCATCAATCGCGATTCGCGTCTGTCACACGACGTCAGTTGTTCGGATCAACCGCGACCGGACTCGGAACGGCGGCATTGGCCTCGCTTCTCTCAAAAGATGGTCTCGCTGCCGAGGCTTCGACATCAAAGCCCAAGCAATTCGGTGGACTGCCGGACTTGCCGCATCATCCGCCAAAGGTGAAGAACGTCATTTACCTGTTGCAGAACGGTGCTCCGCCGCACGTTGACACGTTTGATTACAAGCCGCAGATGGAGAAGTTTCGCGGGCAGGAGTTGCCGGAGTCGGTTCACAAGAATCAGCGGCTGAGCACGATGACTCAGGGGCAGAAGAGCAAGGCAGTGCTGCCGTCGATTGTGCCGTTCCGACAGCATGGCGAGTGTGGTCGCTGGCTGAGCGATTTTCTGCCGTACACGGCGACGATCGCGGACGAGGCGACGTTCATCAAGTCGATGCACACGACGCAGGTGAATCACGCTCCAGCGATCACGTTCTTTCTGACCGGCAACGAACTCCCCGGCCGGCCCAGCATGGGAGCGTGGGCGACCTACGGACTGGGCAGCGAGAGCGATGAACTCCCCGGCTTCGTGGTGATGACGTCGCGCGACAAAGAGGCAACCTGCGGACAAATCTTCTACGACTTCTATTGGGGCAGCGGCTTCCTGCCGTCGAAGTATCAGGGCGTCAAATTCCGAGGCAGCGGCGAGCCGGTGTTGTATCTCTCGAACCCAGACGGCATGAGCCGCGAGGTGCGACGGGGTTTGCTCGACGATCTGCGAGTGCTCAACGAGGCGAAGTTTGCAGAGGTCGGCGACCCGGAGATCGTCACGCGGATCGCTCAGTACGAGATGGCGTACAAGATGCAGGCCAGCGTCCCGGAGCTGACCGATTTCTCGACCGAGCCGAAGCATGTGCTGGAGAGCTACGGCCCGGAGGTCACTCGGCAGGGCTCGTTCGCGTACAACTGCCTGATGGCTCGGCGGCTGGTCGAGCGGGGCGTGCGATTCGTGCAATGCTTCCACGCCGGCTGGGACCATCACCGCAATCTCTCGACGCAGTTTGAAATCCAATGCCGCGACACCGACCAGCCGAGCGCCGCGCTGGTCAAAGACCTCAAGCAGCGCGGGTTGCTCGACGACACGCTGGTCATCTGGGGCGGCGAGTTCGGCCGCACTCCGTTCTGCCAGGGCGACATCAACGACAAGAAAACGCTCGGCCGAGACCATCACCCCTACGTCTTCACCATCTGGATGGCCGGCGGCGGTGTGAAACGCGGCTTCTCGTTCGGTGAGTCCGACGACTTCGCCTACAACCCGGCCAAAGACCCCGTCCACGTCCACGACTTCCAAGCGACCGTGCTGCACCTGCTGGGCATCGACCACGAACGCCTGACCTACAAATTCCAAGGCCGCTATTTCCGTCTGACTGACGTGCATGGAAGAGTCGTCAACGAGATTCTGGCGTGACCGGGGCGCTTACCTCATTGCTTGGACCGTCGGGATGAAGGCGATGAGGCGTTGGCATTCGTGATGGAGTTGCTTGAGCAGGCCAGCGGTTTGACTCCGGACAGCGCCAGAGGCAGTGGATTCCAGCGTGGCGCAAATCTCAACCAGATGTCGGGCAGCCAGGATGCCGGCGACACCTTTGAGCGCGTGGGCTTTGGAAGCGATGCCGGTGTAGTTGCCTTCCGCCAGCGCGGTGTCAACTTCTTCGAGACGCGATTGCGTCGTCTTGGCGAATTCGTCGAGCAGCAGGAGAGCAAAGTCCACGTTGTTCAGGCATTGTTCGAGAAGCTGATCGCGATTGATCGGTGGCGCGAGCAACAAATCTTGGAGATCGCTCACGGGCAATTCGTACGTGGCGGGGGGCGGATGGATCGTGCGTTCGGTTGGGATTGTCGTGATGGCAGTCATGAGACCTCGATTCCGGATTTGAAGTGGGTCAGGGATTCAAATGTCGTCTTTCGCCGTTCTTTACGACGTTGATTGTGCGGAACAGGCTGCGAGGTGACTCGCGAGCATCGTCTGCAACTGGGCGGCCTCGATCGGCTTGGTGAGGTAGTCGTCCATGCCGGCGTCGAGGCAGTGTTCGCGGTCCCCTTTGAGGGCGTTGGCGGTCAGGGCGATGATTTTGTGATGGCCCGCAAGCTGGCCGGTCGATTCGCGGCGACGGATTTCTCGCGACGCGGTGAAGCCGTCCATTTCTGGCATTTGGCAGTCCATCAAGATCAGGTCGTATTCACGCTGTTGAATCGCGGTCAGCGCCTCGTCGCCGTTGGACACCACGTCGCAGGTACAGCCGCAGTGCTTAAGCAGCTCGGTGACATACATCTGATTGATGTGGTTGTCCTCGGCGACCAACACATGACCGGAGATTGTCGGCGCGGGAAGAGAGGGCTTGGTTTCGGTACGAGACTGCGAGGTTGTCCCGGATGTCGCCGCGTCGGTCGTGTTGATCGAGAGCGTGGTGCTCAGGCAGTCGTGCAATGCGCTGGGGCGGACGGGATCGCGCAGAAGGCGGCGCATGCCGAGTTTTTCCAGCAGTTGCCGATCCTGCTCATTGTTGATCGAGCCGATGCCGATGACCGGCAGGCGGTGACTTTGAGCCAATGTTTGGACCAGTTCACGCCGCGAACCGGCGTCGGTGGGGAGTTCGACTAACGCGATCTGCCACGGAGTTCCCGCCCCCTTCGCGCGAGCCACGCTGACGATCGCATCGCGGTACGACGGGACTGACTCACAGACGCCCAGGCGTGGAGGCAGTCGCGAATCTGGGTACGGTCGTGATCGTCGCTGGTGACGAACAACACGCGAGCACCTTCGAGGCAATCGACCGGCTCGGACGAATTGGCGATGAGCGGCGTGTTCAGCGGCACCTCGAACCAGAACGTGGAACCTTGGCCGACCTGACTGTCGATGCCGATTGTGCACTGCATCAGCTCGACGAGTTGCTTGCAGATCGCCAATCCCAAGCCAGTGCCGCCGAAGTTGCGCGTCGTTGAGTTATCCACTTGCGTGAACGGACAGAACAAGCGGTCGATGCGAGCGGCGGGAATGCCAATCCCCTGATCGCTGACCTCGAATCGCACTCGCAGTTGCTGAGCCTCGCGGCAGACACATTCGGCGGTGATACGGATTTCGCCGGTCGCCGTGAACTTGATCGCATTGCCAATCAGGTTGACCAGGATTTGGCGCAGGCGATGCCCGTCGCATCTCGCCGTCCGGCTGACAGCCGCTTCGATGTGGACGGTCAGTCGCAGCCCTTTCTGGTTGGCTCCGGGACAGAGAGCATCGACGACGTCGTACACCAGCGATTCGATCGAGTAATCCTGCAAGTCCAATTCGAGCTTGCCAGATTCAATTTTGGAGAGGTCGAGCACATCGTTGATCAGTTGCAGCAGCAGCAGCAGCTTGCCGCTGGAGTGACTGGCTTCGACGAACCCGCGCTGCTTGGCAGTCAGTTCCGTGTGGAGCAGCAGTTCGTTCATTCCCAGCACTCCGTTGAGCGGCGTGCGCAGCTCGTGGCTCATCGTGGCGAGGAATCCGCTCTTCGCGCGGTTGGCGGATTCGGCCGCCTCTTTGGCTTTGACCAGGCGCTGTTCGCTGTCGAGCAGGAGGATCGTGCGCTGCTCCACACGCCGTTCGAGTTCGGAGTTCATTTGCCGGATCGTTGTGGCCGCCTCTTTAGCAGCGGTGAGGTTGAGTCGCGAGGCACCAATCGCTTGGTTGAGCGCGGTTCCCATCCGGGCGATCTCGTCGTGTCCCTGCGTCTGCCGACGTTGGGACAGATCGCCTGCGGCAACGGCTTCCAACACGCGCACGGTCTCATCCAGACGAGACGCGATGCCCCGGCCAAGTAGTTCGCTACTGAGAACGATCAGGATGGCCAAGACCAATCCCGAACCGACCAACAATGTTGTCCGATATGTGATCACGCGGCGTGCGGCCTGCTCGTCAGCCACAACCCGTGTCCGGGCCATTTCGACGACTTTGACGATGCCGTCGCGATGCTGCTTGAACTCGTCGAGGAGGACGCCTCGTGTCAGTTCCGCCGCTTGAGCTTGCTGATCGCTATGAAGCAGCGGAAACAAGTCGCGGCGAACGGTGGTAAAGAATCGCTGAGCGGGAGCATACGATTCGACGACCATCATCTCCTTGAGCGGGCCTTCTGGGAGCGTGGCCACCCAGAACGAGTGTCGTTCCCTGTACTCTCTTTCGACCTGATCAAATCTCAGCAAGAGCTGCGACAGCTCGGCCGGATCGGTGGCACCCTCCATCCGCAGCACCGGTTGAGAAGCCTCGATGATGAATGCGGGCGGCGGCAAAACGTCGGCGATCAAATCTTTCCCTTGAATGATCTGGTCGTAGTGCGGCCCGTTGATCTTGGTGGTTGTCAGCGTGTCGTAAGCCAGGAAGGTGACCGACGAAAAGCCTCCCAAAAACAGGATTGTCAATAATCGTAACCGCTGACGGATGCTCAACCGAGAAGTCAGCGAATTGAATCGGGCAAGCATCGATGAAACATCCTGTTCCTGAAGTTCGAGACGAGCACTTCCTGACTTCGGAAAGGTATCCCGCAGAACTGCTGGTAAATTGGGTTCGGGATTCGGCTGAAGCTGGGGTGACGCAAAGTTGGTATTGGCGGAGTTTTGTGTAGGGCCGAAAACCGGCGTGTTTTGTTTTGTTGCATTGCCCCAACGGGGCAAGACTCGAAAGCCCAGGGCGCAGCCCTGGGTGGCGGAACGACGAACATCGGTAAGCCCCAACGGGGCGCGACTCCACTGGATCGCGAGGGTTCGTTCCCCAGGGCTGCGCCCTGGGCTTTCGAGTTGCGACCCGTTGGGCCGGAATGCAAGAAAAGAGGGGCGTCACGGATTGAAATCCAGGAGGTCATCGGCTGGCGTCTTGCCCGCCTCGCTCCTGATGTCCGATCCGTCATGGTCGGAAGTTTTGAGAATGGTCATCGGCCAGCATCTTGCTCGCCGAGCGACCGACCGCGATCCAACGTCCTTGTTTCGCCCCCTTTTCCGCTCTTCTGAAATTCCGTATCCACCGTAACCACGCCGCAATCGTCGACTCCGACCATCATGCTGGTGGCCCGCTCGCGCCGAGCCAAACACAACAACCAAACGGCCAACTGGTGAGACAGCGCCGCACTGCCGTGGTGTTGCCAGTACAACGAGACCGCTTGATCCATCGCGTCTTCGTAATCCTCAACGGCCAGCGAATGGCCGAAGAGTCGTCGATGTGTCTTGGGGAATCCTCGAACAACGTCCGTTTCGTTCGGCCGATTCATCATGATTGGTTGGCCCCGCGAGTTTGAAAGAGTGAGCTGATCGCGCGGCGTGAAGACCTTGGACTCAACTTGTGAAGGCGTATCCCGGCACAACCACTACGATGACATCCGGTGAATCCCGAATCCTCGCCTCGATATCCCTGAGTCGTGCAAGGCATTGGGACTGCGTCCCGCCTGCCGAGCGTGTTCCGGATCGTTCAATGATGCCGATTAGGCCGGGATTGCGGCCGGGTGGCACGCCCTGAGTCATCGAAGGGCGTGGCCAATCCAATAGCCACGCCCTTCGCAAAGCCTCAGGGCGTGCCACCCGGTTTGTGCCACCCGATCACGCTGTCACATCACAACTCAAATCGTGTTGGCAACGTGCGATCCATTTCGATCAACACAGGACTCAGACCTGCGTACCAACGAGCACTGGACCATTCCCAATCCGTTGCACAATCGACCTAGTGACGTCGCACCGAATTCGCATGAATGTAGTCAATCATCGAATGGACTGTTTCAATCGCGATGGCGGTTCGGTCATAGCCACGCCTGGTTGCCAAAACCTTCGACGCTCGCGTTGCCCCTCGCGAACCGTGATTTTCGGGAGCCATTCCGGCGCGTTCTCTTTCAAATAGGCAATGGCTTTTCGCGCGACCGGCTCTTTGATGGCCGAGCGAATAAGGCCAACCGTTGCTTCCTTCGCTCGAGGATAAACCAAAACGTGGACGTGTTCGGGCATGATGACATAGGCCCAAAGATCAAACGGCAATTCTCGACGAGCCTCCGCAAGAGCATCGACGAACCACTGCCGAGTTCGATCGCGACTGAGGAATTGATATCGGTGATAACAAGAGAACGTCAGCTCGTAGGCATGCCCTAATTCGACGACTGTTGGCGAACGCCGCACCTTGCGAAAAAACGGTTTGCCAGTCGCTGTGTCTCGCATTCGCATGGCCACTCCCATGACAGTGGTTTGAGAGTCTTGACGAACAGCGTAACGAGAGACGTCAGAGCCAAGAAAGTACGAAGAGGGTGGCACGCCCTGAGTCATCGAAGGGCGTGGGCGATCCGATAGCCACGCCCTTCGCAAAGCCTCAGGGCGTGCCACCCTCCGGTTTCACGACTCGGGCGAGATCATCCCGGTGCGCAGGGCGTACTTCACCAGGCCAGCGTTGTCGTGAATGTCGAGTCGGTCCATCAGCATTGTGCGGTGAGGTTCGATCGTCTTGACTCTCAAGTGCAGCAGTCGGGCGATTTCTTTGAGCGCTTTGCCTTCGGCGATCAACTGCAGAATCTCGCGTTGCCGAGGGGTGAGCACTTCGGTGGCGGAGGTTTCCGGCTTCAGACGCTGCATGTAGGTTTCGACAACCTGTTTCGACACGGCCGCCGTCAGAAATGTCTGCCCGTTGAGAACGGCTTTGATCGCGAGATCGAGTTCCGATGCCAACGTGTCTTTCAGCAGATAGCCAGTCGCTCCGGCCTTCAACGCTTGCCAGACATCTCTTCGGACGCGTGCATCGAGAGCATGATCACTCGGACGTTTGGGAATTCCTTCGCGACACGCTTGGTCACTTCCAGGCCGTTCATTTCCGGCATCGTGATGTCACACAGCAGCAGGTCTGGTCGGAGTTGCTCGACCAGCGCCAGCGTCTCGCGACCGTTGGACGCTTCGCCGATAACCTCGATCCCGCCCAGCGAGGCCAGCATGGTGGCAATCCCGGTGCGCACGACCGCGTGATCATCGGCGAGGAGGACTTTGATATTGGGCATGATGGTGTCCTTAGGCGGTGTCTGTACTCCGAAGGAGTTACGTCACATAGCCCAGGGTTGCGAGCGGAGCGAGCTACCCTGGGATTGTTTGGCATTCTCGAATCTACCCTGAAAGGGTTGCGTCATTCGCGAGTATCGGATGACGCAACCCCGTTGGGGTAGGACTTCCGTGTATCTCCGTAACCCAGGGTAGCCGCGAAGCGCGGCAACCCTGGGCTATGTGACGCAACTCCTTCGGAGTAATCGCACATTGCTTCGATTGCGAACTGGAATCTACTGTCATTCGTGAGTCATCTGTCATTGGGTATTTCCTCATTCGTCATTGTTGTCCCGCTTCAGCGGGAATCTCGCGTGGATCGTTGTCCCGGTGGCGGTATTGGATTCGATGTCGATCAGGCCGCCGACGAGTTCGGCACGTTCGCGCATGCCGAGCAGGCCGAGGCTTGCGCCGCGGGTGGCTTGGTCGGTGGCGGCGGTGACGTCGAAGCCGATGCCGTCGTCGTGGACTTGTAGGTCGATGGCCGTGTCGTATTGGCGGACTTCCACTCGGACGTGGCGGGCCTGAGCGTGGCGAGTGATGTTCGTCAGGCTCTCTTGAGCCACTCGGAAACAAGTGATGGCGACTTCCGGCGAGGCGATGATCTCCGGAGGTTCGGCGAGGAAATGCGGGGTAAACTCGGATCGGTGCACTTGCCGGTCCAGGCACCAGCGCAAGGCCGGAGCCAGGCCGATGTCGTCCAGCATCGACGGTCGCAGATCGAGCGCGAGACTGCGGACTTGTTGCAACGCGCGTTCGGCGATCGACAACGTGTCGTGGACCGAATCGGTATCCGTGACCGATGACGTTTCCATCGACTTGAGGTTCAGCTTAATGCTCGTCAGCTCTTGTCCGATTTCGTCGTGCAGTTCGCGGGCGAGATGCCGGCGTTCCGATTCCTGAGTGGCGATCAACTGGCGTGACAGAGTTTCCAGCCGCTCGCGGCTGACGCGTAATTCTTCCTCGTTGAGTTTGCGATCGGTGATGTCGGTCAGGGCGGTCAGGATGCAGTCCTCGCCGTCGAGCGTCAGGCGTTCGAGCGATCTCAGCGAGTGGCCAATGCTGCCGTCTTCGCGGCGGAAGCCAACTTCCCAATCGCGCACGGATCCGTTGTCCGCGAGCACTTGCACGAGCCTCGCGCGGTCTTGCGGGGCGAGCCAGTGAGTCACATCGAGCGACGAGCGGCCCAGCAGTTCCTCGCGCGTGTGCCCCGTGATCTTGGCGAACGACTCATTCAAATCGAGAAAGACTCCGTCCGCAAACCGTGTGATGCACTTGCCGACCGGGCTGGCGTGAAAGATCGTGGAGAATCGCCGGTGGCTCTCGTGGAGTTGAGCCTCGGCTTGATGACGCTCGGTGAGATCCCGCACGCAGGACAGCACGACCGGCTGGCCATTCAGCGTGAGCGTTTGCGTGGCAATCTCGACGGGGAATTCGCTGCCGTCTTTTCGGCAGTGACGCCATTCAAACTGGCCGCCTTGTTTCAGTGCCGCTTGGACACGCGCGGCCGATTGGTCCCGCAGATCGGGGGCGGCCAGCTCACGAACCGAGAGCTGCAACAACTCGTCGCGGCTGTACCCGTAACGAGTGAAGGCCGTCCGGTTGGCGTCGAGGAAGCGGCCCGTGGCATCGACGATGAACAGCGCATCCGGGCTGAAGTCGAACAGTTGCCGATGCCGCTCGTCGCGTTCCCGCAGCGCCGCCTCCGCCTGTTTGCGTTCGGTGATGTCCCAGTTCGTACCGAGCATCCGCAGGGCCGTTCCGTTGCTTGCCCGCTGCACCACGCCGTGCGCCTCAAGGTGACGCACTTCGCCATTCGGCCACACGACGCGAAATTCCGTGTGATAGTCTCGGGTGCCGGCCAGGGCAGCGAGGGTTTCGGCGGCAGCCCGGTCGCGGTCTTCGGGATGGACGCCCGCTTTCCAAGCCTCGTAAGCGCCGCCGAAGTCCTACGGACGAATTCCATACAACTCGTACATGGTGGCGTCCCAGTCCAACTTGTTCGCCACCACGTCCCAATCCCAGATGCCGATGTGTGCCGAATCCGTGGCCAGCGCGAGTCGTTGCTGGCTTTCGACCAGGCTTGCTTCCGCTCGTTTGCGATCGGTGATGTCGGTGATGAATCCCTCCAGGGCCACCAGCGTGTCGCCATCAAAGACTCCCGCTCCTCGTTCCCACGCCCACTTCTCTTCTCCTGTCGCGGTTCGAACCCGGTATTCGAGCACATACGGACGCCGGGCCTCGATCGCCGCTTGCGTTTCCTGCCAGACGCGGTCCCAATCCGCCGGTTCGATAATCGAAACCGATGTCCGCTTCCCGCTCGTGAAATCTTCGGCGGGATAGCCGAACAGACTCAGTTGTTGTTCTCGCTCTCGAAGTGCCGCCTCTGCCCGTGTGCGTTCGGTGATGTCGACGCCCGAGGCAATCAGGTGCGTGACGCGCCCGGTCTCGTCCTTGAGCGGAGCGAGCCAGAGCGTGATCACGACAAATTGCCCGACGGCCGTCGGCAGTTCGACGTCGTAACGGACGGTTTCGCCGGCAGCCGCGCGCTGCAAGGCTGCGCGGAGTTCAGCTTGCTGCACGGGAATCGAACTCCACGGCGGCAGATCCGCGAACGGACGTCCAATCGCCCCCCCAACTCGACTCCGAACAACTCCGCCGGCAACCGGTTGCCATCCTGGAGCGTACCGTCCGGAGCCAGCACGCCGACCATGGCCGGCAGCGTGTCGAGCACGCGGCGCAGATGCCGTTCCGAGTCGCGTAGCGCCTGTTCCGTCCGCTGCTGGTCTTCCAGGACGCCCAGCATCGCGCGGCGGGAGTGATCGGCGATTTGCAGCAGCCGGCGGGTCTCAGCTTCGCTCTGTGTGAGCTTTTCCAAATGCTCGCGGTTTTGAGATTCCAGCCGCCGCCGCTCGTCAACTTCGCATTGCAGTTCGGCAGTGCGGGCCGCGACTTTCTCTTCCAGCGTGGCGTTGAGCGACTCGAGTTGGGCGTGCAGCCCGCGGGTCTGCTGGCCGACGCGAAAGTTGTACAGGGCGTGGTCGATGGCATGCGGCAGTTGCGAGAGATCGTCCTCGCGTTTGACGAGGTAGTCGGAGGCTCCGAGCCGCAACAGGGCCACGGCGGTTGCTTCGTCGCCGCGCCTCGTGATGACGATGAACGGCAATTCGATGCCGCGGTGCCGGATTTCGCGGACGAATTCCAGCGCACTCATGTCGGACACGCGCAGGTCCGTGAGCAACAGGTCGAACGGCTGTCCGGACGCGAGCAGGTCCAACGCCTCGCGAGAACTGGGGACCGAGCACAACTGCAAGTGCGGCGCGGCGGACGCGAAATGGCGAGCGGTCAGATCCACGTCCATCGGGTTGGGCTCGACGTGCAGAATCCGCTGCACGCGATCCCGCGCGTTGCCGTCCACTCGCCGGCGATTGCGGTGCTGCATGACCACGTTCCGCAGGGCCGCGGGCAATCCGGTCAGATAGTCGCCGACTTTCGGCACATAATCGACCGCGCCGGCTCGCAGGGCACGGACCACCGTCTCGTCGTCGCCGACACCGGTGATCATGACGACCGGCAGGCGCTGGCCGTCGGTGCGGAGCCGGGCCAGCACGTCGAGCCCGTCGGCGTCGGGCAAATGGTTGTCGAGCAGCAGCACGTCAAACGACTCGGCCGCCAGCCGCTCGAAGCAGTGCGCCTCGGTTTCCACGATTTCGAGCACGAAGTCGGGGGCGTCGAGTGCGAAGTGCGAACGCAGCAAGTCGGCGTCTTGCGGGTTGTCTTCGGCGTAGAGCAGGCGCAGGGGCGTTTTCATCGGATCTTTCAAGGTGTTGCGAACGGAGCCTGGTTGGTGAGCACCCAATACACCTGGATGTTCTTTACCACGGCGCTGAACGAGCCGAAATCCACCGGCTTGACGATGTAGGAGTTGGCCCCGAGCTGATAGGCCGTGTCGATATCGGAGTTTTCGTGCGAGGTGGTGAGGACGATGAACGGCACCTGTTTCCACACCGGATGTTGGCGGGCGTGGCGGAGCACATCGACGCCGTCGACCTTCGGCAGCCGCAGGTCCAGCAGCACGAGCAGCGGCAGTTGCGGGTCGTTCGGGCTGGTGTGGGCGTCGATGAATTGAATCGCCTCCTCGCCGTCGCGACAGGTCAGGATGGGATTGGTTACGGAGTGTTCCTGGAACGCTTGCAAACAGAAATCCAGGTCCATGTCGTTGTCCTCGACGATGAGGATCGGACGCAGCGGGGAATGGGGGTTGGGAACAAGCATGTCGGAATCCTTAGGGTCTTACGTTGTCAGTTCTGCGCGCCGTGTGCGTATGTTTTGGCGAGCCGGGGGGCGTCAGCCCCCGGACCGGCCGGGGGCTGCCGCCCCCCGGCTCGCCTGTTGTTGGGAGTCAGGCTTCGTCGCGGCAATCTCCAGGAAAAAAGTCGCGCCCTGGCCTGGCGCGGATTCCGCCCGGATCGTGCCGCCGAGCTTTTCCACCAACTTCTTCACGATCGCCAGACCCGCGCCCGTGCCTTCGAATTCGTTCGCCCGCACCAGCCGGTTGAACAAGCCGAAAATCCGGTCGTAGTATTTCATGTCGAAGCCGATCCCGTTGTCGGCCACTGTCACGCGGCAGATGCCCGCGAGTTCGGCGGCGCTCACCGACAAACGCGGCGGGCTGGACTTGCGGCTGTACTTGAGTGCGTTGTCGATCAGG
>SXGS01398080.1_pt1 | contig 15670 bp, 11 predicted proteins | sample 3174681 | NCBI WGS metagenome assembly SXGS01 (sample SAMN11356861, study PRJNA531348) | freshwater metagenome | isolation source: freshwater sample F1-80 | place: China: Fuxian Lake, Yuxi | collected 2017-12-25 | reverse complement strand
TGTGATCTTCGCAATGGGTGTCGTCTTTGCACTCATCCCGCTGACGGTCCTCGGCATCGTCCCGCTCTGGCTCGCGGTGATCTGCCACGAGGGCTCAACGGTCATCGTCGCGCTGAACGGCCTTCGGCTCCTGCGCTGGAAAACGCGGCCAAGTGCGCTGGTCGCAACGCCATAGCTCGTGAACGAACCGTCGCGATTCAGAATCGATGCCCACGGAGCTCAGTTGCGAATGCGATCGCGAAGTCCCTTGGCATCGAAAGGGCGGATGCGCGACTCCACTCACTCTAACGGTTTGCAAGCGTGTGAGGCCGGCCGGTGAGCTCGCTGCAACTCGCATGATTCGCGAGTCGTTCTGCTTGCCCATGGAAGGCTCCCAACCAGTGCTGAACCAAAGAACACAGAGGAGCTGCGCTGGATTCTCTTTTCTTCCGCACTTGCAATCCCGCTTGCGAGTGGTCAATATGAGGAGATGAGGTTTTTCCTTTCGTCGTTCTTTTTCATGATGGCAGGACTGTGGCAGAGTCCGCTTGCAGGCGCGGTCTCGCCAGAAATCTCCAGCAAGAGCGAATCCGCCGCGATGTTCCAGTCCACTTTGAAGGAAACCGCCGTCGCTCGCATCCAACACGCCTTTGAACAGTTCATCCAGGGATACACATGGGTCGAACTCAGTGCCGGCATGTTGCTGGCGGTTGGACTCGCTTCACTCATCGCATGGCATCCACGAGGGCGCAGACAAGCGGACATGCTCGAAGCGCACGAAGAACGCAAGACCTTCGTCGTGCTCGGCCTCCTCGCGTCGGTCGTTTCGATCCTGGTTGTCATCGATCAAACGATGGCCTTCGTCGTGTTTGGCATTGGAAGCCTCATTCGATTTCGCACCGTACTCGACAATCCACGAGCGACTGGAAAGGCGATTCTCGTCGTGGTGATTGGACTCGCCTGCGGCCTCACGCAATGGGCGACCGCGATCGCGGTGGCGTTACTCGGATGGATCATTCTGTGGTGGATCGAACGAAGTCGTGCGGCGCGTATCAAAGTTCGGATTCCCGACGGAGCGGATCGACAGAAAGTCGCCCTGCTCCTCGCCGATGCGCTGCAACGCATGCATTGCCAAATCAAAGGCACGCAGATTGGAAAGTCGGGTCGCGCCATCTCCTACTTTGCGCTCCTTCCCTGCGCACTTGAAGCAGAGATGGTGGAGAGTAGTTTGATCGCGGCACTCCACTCAGAATTCACTGAAGTCGAAGTTGAATGCGAACTCGCCTGACGCGCGCGGCCTCCGCCTGAGCGCTCGCGCTTGGACTCTGCGCCAAGCCGCAGAATCCTCGCTCGCATTCGTAGAGCTTCGCCGGCAGAGCCGACATTCGGCTGCGTGTTGTCTTTGACGGACACAGTCCATCGAGCAGCGGCCCGCCCTCCGCGGATGGCGATTCACTCGCCTCGGCGGAGTCCGAAGCGAGTGCAACGACTTTGCGCGCTGCGAGCAAGAATCTTACGCGCGCGCTCAAAGGACGCGCTCAAGTCACGCCCCGCGACGGCGACGCACACCCATGAACGACGGAACCATCGTGCGTTGTCCTTGCGTGGCTTCCGTTGCCTTCTGCCGCATTCGGTCATTCCAATCGGTCACGCGCTTCCGCACTTCCCCGACCTGCTCCGCGTTGAGACCTTGCATGCATGCCGCTGCAACCGCGTTTCCATCGTCGAGCGGTCCGTACCCGAGCGTGCCTTTCTCAACATCGATTTGGAGGAAGCGCACGCCAAGGTCGGAGAGCATCACGAGTGCCATATGCAACTCGGGATCATTGAACTTTTTGCCGGCCTTCATCATCGAACCAGCGACTCGGCCTGCCGCGATGACGATGGGTTCGTTCACCTGCCGCATTTGTCCGAGCATCGCCGTGACCTTTTGGCCGACCTCTGCCGGTTGCCGCGTGAGTCGGATCTCTTCTTCGTTGATTCGAATCGTCCGACGGAAGGTATTGACCGTTGCGGCGATGTAGGCGATGCCAGACTCAACCGCGCTAAATCCAATCGCACTCGCGTCACCGTTCGCTGTCGGCGTGGGGTTTTCCTCGATGATCGTGCAGAGCCTCTGCGCGGGGTCGACAGAGATGGATCGCGCGCCAAGTTCTGCCAGCGCGCGGAGCGCCGCGTGGTACATCGGATCCGAAGTCCCCTTCTCACTCGCGATGAGAGCCGCAGCCTGCGCAAAAATCTGGGGAATCGGCGTCTCCCAGGTGATCCGCTGCGTCACAAGTTTGACAAGCGCTGCGAAGTGATCCTTCGATACTTCGCGAAGTGGGAAATACTCTCCGTTTACTCTGATAGTCGCTGACATGGGTCGTGAATCGTAGCAGGCGACCGGCGCGCTTTGATGCCGCTTCGTGGGATGCTTCGCGTTCCCGTAGGATGTGCGCATGACCACGGAAGTCGCGGTTGGGCAAGTAGGGCTCATCATGGGTTCCCAATCCGATTGGGAAACGATGCAACACGCCGCAGAAATGCTCGACAAGCTCGGCATCCGGTACGAGCATCGCGTCGTGAGCGCACATCGAACCCCTGACCTTCTCTTTGAATACGCAGCCTCGGCGCGCGCGCGCGGCATTCAGGTGATCATCGCAGGCGCCGGCGGCGCCGCGCATCTCCCTGGGATGGCTGCATCCAAGACGGACTTGCCGGTGCTTGGCGTGCCGGTCGAGTCGAAAACCCTGCAAGGCCTCGACTCACTCCTCTCTATTGTGCAGATGCCTGCAGGAATTCCGGTTGGCGCCCTCGCGATTGGCCGCGCTGGCGCGATCAACTCCGCGCTGCTCGCCGCAAGCATTCTCTCCCTCCATGATGCGAAGCTCGCTGCGAAACTCGCCGCGTTTCGCGCGGCGCAAACCGTCGCCGTCCTCGCGCAACCGATTCCGGGCGCGCGTGCATGACCAATCCAACAATCGGCATTCTTGGCGGAGGCCAGTTGGGACGAATGCTCGCGCTCGCGGGCGTTCCCCTAGGCTTTCGGTTTCGATTCTTCGATCCCGCGGCTGATGCCTGTGCCCAAGATGTCGGCGCGTTGACGGTTGGATCGTGGATGGACTGCGATGCGCTAGGCCGATTCGCGCGTGAATGCGACGCCATCACCTTTGAGTTTGAAAATGTTCCAACCACAAGTCTCGATGCCGTCGAGGCAATCGTCGAAGTGCGTCCTCCGCGCGCAGCGCTCGCGACGCTTTCCGATCGGGTGCACGAGAAGCAATTCTTCCAGCAATGCGGCCTCATGGTCCAGCCGTTTGCGGCGGTGAGTAGTGCAGCGGATCTTGCCATTGCGGTCGCCACAGTCGGCACCCCGGGAGTGCTCAAGACGCGATCGCTCGGCTACGACGGAAAGGGCCAACGGGTCATTCGCGATGCACGGCTCGCCGAAGCGGCGTGGTCCTCACTCGGCGAAGTTCCATGCATCTACGAAGCATTTGTGCCCTTCGATCGCGAGGTGAGCATCGTCGCGGTTCGAACGAAGGTGGAAGGGTCGGTGCAGTTTGATGCCTATCCACTGGGGGAAAATGTGCACCGAGAGGGGATCCTCCACACGACCATCGTGCCCGCGCATGTACCTGCATCCCTCGCCGCTGCAGCGCGAGAGCACGCCCGTGTCGTTGCAGACACACTCGATTACATCGGTGTATTCACGATTGAGTTTTTCGTCGCGGACGGCACGCTCATCGCCAATGAGATGGCTCCGCGTGTTCACAACTCGGGACACTGGACGATTGACGGCGCCGTAACCAGTCAGTTTGAGAATCACATTCGCGCCATTCGTGGCTTGCCACTCGGGTCCTGCGCCCCACTTCATGCGTGGGTCGCCATGCTCAACATTGTTGGGCGCATCCCGCCTGCCTCATCGGCTCTTGGCGATCGAGAGTGGAAGCTTCATCTTTACGGCAAGTCTGCCCGCGCAGGCCGCAAGACGGGGCACATCACCCTTCACGCAGCAACGGAATCCGCGCTCATTGCCGCGCTCGCGCGCGCCGAATGCATCTCACGCTCGCCGAATGCCGTGCATTCGTGAGTGCGATTGCCTCGGAAAGAACATCAAATCCAATGGCGTTTCGTCCCAAACGACTTGCGGCGATGAGCGTCGTGCCTGAACCGCAGAACGGATCGAGCACCGTTCCCTTTGGCGGACAACACGCGCCGACGAGCAATTCCAGCAATGCAAGTGGTTTCTGAGTTGGCCAACCGCAGCGCTCCTTCGACATGTTGTTGATCGACGGAATGTCAAGCACATCCGTCGCCTTCTTCGTCATCCCCGCCATGCGCCGACTCAGCGCAGGGACTCGCGGAGGCGTGAAGTGCCACGCATCCCCCTTTGCGTACCAGAGCAAGTCGTCGTGTTTGCGCGCGAAACAACGCGGACTTGAACCCCCCAGTCCATACTGCCAGATGAGGTGATTGAGAAACCGCTCGCTCCCAAAGACTTCGTCAAGCAGAATCCGAACACGATGGGAAACTCGCCAATCGCAGTGAACGAGCAAACTGCCGGTTGGTTTCAGCACGCGCCTTGACAGTTCGATCCTGGGGTGGAGAAAGGCAAGATACGCGGCGACTCCATCGAAGGTGTCACGGAATGCGCCCCGCGCACCTCGGTGCGTGCGCCCCGTGTTGAACGGCGGGTCGAGATACACAAAGTCAACGCTCGCCGATGGAACCGTAGGGAGCAGGTCAATGCAGTCGCCGAGCCGAGCATCAAACTGCAAACGCTCAGGGACTGGCATGATCAAGATTCGCGCCGAGGTTCGCCTCCACGCTCTTGCGTGTCCACGGCCAACTCATCAATTCCTCTCGCCCCGTGCATTCGTCCTTCACGATCGCCAATCGCATCGTGTCACGAACAACTTCGACCAAGTAAATGCCTTCTTGATCTGGACAAGTGCTCGACAGGTGGACATTCGCAAGGGAGAGCCGCGAGCCCTCATCAACCGCGTCCAACCTCCAAGTGCCAATCGTGCGCACTGCTCCCCGCTCAAGCGCAAAGAGACCCGCATCTGAAATCGTCAACTTCGCACCGTCCTGATCGCTCATCCAGACGCCAACCACGCAGTCTGGATTGTTCGCGCTACTTCCATCCACACCCGCGAGTGTCGTCTCCCGATGCTTCCTGTGCGCGGAACACGCAGGAAGCAACAATGCTGCCGAGAGGAGCGACATAAGAATGGCGTACTGCATGGCGAGGATGGCGTGCTCGGAAGTCAGCTTGCTTCAGCCCGCGGATGCGCCTTGTCGTAGGACTGCCGCATACGCGACTGCGCGAGATGGGTGTAGACCTGAGTTGACGAGAGCGATTGATGCCCCAACAACTCCTGCACCTGACGCAGGTCAGCGCCGTTCGAAAGGAGGTGCGTCGCAAAGCTGTGGCGGATGGTGTGTGGGCTGATGTCTGGATCGAGCCCCACCTTCGTCAAATACTTCGCGACCTTGCGGCGGACGGAGCGACTCGAAAGCCGTGACCCGTGCTTGTTGACAAAGAGAGGCGCAACATCTTCCGTGCGGATGCCAGCGACTCGCATTTCCGAATCGAGCATGTCGAGGTAATGCCGCAAGGAACGCAGCGCCGGAAGTCCCAGCGGAACGACGCGCTCACGGCGGCCCTTCCCCTTGATCACGATGCACTCTTCCGACTCGCGCAGATCGCCGCGATTGATTGCGACGACTTCGCTCACGCGGATACCAGTGGAGTAAAGCGTCTCGAGGATGGCACGGTCACGCGCGCCGAGAAGCTCACGATCGTCTGGTGCGCTGAGCAGCCGCTCCACTTCGTCAACGGTGATGGCCTTGGGAAGCCGGCGCGCTTGCTTGGGAGTTCGGATGAGTGCCATCGGATTACTTGCAACAATCCCACGCTTCTCCATCCACTTGTGAAACGATCGAAGCGTTGCAATCTTCCGTGCCATGGTCGCGGGCGAGTACTTCGCTTCGCTCAGCTTTGCCAGGAAGCCTCGCACTCTTTCCACATCGAGTTGCAGGATCATTCCCGTGAGCGTCTTGGCATCCACCGTCGATCGCTCGAACGCGAGTTTCTCGGCGGCTTGGTTGAACTGGACACCGGTCGAGTCCGACAGATGCTCAACAAACTGCCGGAGATCAAGGCCGTAGCAGCGCGAGGTGTAGGGGCTGAAGTGACGCTCGTCCGTGAGGTAACTCAGGAAGCGGTCGACGATCGGAAGATTCTCATTCATGGCAGGTAACCTCTCGAGCGCACCGCGCAGCCAAGCTCGACCTTGCGTGCGATCCTTCGTTTGTGAACATCGATATCGGCTATCTCAGGCCGGACTGTTTGACGCTTTTCGGTCATATGACTGAGAATCATTGAGACCGAAAACCATTTCAAACGAGACCGATAGTAGGGATCGGCCGACTCAGATGGCAAGGAACAAACTCCGATTTCTCGGCGTATCCCGCTGCAATGTCTCGATTTAGCGCTGAAACCGCCGTGTGGCACTCAGATTAGGTCATGTTGACCCTTTGGTGAGCGCTCCTGCGGCGCGGTTGCTCAGTCTGTTTCTTCCGTCGCAAGCACGGGATTCAATCGGAACCCCTCCTCATGAAGGAGGTCTCGAATGAGCACGAAGGAGGCGAACCGCGCGAACAGGTCCATCCGCGTTTCGTACGCGCGATTTCCGAACGCGCCGTCCTGTTCCGTTCGCCCAAGTGTGTAAACGTCAAGCTCAGCCATCGTATCGTGCCCTCGGGCGTCGAAGAGGCGCGAGGCTTGCGACATCGCCACGCGCGTGCTTGGAGTGTCGGCGCCCACGGATTCACTGGTGGGCATGGTCAGTTCCCGCAAGTCGATCGGGCGACGATTGTCCTCTGGTGAACCGGAGATCAATTCAATCGCGATGCCGAGGCGAAGCGGCTTGTAGGGGTCGTAGGTCGTAACGATTCCGAGCACAAGTCCATCCGCTTGGAGCGTGCGCATGAGTGTGCATGCCTGCTGACGATCGAAGACTCCCGTCATCCCGAGCGACTTCATGGCGGCAATGGTTCGATTCACAGGAAGGCATCGGAGTCCATCGACGCCCTCAACCTCTTCAACGAATCGATCCGCGACGGCCGCGCCATCTACAATGCTCACGCCCGATTCATTTCCAAACGGAACAACCGCCCACACGCGCTCCTCCGGATACGGGCTCTGCAGGATGATGGGGTTCGACAATCGGGGCGCGGCGCACCCTCCGATGTTCAACAGGGCAAGCGCGCCGAAAACTGCTGCGGTGATCGTGCGAAGCGAGTGGCGAGTAGTCGTGCTCGAATAGGTCTGCATTGTGTGCGCCTCCATGCGCGAGAAATCCCAATCCATGGGTGAGTATCGACTGTGTGTCACGGCATAGTCGGGTCAGCTGGATCCACTCCCGCCTCCTCGGCGACACCCGCGAGCGGATCCGCCAGAGCCGGAGCAAACCCTGTCGCTGCCGTCGTCGGAGCGACAACGGTCGGCGCGAGCGCAGGCTGTTGCGCGATGGTGGAAAGCCCGGGCGCAGGCAGGTTCGTTCGAGCAGCAACGGACCAGATGTTCTCGACGCCGCCTCGGTTACTCACGAAGTACACGCGCCCATCCACCCCCCACGCTGGTTGCATGTTGCGGAATCGACTGTTTGTAAGGCTCACGCGATTCGTCCCATCTCGATACACCGTCCAAATGTCGGATTGCGTTGGCCACTCACTATTGCCATCTGGGTTTACGACCGTCGTGAAGACGATTTGTTCGCCGTCGGGTGACCAGTTTGGCTGCAGGACCGCCGCGTTTTTCGCGCTGACAATCTCGGTTGGATTCTTGCCTTCGCCGCGCTCGAGTTCGATCGTCCAGAGCCCATACAAACGAGACCCTCGTTGACGCGCACGCTGAAACAACAAGCGATCTTGCGTGGCCTCGGGCGACCAGCGCGGAAGAAATCCTTCGCACACGAATGTCCGCGCGGCGGGTGCCGAAGTGTCCACGATCCAGATTTCCCAAGTCTCGGTTCGGCCGTTCTTACGACTGAAACCGAGGCGACGGCTATCGGGAGCCCATGTGGGTTGTACCTCGTCATCCGCATCGCTCGTGACCTGTGTGGGAGGACCTCCGTCCACGCTCATCACGAAGATGTCCCAGTTGCCGTTCCGATTCGAAGCAAAGGCAATCTGCTTTCCATCGGGCGAAGCGGACGGCATCAGGTCATCCGCGGGATCCGTCGTGAGTTGCGTTGTCGTGCGACCGTCGATCGCCTTGCGATACACATCGAAGGTCGGTCGATGTTGCGTCGACGCATACACGACGAAGCGACCCTGTCGCTCGATGTCGGGGCTGTAGTCACCCCCTTCAGTCGCGTAGGAAACCTGCGATAGATTTCCACCGCCCTCCGAAAGATTGGAGTCTTGGACGCGGCGCGTATCGCCGTAGATCCCGACAGGCATAGTGGATCGCCGCTGTCCTGCGGCTGCAGAAACTGTAGCTCCAGTCGATCCCGACGAAGTGGGAGAACCGAACTCGACCGCGCGAGGCGGCGGTGCGAAGGACGCTGAACCGCCCGTGGCATGATCTGCCGACACGAGCGCATCTCCTGCCGGGTCAGCGGCAGGAAGCGTCGGGCGTGCAGCGGTTCGCTTCGACGCGGATGCGGGCGCGCGCGAGGTCGAAGTGGAGCCGAAATCAAACATGGAGCAGCCCGAGAGCGCGCCCATTGCGAGAATTGCGGTCAGAAGAGAGCGAGTTTGCGTCCGTGCGGTATTCATGGCGAGCACTCCGTGCGTCGGTCGGTCCACGCCACTAGTTCAATCACCGTGCCAACGGGAGATTCGGACCGCAGCGGCACGCAAACGCTGCGGCAGACGGGGTGATTCGGCTACACTTTCCCCCCTTCGCGGTTGCGTAGCTCAGTTGGTAGAGCAAGCGGCTTTTAACCGCTAGGTCCTGGGTTCAAGTCCCAGCGCAATCATCGTTTGCCCTGTTTGCCTTCGACTCAACGGACTTTCCCCATGCTCGTCATCCACGCTGTTTGGACGAGGGACCGCCTACACATTTGGGGCGAGGACGCCCTTCTCGCCCATTCGCTCCGACACGGCAGCGACGACGCTGCAACGACTGCAACCGAAGTCCTGACCGCGGTGCATGTACACCCATTCGCTGTTCAGCCCCCCGCATTGGCGCTGGCGGTGAGCAAACTTGCCGGCGGGGCGAGCGTCTTGGCACTCGACGACATCCTCACGGTTGCGGATGGCGTCAAGCTCGTCCTGCCCTCACGCACGACCGAGCGAGGCACCGAGCCAATGCCGAGCGATCGACTTGCGCTCGCGCTTGGTTGGACGGATGTTGATGATGACATTCTCCACGCGAGCACGATCGAAGTGCCATCGGTCGCGCTCGAAGCACCCGCCGCGCTCCGTTTTCTGCTCGCTGTCGAGGAACACGAACACGATGCAACGCTGCTTGGTCACGAACTCGAATGGTGGCGCGCGCTCGCGGACTTCGCGACGGACTTGCTCGCCGACATGCGCGTGGTGCCAAGTCTTGTGCAGGAGAAGTCGGGACGGTTTGTTGCGATGTGGCAACCGTGGCTCGCGGACGGCGAACCCGCGCAACGCACCGATGCACTCTTGCAGTCCATGCCGCCGGTTGTGCGCTGCTGCGAAGATGAGTGCCGCAACCTGCCTTGGAATTGTTTCGAGGCCGCGCTCGTTGGATTGATCGACGGTGAAGTTCGGAGCATGCTTGTTCGCGAGAGCTTTGGTGATGCGATCGAAGAGCGCGTGCCCGAAACCGACGCGCATGTCGCGTGGTTGACGGGACTGCTTGGGGTGCAGCGCACCGTGCAGGGCCTCAAGCACAGCGACACCTATCTCATGCGAGGCGCGCGACAGTGGCTCGCACAGTTAGATGATGTGGGCGAAGGCCGACTCGTGCGACTCTGCCTTGAACTCCAGGAGCCCGACGAGGATGGGGATGGCACGGGCGCGCAAGACGGCCGACACGCACGCTGGAGTTTGGAATTCAAACTCATCACGACCGACGATCCGCCTGTCGTGATCGAGGCATCGCAAGTCTGGGCGCATGGCCGTGATGGGCTGAAGGGACTGCTCGCGCGCATGGGCGACGAGGGCGAACCGGCGGCAAATGTGTTCCTGAGCGAACTTGCTCGCGCCGCGCGCATTTGGCCACGCATTGAACGCGCGCTCGAAGAAAACGAACCCGTGGGCCTCGAACTCTCGACCAACGAAGCCTACGCCTTTCTTCGAGACTTTCGACCAGTGCTCTCTGAAGCGGGCTTTGTCGTAATCGCGCCTCCGTGGTGGGGTCAGGCGGCGAGCCGACTCGGCGCGCGCCTCGTGATTGACTCGGGCGCTGCGGCGCCAGATTTCGTCGGCGGCGCAACAGCGTCGGGCGAGCAATCGCACCTCGGTCTGCACTCGCTCGTCGACTACTCGTGGCAGATTGCGTTGGGCGAACAACCGCTCTCGATCGAAGAATTTCAACGCCTCGCGGGGCAAGGTTCGCCGCTCCTGCGCGTCGGCGGGCAGTGGGTCGAGATTCGACCAGAAGACCTTGTCGGCGCAATGCGATTCCTCAAGGAGCATCCAGGCGGGAAGATGACCGTCATGCAAGCGCTGCGACTTGCGAACGGGCTTGACGGCGCAGATGGCGGACTTCCCATCCTTGGACTCGATAGCTCGGGTTGGGTGACGGAACTCCTCAGTTTCACGGGCAACGAGTCCTTCTCCAAGGTCGAGCAACCAACGAAGTTTCAAGGCACGCTACGCCCCTACCAAGTCGTCGGCGTGTCATGGCTGGCATTCCTCGACAAGTTCGGACTCGGCGGTTGTCTTGCCGACGACATGGGACTCGGCAAGACGGTGCAGCTCATTGCCCTCTTGCAACACGAAAGACAAGTGGCGGGCGCGCGTGTTGTCGGGCCGACGCTGTTGGTGTGCCCCATGTCTGTGGTTGGAAACTGGACGCGCGAACTCCATCGATTCGCCCCGGAACTCCAGGTGCATGTCCATCACGGACCAGAACGGCCCATCGAGGAGAGTTTCGTGCGCGTCGCGATGGCAAGCGATGTCATCGTGACGACCTACGCGCTCGTCGTCAGGGATCTTGAGTCACTCAATCGAATCCATTGGCGACGCATCGCGCTCGATGAGGCGCAACACATCAAGAATCCTCCGACGAAACAAACTGCTTCGATCCGTTCACTGCGCACGAGTCACCGCGTCGCGCTCACAGGTACGCCGGTGGAGAATCGGCTCTCCGAATTGTGGTCAATCCTGGAGTTCTGCACCCCGAGCTATCTCGGCAGCAACGCTGACTTCCGTCGGCGATTTGCCATGCCGATCGAACGGCACAAAGATCGGCGTCAAGGAGAGCGACTGAAATCGCTCGTGCGGCCGTTCATCCTTCGACGCGTGAAGACGGATCCAACTGTCATCTCCGATCTTCCGCCACTCATCGAGTCGCGGCAGATCGTGCCCCTCACCGTCGAGCAAGCGCAACTCTATGAAGCGGTGGTTGCGGAGATGTTGCAAAAAGTGGAGGCGAGCGAGGGCATTCAGCGCCGTGGTCTCGTGCTCAGCGCGCTTGTCAAGCTCAAGCAGATTTGCAATCACCCTGCGCACTTCCTTCGGCAGGTGGAACGCGGGACCGCTGGAGAAAGCGATGACGATGAGGGCGAGGCGCCGGAGAGTCCCGCCGCGTCGCGCCGGAGCGGGAAGGCGACTCGGTTGATTGAAATGCTCGAGGAACTCGCGGCGAACAAGGATCGCGCGCTGATCTTCACGCAGTATCGCCAGATGGGTCACATCCTCGTCTCGATGATTCGTCGTGAGCTCGGGCTCGAAGCGCTGTTCCTGCACGGGGGCACTCCGCAGGCCAAGCGCGACCAACTCGTCGATCGATTTCAATCGAACGACCCAACCTGCCCGATCTTTGTGCTCTCTCTCAAGGCCGGTGGCGTTGGTCTCAACCTCACCGCGGCCAATCATGTCTTCCACTTTGATCGTTGGTGGAATCCCGCAGTTGAGAACCAGGCAACCGATCGCGCGTTCCGAATTGGCCAACACCGCACCGTCAATGTGCACAAGATGATGTCCACTGGGACCCTCGAGCAGCAGATCGACGCCATGATCGAACAGAAGACCGAACTCGCGAAGCAGATCATCGGAACGGGCGAACAGTGGCTGACCGAACTTTCGGTCGGCCAGTTGCGCGACTTGCTCACTCTCCGGCGTGATGGCGTGGAGGATGACGATTGAGTCGACCTGATCCGCTCCAACCTCAGCGATTCCCGGCATCTGAAGAGGCGCATGAAAGCCATGACGCGCCGCTGGCGAAGCCGCCGCTCGTCGCCGATGAGCCGGAAGTCATCAACACCCCTTCGCTGTCGATGCGATCACTCCAATCGCCGCAACAGCCTGGTTCGTTTGCGCCAAACTTCCGTTCCCAACGCAAGCAGGAAACGCCACGGCGGCTCAAGCACGGCATCCGATTTCGCCGCAAGGAAAACCTCGATGATTTGCCATGGCCCGCCGCACCGTGGACATCCCTTCTGTGCGGGTCCGGCAATGCCGATTTGTTGCCCGAGGCGCTCGACTACGCGCGGCAGGGACAAACCGCGTCGCTCATCGTGACACCGCACGGGGTCGAAGCCGCAGTGCAAGGTCGCGAACCGCGCGCGTATCAGGTGCGCATCGACACCAATGTATTCAGTAGCTCGGACTGGGATCGAGCGGTGCAGATCATGGCGCGGGAAGCGCTCTACAGCGCCAAGCTGCTCGCGGGCGAAATGCCCCCACAAGTGGAGAGCCCATTTCAATCTCTGGGCCTCACACTGGTTCCCCAAACGATGCAAGAGGTGCGTTGCTCCTGCACCTGCGGAGGCTGCTCGGACACGCTTTCCTGCAAGCATGTGATCTGCGTGACGGCACTTCTCGCGGAGCGGCTCGCTGGTGATCCACTCCTCGCATTTACTTTGCGAGGCCTCGATGGGCAGAAGCTTCTAGAGCGATTGCAAGAGGCGCGCGCAATCGCGACGCGCGGAATTGCACGAGCGCACTCTATGCCGCCGGTGGCGCAAAGCGCGTCGCATGCGCCGCCGATTGATGCCTGCTTGTCGTCGTTCTGGCGACCGCAAGTGGATTGCACTTCGACACCCGCATCCTCCACCACGGAGCCGTCCGTTCCCCATGCCCTGCTCAAGAGACTCGGGCAATCGCCGCTGGGCGGAAAGTTTCCTCTCGTCGGGCTGCTCGCATCCATCTACGAATCAATGGCGCGCGAAGGTCAAACCCTTCGCGATGAAGAGGGCGCCTCTGCCCCCACAGTCGACGACTGATAGCGGCGATTTACTCGCGCTTCGTGGAACGCTTCAACAGATCCTCGACTGCGGCGCGTAGCTGTGCGTCTTCGCCCCTCGACTCCGCCTCTGGCGTTTGCGCGACGACGATGTCAGGCGCGGCACCATGCTCTTCCATGTCCGTGCCATCCGTGAGATACCAACCTCGAAACGGCATGCGCACCGTCGTTCCATCCGCAAGCCCACTCGAACCGGTGGAGATCACGCCGCCATAAGTCTGCTGGCCAACCAGTGACCCGCGGTTGAGTGTCTTGAAGGCATGCGAGGCGATCTCCGCGTTGGAAAAACTCTTTTCGTTGCAGAGCATATTCATCGGCATCGTGTAGCGCTGGATGAACAGTCGATCTTGCGGATAGTGACCAATGTCCTTCGGGTCGCCGTCACGCGGCATGGTGTACGCATACGGCTGCACCATGACCGACGCGAGGAATCGATCTGCGGTCCAACCCCCACCGTTGTTGCGAACATCCACAACGAGTCCATCCTTGCCGTGCGCTGCAGCATAGAGATCCCGCTCAAAGTCATCGAGTGAGGGCTGGTCCATGCCCTGCATATGAATATAGCCAAGCCTGCCGCCAGACCACTCTGCAACCAGCGCTGCCTTCTCCAGCGTCGATGCGCGGTAGCGCTCGCGGCGTTCATCCCCCGACGAATCTGGGACGAGCAGCGTGCGATGTTCTCTGATCGAACCATCGGCGTTCTTGCGACTGAAGTGAACGACGCATTCTGCGCCAACCTTGCCTGCGAGAAGCCACTCAATCGGCTTCGAGGGGTCGACCTTGTCCGCATCAATGCTCGTGATGACATCCCCCACCTTGAGTGCGAGGGTCGCGCGCGCCGCGGCAGATCCCGCAAGCACATCGACGACTTCGCGCCCGTTTGGTGCCGCAACCGTATTGACACCGAGGCGACCCTGCGCGCGTCTAGCCGCGTTCGGAGGTTCAGGAGACCGGACTCCAAGGTGTGATGCATCAAGGTGACCGATGAAGCGATTGGCAACCCAATCAAACTCTTCGTTGGTTCGTGCGCGCACCGCGAGGGCGCGATACTGAGCAGTCAACGCCGGCCAATCGAGCCCCTTCATCGAATGGTGATAGAAGCAGAGCCCCATCAGTCGTGAGACATCGTCGAACTTTTGTCCGTTCAATTGCGCAAGATCCACCTCGCTCACCGACGAAACCTCCGCGCCTTTCACTTCCCCCGCAGGCAGTGCCATGATTTGCGCCCCACTCGAACCCACGAGCGTCGCTTTGTCACCCTGCAGGGACATCCCGAGCACGCGACCGCTCCCGGCGAGTTTCTTGAGATCGCTCCCGTCATGTTTCACCAGCGAAAGCGTGCCTTGGCGGGGCGGGCCCTCGCCTGGATTCGCCGCGCCCGCCGCGTCGGCGGAAGAAAAGAGAATCTTGTCGCCCGCAGGAAGGATCTCAAGATTGCCTTCGTTGCCAGGCATTGTCGTCACCCGACGAACTCGTCGATACGCGTCGTCGAGTTCAAGTCCAGTGAATGCACTGACGGTTTCTGGCCTCGTTGACTTCGCGCCCTCTGGCTTGCTTGCATCGAGAGGCTTTCGCTTCTTGACGGCTTCATTGGCGGTCTTGAAGTACTCCTCAAGATCCTTCGCAGGCAGACCCTCAAGATCCTTATCGAGGAACACCGCCCAAACATCGACTTCCTCATTGGTGCGCTCCGAGAGAAACGCCATCACCTTCCCATCAGCGGAGAAGCGTGGCCGGTAGTCGCTGTCTGGATGCTGGGTGACATTCACCGCGGGGCTTGCGCCATCGCTCGCGATGAACCAAATGTCTTTATTGAAGTCTTGATCATCCTCCGCGAAGGCAATGAAGGATCCGTCGGGGCTCCATGCATAGTCGAGCGATTGATCAAAGCCCGCGCGAAGAACCTTGACTTCCTTCGTTGCGAGATCGAGGACGGCGAGATCGCCGAGATTGCGCGTAAAGGCAATGCGTTTCCCGTCAGGCGACGCAACGGGCATCGTGTCGTGATCCGTCGTCGCAATCAGAGGTTGGATGTCGAATCGGATCGCGTCTGCCCATCGTGAGGCGTCGAGCTTCGGATCCTTCTTCTTCTCTTCGACCTTCTCCTCTTTCCTTTCATCGTTCTTCTCAACAGGCGCTGTCACCTTGGTTTCCTCGACCGCAGGAATCGCCGCAGGTTCAACCTTGGTCGGCTCCTCGTTCGGTGTTGTTTCGGGGGACGTCGGTTCAACCTTCACCGGTTTCGGCGGCGCGACCGCGGCCTCGATTTCTTTCTTGAGATCCGCTCGCGTCTCCGCAACCGTC
>SXGS01667909.1_pt1 | contig 15671 bp, 13 predicted proteins | sample 3174681 | NCBI WGS metagenome assembly SXGS01 (sample SAMN11356861, study PRJNA531348) | freshwater metagenome | isolation source: freshwater sample F1-80 | place: China: Fuxian Lake, Yuxi | collected 2017-12-25 | reverse complement strand
GTCGATGGACTCGTGGTACTCGTGCTCGCCCAGTTTTTTCAGGCCCCAATCTTCGTACATGCGCGCATGCAGGAAGTATTGGTTGATTGCCACCAACTCGTTGCCGAGGATCTTGTTCAGATGCTGGATGACTTTCTTGTCGCCTTTCATGTCTGTATCTGCCGTGCAAGGGAGTTAGCGACAAATACTGGGCCGCTGGTTTGCGGCTGTCAAACCTAAGTATCTGAATTTAAAGCTAAATTAAATATGAATGCGAATGTTTAAGTTCTGCATTTTGGCGCTAACGTGTTGAATTTCGGGCATAAAAATTGCCAAAAGGAGTTCTTAACCCCTTTCAGTGGCGGTTTGCACTGTGGCCGATATAAATGAGCAGGCATAAAAAAACCGGATACTGAGGTCCGGTTCTTTTTTGGCGTCAGTCAAGCAGCGACAAAGTTTGCCGGATAAGTCATCACGGCTTGGCTGCTTTGAACTTCGCTTAGGGTTTCTCTTACCACTTGTTTGGCCAGGCAAGCACATTTGCCGCATTGGCTGGCCACACCGAGTGCTGCGCGCACGTCACGGTAGCTGCAGCAACCTTCGTAGATTGCTTCGCGAATCTGACCGTCAGTAACACCTTCACAGAGACAGACGTACATGGTTGGGCTCTTGGCAGGGCAGTTGGAATGGGAAAGATACTAATGTTAATGAGAATGCTTGTCAAAGCTGTATGTGAGCGGCTGACGAGTGGTGTGTTTCAGGCTATGACGGCTCAGCCTTAATTCGGTTGGGTGTGGGCTATTGATGAACCTGTGTGTTGCCAGTGTGGCGAGGCTGATAATCCCTCTGGCGCTGCATAGGTCATGTAAGAGGGCGCGCGGTAGGCAACCCAGAGGTGGTCTTGCCTCGCCACTTGCCACCAGGCGGAAAAGCTTTGCCGCTTACCGCATCTTAATCCGGCTGAATATTGTCAAATCATTGTTTTTATTGGGTTTTTTAGTTTGGCACAGGCATTGCTTATGGTCTTGCACGGAAAACAGACATGCCAGCAGGCAAAGGTTTCTGACCATGAGCATCAGCTTCGATCGGGCACTCGGTATTCATCAGCAGGCGCTGGGCTTTCGCGCTCAGCGCGCCGAAGTACTGGCCAACAATATTGCCAACGCTGATACGCCTAATTACAAGGCGCGCGACCTTGATTTCGCCAGTGTGCTTGCTGCGCAAAGCTCCAAGGATAAGGTCGGGCAGGTGAGTTTGGCGCGTACTCAAAGTCAGCACATCCCGGCCGAAGGCGTGGGAAGTGGCGATGCAGGTTTGGTCTATCGCACGCCGTTGCATGCTTCTATCGATCAGAACACCGTTGATCTGCAGATTGAGCAGTCCAACTACGCCGAGAACTCAGTGCAGTTCCAAGCCAGCTTCACCTTTTTAAACAGCAAATTCAAAGGGCTGGTTAATGCCCTGCGCGGCGAATAACGGGAGTCCAGAGCTATGTCGCTTTCCAGTGTTTTCAACATCGCCGGCATGGGCATGAGTGCGCAGAGCACTCGCCTGAATACCATCTCCAGCAACATTGCCAACGCCGAGACGGTGTCGTCGAGCATTGATCAGACCTACCGCGCCCGGCACCCAGTGTTTGCCACGGTTTATCAGGCGGCTCAGGACGGCGATCGTGGTTCGCTGTTTGCTGATCAAGACAGCGCCGGTGTGGGCGTGCAGGTGTTGGGCGTGGTCGAAGACCAAAGCACCCTGATGCCGCGTTATGAGCCTAATCATCCCTCTGCGGATGACAACGGCTACGTCTACTACCCCAACGTTAACGTGGTTGAAGAAATGGCCGACATGATTTCCGCCAGCCGTGCCTTTCAGACCAATACCGAAATGATGAACACCGCCAAGCAGATGATGCAGCGTGTGCTGACCCTCGGTCAGTAAGCCAGCGGATAAGGAGCGCAGACCTATGAGCACTGTTGGCGACGTAAGCAGCTCGGCACTTGACCGTTACCAGATCAAGACAGAGACCACCACCAGTAAGGAACTGGGCAAGAACGAGTTCCTCAACCTGTTGGTGGCGCAACTGAACAACCAGAACCCGCTGGAGCCGCAAGGTAACGGTGAGTTTATTGCGCAGCTGGCCCAGTTCAGCCAGGTTGAGGGCATTGAAAAGCTGAATGACAGCATGGGGTCGCTGTTAACCGGCTATCAGTCCTCACAAGCCCTGCAGGCGTCTTCACTGGTCGGGCGCAAGGTGATCATCCCTAGCGACAAAGCTGTGGTGGACACCAGTGAAAGCTTCAAGGCCAGCCTGGTGTTGCCGGCCAGCAGCAGCAACGTCTATGTGAACGTTTATGACAAGACAGGTGCTGCGGTCAGTCGCGTCAATCTGGGTGAACAAGCGGCCGGTAATGTCAGCTTTATCTGGGATGGCAAAGATGCCAGCGGCAATTTGTTGCCGCCCGGAACTTACAAGTTTGAGGCGCAAGCCACTTACCCCGATGGCACCAAAGGCCTTTACACCATGCTGCCGGCGAACGTCGACAGTGTGACGCTGGGCGGTAAAGAGTTGACGTTAAACCTGGCTGGGTTGGGTTCAGTGCCACTTTCCCAGGTTCAGGTCATCGGTCAGTAGTACTCAGTATTTAGCGGCCGGACGTTCCGGCAAAGGAGACATCCATGTCCTTCAATATCGGTTTGAGCGGGTTGCGAGCAGCAACCAGTGATCTCAACGTCACCGGCAACAACATTGCCAACGCGGGCACGGCGGGCTTCAAGCAGTCACGGGCTGAGTTTGCCGACGTGTATGCCGCTTCAGTTTTGGGTACAGGCTCAAACCCGCAGGGCAGTGGCGTGCTGTTATCCAATGTTTCGCAACTTTTTAACCAGGGCAACATCAACTACACGCAGAACGCTCTGGATTTGGCGATCAACGGCAACGGTTTCTTCCAGACCAGCAACAACGGCGATGTCAGCTATACCCGTGCCGGTTACTTCGGTACGGATCGCGAGGGGTTTATGGTCAATAACTTTGGCTATCGCCTCCAGGGGTACACGGTAGATCCCGCCGGCAACCTGCAAAATGGGATCGTGGGTGACCTGCAGATTGAAACGGCGAGCCAGGAGCCTCGTCCCACAGAAAGTCTTGATCAAGTCTTTAACTTGAATTCAACGAACGCGATACCTACTACGGTGCCGTTCAACCCTGCAGACCCGACCTCTTATAACTCGTCTACATCGACCAACATTTACGATTCGCAGGGTAACTCACATGTTTTTACCCAGTATTTCATCAAAACAGGCCCTAATAACTGGAACATGAACGTGTTGATTGACGGGCGTAACCCGGATGATCCGACGCTCACGACCCCCTCTACCGTGCCGTTGACCTACACAACATCCGGACAGTTGGATGTGCCTGCGCTAATCGCTTCGGCGCCCACAGGTTTCACCGTTGATGCCAATGGTGTTATTCAGCTTTCTACTTGGGTGCCTGCGGCGCCTGATACATCAATTCCCCCTGTATGGGGGCCGAATGGCGCCACGGCCAGTGTTCCTGGTATCGGTATTGATATTCGCCAGTCGACTCAGTTCGCCAGCACCTTCGCGGTCAACCGGGTGAGCCAGGATGGTTACACCACGGGTCAGCTGTCGGGTCTGGAGATCGACGACACTGGGGTGATCTTTGCCCGCTACACCAACGGTCAGTCGCGGATTCAAGGGCAGGTAGTTTTGGCCAACTTTGCCAACGTGCAAGGGCTGACGCCGGTGGGTAAAACAGCGTGGGTACAGTCGTTCCAATCCGGTGAGCCGGTGGTGGGTACACCTCGTAGCGGAACGTTGGGGGCTTTGCAGTCCGGTGCGCTGGAAGACTCCAACGTGGAATTGTCGGATCAGCTGGTTAACCTGATTGTCGCCCAGCGTAACTACCAGGCTAATGCCAAAACCATCGAAACCAACAGTGCGGTGACGCAGACCATTCTCAACCTGCGTTGAGTCGTCCTGAGCGGCAAGATCCTGCTTGCCGCCTGCGGCAATACCGCATGGTTGTGTCATTTAAAAAGGCTCCTTCGGGAGTCTTTTTGTTTATAAGTTGTTTTTTATCAATGGCTTAAGTTTTTGTTTCGAGTGCTGGCATAAGCATTGCTTTGTAACCTGCATTGCTAAGCGGGCGAGTGGCCCAACTCGGAGAATAACCATGGATAAGATGCTCTACGTTTCCATGACAGGGGCGCACAACAACACCCTGGCGCAGCGTGCGCATGCCAACAACCTGGCGAACATATCGACCAATGGCTTCCGCCGGGATTTTGAACAAGCGCGGTCTATGCCGATTTTTGGTGACGGTTATCCGGCGCGTGTTTATGCGATGAGCGAGCGGCCCGGCACAGATTTCACACCAGGTTCCATGCAGGAAACCGGACGCGATCTGGATGTGGCGATTGGCGGCAAAGGCTGGATGGCCGTGCAAGCGCCCGACGGCACAGAGGCCTTCGTGCGTACCGCGAGCCTGAATGTTGATGCGCTGGGTGTGCTGCGTACCGGCAACGGCTTGCCGGTGATGGGCAACGCCGGGCCCATTGCAGTCCCGCCTGAGCAAAAAATTGAGATCGGCAAAGACGGCACCATCAGCATTCGTGCGCTGGGTGAAGCACCCAGGGTGCTGGCAGAAGTTGATCGTATCAAGCTGGTCAATCCGGATTTGAAGCAAATGGAGAAGGGCACAGACGGCCTGATCCGCTTTAAGGGCAATGGGCCGGTTGAGCCAGATGCCACGGTAGAAGTCACCTCAGGCTTTTTAGAGTCCAGCAACGTCAATGCTGTGGAAGAGATGACTGCGATTCTTTCGCTGTCCCGTCAGTTTGAACTGCAAGTGAAGATGATGCGTACCGCCGAGGACAACTCAGCGGCCATGGCGCGCGTCTTGCAGATGACCTAATTACCAGCACGCGGCGTCGATAAAACGACACCCAGGAGAATTTTATGCTTCCGGCACTGTGGGTCAGCAAAACCGGTTTGTCCGCCCAGGACATGAACCTGACCACCATTTCCAACAACTTGGCCAACGTATCGACCACGGGCTTTAAGCGTGATCGCGCCGAGTTCGAGGACTTGCTGTACCAAATCCGTCGTCAGCCGGGTGGCCAGTCCAGCCAAGACAGCCAGCTGCCCTCGGGTCTGCAGTTGGGTACGGGTGTGCGGGTGGTGGGCACGCAGAAGATTTTTACTGCAGGCAGCCTGCAAACCACTGAGCAGCCGCTGGATATGGCCGTCAATGGCCGGGGTTTCTTTCAGGTTCTGTTGCCGGATGGAACGGTGTCTTACACCCGCGATGGCAGCTTCCACCTGAACTCCGATGGCCAGTTGGTGACCTCCACAGGTTATGCGTTGGAGCCGGCCATCGTCCTGCCCAATGAGGTGCGTACTTTTACCGTGGGTGAAGACGGTACGGTGTCCGTGACCACCGCCGGCAACCCGCAACCGCAGGTGGTGGGTAATTTGCAAACCGCCGACTTCATCAACCCTGCAGGTTTGGAGGCCATCGGCAATAACCTGTTTCTGGAAACGGCAGCCAGTGGCGCGCCACAGGTAGGCACTCCGGGGTTGAACGGTTTGGGTACCACGCTGCAGAACACCTTGGAAAACTCCAACGTCAGCGTGGTGGAAGAGTTGGTGAACATGATCACCACCCAGCGTGCTTATGAGATGAACTCCAAGGTCATCTCCACTGCTGACCAAATGCTGGGCTTTATTTCGCAGAATCTTTGATGGTTAAAGCGGCTTAGGCGCAGGGCGTATTCCGTTTTTACGTCAGCAATGAAGAATTTGAGTGGGGCGTTGTGTCAGCAGGGTTGGCTTCGCCAAAAGCAATAAACGAGGTGTGGATATGAACCGGTTAATCATCATCAGTGCGCTGCTTGCCCCTCTGGCGTTAAGTGGCTGCATGGCGCCTGCGCCAAAGCCGGACGACCCCTACTACGCCCCGGTTATGCCGCGTACGCCGTTACCCACTGAACAGAACAACGGTTCAATTTATCAGGCCGGTTTTGATAACGGACTGTTTGGCGACCGCAAGGCCTATCGTGTGGGTGACATCATCACCATCACCCTGAATGAGCGAACTCAGGCCAGCAAGAACACCAGCAGTCAGATCAATAAAAACAGCTCGGCTGAGTTGGGCGTGCCGAATCTATTTGGTATGGCCGTTGCGCCGAAAAACCCATTGGCGTCCATCGGTGCCTTGGGCATGACCAATGACAACCTGAGTCTTGAAGCAGAATTTGAAACCGCCCGTTCGGCCGATGGTTCGGGCCAGGCGGGTCAAAGCAACAGCTTGACGGGTTCTATTACCGTGTCAGTGGCCGAGGTGATGCCCAACGGTATTTTGCTGGTGCGCGGCGAGAAGTGGATGACTCTCAATACTGGCAATGAGCTGGTGCGTATTGCCGGTTTGGTGCGTGCCGACGATATCGCCACCGACAACACGGTGTCTTCAACCCGTATTGCCGATGCACGCATTACCTATTCAGGCACGGGGGCTTTTGCTGATGCGACTCAGCCGGGCTGGATGAGTCGTTTCTTTCTTAGCCCAATGTGGCCCTTCTGAGGATGGTCAACATGACGCTTAAGACTTATTTGATCGCCTTCTTTACGCTGCTGCTCAGCACTTTGGCGCAGGCCGAGCGGCTGAAAGATCTGGCCAGTATCCAGGGCGTGCGCAGTAACCAGCTGATCGGCTATGGCCTGGTAGTAGGGCTTAACGGCAGTGGCGACCAGACCACCCAGACGCCGTTCACGGTGCAGACCTTTAACAACATGATGGCGCAGTTTGGTATTCGCGTGCCGCAAGGCGGCAATGTGCAGCTGAAGAACGTTGCTGCGGTTTCAATTCATGCCGACTTACCGCCCTTCGCCAAACCAGGGCAAACCATCGATATCACCATTTCCTCGATTGGTAACGCCAAGAGCCTGCGCGGTGGCAGCTTGCTGATGACGCCGCTCAAGGGCATCGATGGCAATGTATACGCCATCGCACAGGGCAATTTGGTGGTGGGTGGTTTTGATGCCGGCGGCGCGGATGGTTCGCGTATCACCGTCAATGTTCCTTCTGCCGGGCGTATTCCGGGTGGTGCCACCGTTGAACGTCCAGTTCCCAGCGGTTTTAATCAAGGTAATTACCTGACGCTGAACTTGAATCGGCCCGATTTCACCACAGCCAAAAACATTGTTGATCACATCAATGAATTGCTCGGCCCAGGCGTGGCCCAAGCCTTGGACGGTGGCTCCGTGCGCGTCACGGCACCACTGGACCCGAGTCAGCGAGTCGACTACCTGTCCATTCTGGAAAATTTAGAAGTGGATGTGGGCCAGGCAGTGGCCAAGGTCATTATCAACTCGCGCACGGGCACCATCGTCATTGGCCAAAACGTCCGCGTGCAGCCGGCGGCTGTGACCCATGGCAGCCTCACGGTAACCATCACTGAAGATCCGATTGTCAGCCAGCCTGACCCACTGTCCGGTGGGGAAACAGCGGTGGTGCCGCGCTCGAAGGTAAACGCTGACGAAGAAGCCAAACCCATGTTCAAGTTTGCCCCAGGCACCTCGCTGGATGAAATCGTCCGCGCGGTCAATCAGGTGGGGGCTTCACCTTCCGACTTAATGGCCATCCTCGAGGCGCTTAAACAAGCTGGCGCCTTGCAGGCTGACTTGATCGTGATTTGAGGGAGCGCACGCTATGGACTCTCGTCTCTCCGCCGGTTTGCTCGGCAGCCCTTCAAGCGCTCCAGACAGCGGGGCGTTCAACGACCTGAACCGCTTGCAGCAATTCAAGGTGGGCGGCGACAGCGAAAAAAACATCAAGAAGGTCGCGCAAGAGTTCGAGTCGCTGTTTCTCAATGAAATGCTCAAGGCCATGCGCTCGGCCAATGAAGTGTTTTCTGAAGGCAACTTCCTCAACAGCAATGAAAGCAAAACCTACCAGGACATGCACGACCAGCAACTGTCGGTGACGTTATCCAATCACCAAAATGGCATTGGCTTGGCTGATGTCTTGGTGCGTCAAATGTCCAAGATCAAGGATGCCAGCAGCCGTCCTAATCCCTTTGCTCAGGTTGACCAGCCAGTACCGGCTGCGCCGAGCAAACCTATGGCCAATGTTGAGGGCAGCCGCGACGACAGCTCGTTGCTTAACCAGCGGCGCTTGTCGCTGCCCAGTAAACTCACCGATCGCCTGTTGGCCGGCATCGTGCCTGCCGGGCATGCAGCTGATGCACAGCCATTGGCGCAGAACGACTGGATCCCGGCTAAAAGCTTCGCCGCACCAACCGATAAGGGCTTGGCACTCAACGGTGCTGATGCCATTACCGGGCGGCGGATTGCCCAGCCACCGCTGGCTCCGGGCAAGGCCGCCTTTGCTTCCAAAGATGAGTTTATTGCCGCGATGTTGCCGATGGCCGAGAAAGCGGCCGACAAAATCGGCGTTGATCCACGTTATCTGGTGGCTCAGGCCGCGCTGGAAACCGGTTGGGGCAAATCGATCATTCGCCAGCAGGATGGCAGCAGCAGCCACAACCTGTTCGGCATCAAGACCCACAACACTTGGGGGGGGGATTCAGCGCGCGTGCTGACCACCGAATACCGTGACGGTAAGGCTGTCAAAGAAGCCGCCGCATTTCGCGCTTATGACTCGTTTGCCCATAGCTTTGAAGACTACGTGACCTTCCTGCAGGGCAATGGGCGTTACGAAAAAGCCTTGGCAGCGGTCGATAAACCCGGTCAGTTTGCTCAAGAACTGCAGAAAGCCGGTTACGCCACCGACCCGCAATACGCCCGCAAAATCAATCAGATCGCGCGGCAAATGCAGACCTATCAAACTGTCGCGGCCGTCAGTACGCCGTCCACTAACGGATGATGACGCATGGCTGACTTACTCAACATTGGTCTGTCGGGACTGGCGGCGAACAAGACGTCGCTGGCCGTTACTGGCCACAACATCACCAACGTCAACACCCCTGGTTTTTCCCGCCAGGATACGGTGCAAGCCACCCGCGTGCCGCAGTTCAGTGGCGCGGGCTATATCGGTTCTGGCACCACGCTGGTTGATGTGCGGCGGATCTACAACGAGTTCCTGACCACTCAGGTGCGCAGCAGCACCGCATTAAACAGCGATACACAGTCTTACCTGAGTCAAATCAATCAACTCGACTCGCTCTTGGCTGGCAGCACCACCGGGATTAACCCTGGGCTGCAGCGAGTGTTCGCAGCTTTGCAAACCGCTGCCGAAGACCCGGCCAATATTCCGGCTCGGCAATTGGTGTTGTCGGAGGCCGAGGGGTTGGCCAAACGGTTCAACACGGTTTACGACCGCCTCTATGACCAGAATGAATTCATCAACAAACAGCTTTCTGCGGTAACCGATCAGGTTAACCAACTGGCGACTTCAATTGCCGGTCTCAACGAGGCCATTGCCGTAGCCGCTGCCAATGGCCGGCAGCCAAATGATTTGCTGGATGCCCGCGAAGAATCAGTGCGCAAGCTGTCGACCTTTATTGGCGTTACCGTCGTCAGCCAGGACGACAACAGCTTCAACCTGTTTGTGGGATCCGGGCAACCTCTGGTTGTGGGGAGCCTTGCTTCACGTCTTGAGGTGGTGCCTGGGCTTTCCGATCCGCTGCGCAGTGAGGTGCAGTTTGTCAGCGGCCAATCGCGTCAGGGGATTACCTCGCTGATCACCGGTGGCGAGATGGGCGGGCTGATTCGCTACCGTGAAGATGTCTTGGACACCACATTGAACTCCGTCGGACGCCTGGCCCTGTCCGTAACCGATCATGTTAACCGTCAACTCGGCCAGGGGCTGGATCTCAATGGTCAGTTCGGCAATGGTTTGTTCCGTGAGCTGAATGATCCGCAACTGATTAGTCAGCGCAGCCTGGCGCGAATCGGCAACAGCGACAGCACCGCCAACCTGAACGTACTGATCGAAGACACCACGCAGTTGACCACCAGTGATTACGAGGTGGAGTTCACCAGCGCCACGGATTACACCGTTAGGCGTATCAGTGACGGCACCAGCTTCGGGCCGTTCGATGTCACTGCTGTTCCGGCCAGCGAATTTGATGGGGTGTCCGTTAACGTCGCCAGTGGCACTTTTGCCGCCGGTGATCGCTTCCGCATCATGCCGACGCGCAATGCGGGTGAGTACATCCGCGCAGACATGACGCGTCCGGAGGAGTTGGCATTTGCCGCGCCTCTCAAAGCCCAGACCAGCCCGGCCAACATTGGCACAGGCGTGATCAGTCAGCCTACGCTGGCCACTGAAATTGATATTTATGACCCTGTCGCCCAGACCAATCTGGAAACCAGCTTGCGTAATGCACCGCCACTGCGAATCGTCATGGGGGCGTCTGGTGGCGCCACGCAGGGCTACGATGTTGTAGACATCAACGGCAACGTGATTGATACCGGCGTTATCGTGCCGGGGCAGAACAACAAACTCACTGTCACCGTACCGGCCTCCGCGGGTCCGCCCGCCGTGCCGGTGCCGTTCGACTACGAGGTAACCATCAGCGGTCGCCCGCAGGGTGGGGATAACTTCTCAGTTTCGTTCAATACCAACGGCGTATCGGATAACCGTAATGCGTTGAAATTGGTTGACCTGCAATCACGCACAACCATCGGCATTAATCCGCTGGCGCCGACCACCACAGGATCCAGCTTTACTGATGCCTATGGTGATTTGGTGGAGCGTGTCGGCACCCTGACAAGCCAGGCACGTGTTGATGGCGAGGCGACAGGCTCCATCCTCAAGCAGGCGATGGATAACCGCGACTCCGTTTCTGCCGTAAACCTTGATGAGGAAGCGGCCAAGTTGATTCAGTTTGAGCAGTATTACCAGGCATCGGCACAGATCATCCAAGTGGCCCGTAACCTGTTTGATACTCTGATTAATTCGTTCTAAGGCGGCAGAAATGCTGCACTGTTAGAACAGTGAGGTTAGCTTTATGGTCATGCGCATCTCTTCTATACAGGCGTTCAACAATGGCGTTAGTGGCCTGGGCCGCAACTACTCCAATGTGATTCGTACCCAAGAGCAGGTCAGCAGTGGTAACCGTATTCTGACACCCGCCGACGACCCTGTAGCGTCGGTCAGGTTGCTGCAACTTGAGCAGCAGCAATCGGTCCTGGGCCAGTACAAAGCCAACCTCACGGCTGCCAAAAATAGCTTGAGTCAGGAAGAAACCACCATCACCTCGGTGGTCAATGTGCTGCAGCGTGTTCGCGAACTGGCCGTTCAGGCTGGCGGGGGAGCATTGTCTGCGGAAGATCGTAAATCGCTCGCCAAAGAGCTGAGTGAGCGTGAAGGTGAGTTACTTAACCTGATGAACAGCCGCAACGCGCGCGGCGAATACTTGTTCAGTGGCTTCCTGGGTAAAACCGAGCCGTTTCAGCGTAACCCCGATGGCAGTTACTCCTACCAAGGCGATGAAGGGCAGCGCAGCCTCCAGGTGGCCACCTCCACCAGCGTAGCGATTAACGACAACGGCAAACGTTTGTTCGAAGACGTGGCCAACGCCAATCGAGTCATTAATGCAGCGGGTATTGCTAACCCGGCACTGCCAACACCGCCCTTACCGGCTACAACCATTGCAGCTTTGCCAACGGCCGATCAGCGTGTGTTTATGTCGCCGGGTTTGGTGCAGGACAGCCAGGCATTCAACAGCAATTTCCGTAACGGTGAGCCCTATTCTTTAGCATTTGTCAGTGGCAGCGAGTTCCGCATTTATGACAGCGCTGGCGCAGACGTAACATCTGAAATTTCCGGTGGTGGGGCGATTGATCCTCTGGCCAATGGCGGCACCACGATCAATTTCCGTGGCATGCGTTTTCAATTGGATGTGGTGCTGAAGCCCGGCGATAACCAGCAGGACCTTGATCGGTTGCTCGCAGATGTTCAGCCGCCCGCGCTGCCCGGTTCACCCGGCGTGGCAACACACAGCTTCACGCTGCAGTCCGCGCCCACTGATTTTGCTGTCGTGCGCTCATCGACCAACAACTCCAGTGCTGTTGTCGCGACCGGGGGTATCAGTAACCAGGCGGTATTTGACAGTCAGTTTCCAACCTCCGGTGTGGTCCTGCGCTTTGTTAACGACACGGACTATGAGGTGTATTCACAGCCTGTAGGTCCGGGTAGCCCGGTGTTAACCACAGGTACGGCGGCCGGGCCTTACCCTGCGAATTTCAGCGTATATGGAGTTGATTTCAGCCTCTCTGCGCCAGCGGCTGTGGGTGGGGGCGATGAGTTTAGTGTTCAGCCCAAGTTTCAAGAGCAACGCGGCATATTGAACACGATCAGTCAGCTTCGTCAGGCGTTAGAGTCGGCACCCACATCGCCTGCGGGCAACCTGAGTATTCGTAACGAGGTTGCGATTGCCTTAACCAACTTGGATAACGGCATGGGTCGCGTGCTGGAGGTGCAGACTGAAATCGGCGCCCGGCTTAATTTGCTCGACACCACCGAAGTCGATAACGAGGACGTCACGCTGGTCAATAAAGCGGTGCAAGCCGAATTGCGGGAATTGGATTACGCGGAAGCATTGTCGCGCTTGTCGTTTCAAACCATCGTGCTCGAGGCCGCTCAGCAAAGCTATGTGAAGATTGCCGGCCTTAACCTGTTCAATCAGTTGCGCTAGTCCCCCCGTGGTTTGATGACCGCGCCCGTTTGGGGGACCGCTTCATTGATGCTTTGAGGTCATTTTTTCATTTCATCTGGCGTGTTACTTGCTAAGTTGCTAAACCGATGCTGAAAAATTGACGGAATAAGCATGACTGTTGATACCGAGTGGATTGTCGATTTCTTCCGGCGTCAGGCCCGGCTGGGTTTTGAAGAGGGCGATTACACGCGCACGCGCAACAGCTGCCGTGAGCTGCTGCAATACGTTCCAGATGATGTAGAGGCCTGGGGGTTACTGGGTGAAGCGGCGCTGGCCAGTCGTGACAGCGTCGCGGCATTGCGCGCGTTTGATCAACTAGTGGAGTTACAGCCAGACAACCCCAATTACGCGATGCAGCTGGGGCAGGCGTGCTTGCAGGCTCAGGACTGGCCAGCGGCCGCCTCGGCATTTCGTCAGGTTTTAGACGTCGATCCACAACACACGGGCGCCTTGGAGGCGCTGGCGTTAATTGAGCAACTGCAGGCACGTCTGAATGTGTTGGACGCCAGCGCTGCTCAGCCATCGCGCCGCAATGACCCATGCCCCTGTGGCAGTGGCGTCAAATACAAGAAGTGCTGCCTGGAAAAAAGCTCACAGCAGATGATTCGCCAGCGCCTTGATCAGGCGTTTGCTGGCGAACAATGGCAGCAGGTGGTTGATCTTGCCGCTGAGTTGCCGCAGCCGTCCACTGAGGTGCAGCGAGCCGTTGCCCTATCGCGCTACCAACTTTGTCAGCGTGCGCCAGCGTATCCGTTGATCAAAGCGGCCTATCAGTTACACACGGATGATCTGGATCTTCGTGCCGCCCTGGCTGATCTTGAGTTGGATCATGACGTTAGCCTGGCCGAGCAGTTGGCTACCTCGGTACTACAACTCGATCAAGGCCAATGGCGTGCCAGTCTGGTTTTAGCCGCGTGCTATTCGCGTTTCGGCCGGCCATTAGAGTCAGAGCGAGTGTTGCGAGAGTTGCTTGAGCACAACCCTGAGTGTGATCTGGCCTGGCAGAGGCTGAGCTATTTTCTACGCAAGAATGGTCGCCTGGATGACGACTTTGAGGCGATGCGGGAGTGGACCGAGCGCTGCCCAAATAAGCCAGAGGCATGGGTGCACTGTGGTATGTCGGCAGTCATGAACAATGACATGGAGTCTGGGCGCCAATACCTGCAGCACGTTCTGGATCTGGACCCACAAAACCATGAGGCCCTCTGCTGGATGGGGCAGTCGTATCAAATGGAGCAAAATCCACACCGGGCACTGGAGTTTTTGGCGCAGGGGCTGCAGCTAAAACCAGACTACCAGCCGGGCTGGAACATGCTCGGTGGGGTCTATCAATCGGTGGGGCGTCAGCACGAATCCGAAGGGTGTTTTATGCGCGCTCTGGCTATTGCGCCCCTACAGCCTTTGGCGTGGAACAATCTGGCTAACACCTATCTGGACGGCCAGGTGCTTGATGAGGCCGAGCATGTGATGCAGGTGGCGCTGCAGCTCAACCCGCAAGACCCCAGTTTGTGGAATAACCTAGGCAATATTCTCAGTGCAGCAAGACGCCTCAAGGAAGCTCGTGAAGCCTTCCGTAAAACCTTGGAAGTGTATCCCGGGTATGAAGCCGTTCTGATCAATCTGGCAGGTGTCGAATCACACTTTGGCAATCTTGATCGCTCGATTGCTTTGCTGCGTCAGGTGCTTCATTTGCCGGGCTCGCGGACCAATCTGCTGTTCTTCGCCAACTACCATCCAGATTGGACGGGTGAGCAGGTGTTTGAGTTGTACCGCGAGGTTACGCAGCGCTTCCCCGAGCGACTCTATTTTGACTATGCCAACAGCTTGCAGGTGCAGCGGCGTTTGCGCATCGGCTATGTCTCGCCAGACTTTCGTCATCATGTTTGTGCGCTTTTTATCGAGCCTTTGCTGCGTAACCATGACCGCAGCAAGGTTGAGGTCTTTGCCTATTCGCTGACGCGCCGCGAAGATGCTGTGACAGAGCGATTCATCGGGCACGTTGATCATTGGCGTCATTGTGTGGGCATCAGCGATCAAGCCATTGCTGAGCGCATTCGTGAAGACGGCATCGATATTTTGGTTGATCTGGCCGGGCACACCGGTAACAACCGCCTGCAAATTTTTGCCCTCAAGCCTGCGCCGGTGCAGGTGAGTTGGTGGATGGGGTTTGCATTTGGTACAGGGCTCAGCCAAGTGGATTACTTCTTGGCTGACGAGCAAATGTTGCCGCACGGCTGTGAGTCGTCATTCGCCGAATCGTTGTGGCGAATGCCAGCTCCGGCGGTTGCCTACTGCGCCCCGGCGCACATGCAGAGCACCGTCATCGAGCCCTTGCCGGCACTGGCAAACGGCTACATCACCTTCGGCAGCTTGACCCGCCCAGTGCGCCTAAATCATCGTGTTATTAAGGCGTGGTCAGCCTTGCTCAACCGCGTTCCTGGCTCGCGCTTGATGCTCGATAGCGGCTCTTTTCAAGATGAAAGTTTGTGCGAGCACTACCACGCCTTGTTTGCTGAAAACGGTATTGAGGCCGAGCGACTCATCCTCGGGTATACCTCGCCCGCGACTGCAGCGTTGGCGCAAATGGACATTGCCCTGGATTGTTTTCCGCACAACTCAGGCACCACGCTGTATGAAAGTCTATGGATGGGGCTGCCGGTAGTGAGTCTCCGCGATCGTCCGTCCATGGGGCGTGTGGGTGCCTTGATTTTGCATGGCATGGGCCGTGATGAATGGATTGCCGATACGGAGTCTGAGTATCTCGACAAGCTGGTAGCCCTGGCTAATGATGTGCCGGCATTGGCCAACATACGCGCCGGGCTTCGTGAAGAAATGCGTGCATCGCGCCTGTGTGACGCCGTTGATTTCACCCAGCGTATGGAAGCGACCTACCAGCAAATGTGGCAGCGTTATTGCGATGGAGAACAAAAATGAAAGCAGTGATTCTTGCCGGTGGCTTAGGCACTCGAATTAGTGAAGAGTCGCATC